>OKZC01000316.1_pt1 | contig 11710 bp, 5 predicted proteins | sample 1608941 | NCBI WGS metagenome assembly OKZC01 (sample SAMN02674970, study PRJEB24791) | human gut metagenome, SKBSTL043 | isolation source: stool | host: Homo sapiens | place: USA | reverse complement strand
AAGCCGATGCCGCGCATCTACATCGCCCCCACCATGAGCCCCAACGCCTTCGCCACCGGCCGCAACGAACGGCATGCGGCGGTCTGCTGCACGCAGGGCATTCTGCAGATGCTGAACGAACGCGAGATTCGCGGCGTACTTGGGCACGAGCTCATGCACGTGTACAATCATGACATTCTGACGTCCGCGATCGCTTCCGCAATGGCGACGGTCATTTCGTATCTCGGCTATTCGCTCATGTATTTCGGCGGCGGCAATTCGCGTGACGATCGCAATGGTTCATCTTCTAATGGTCTTGGATTGCTGGGTGTGCTGTTGAGCGCGATTCTTGCGCCGATTGCCGCTTCGCTTATTCAGATGGCGATTTCGCGTACGCGAGAATATGATGCCGACGAAGATGGTTCCATGCTTACGGAAGATCCGGAAGCGCTCGCGTCCGCATTGAATAAGATCTCGAACGGCGCTGAGACGATGCCGATGCAGAAGACTGCCGGTACGCAGTCGGTTGCTGCGATGATGATTGCGAATCCGTTCTCTGCGGAAGGTTTTTCTCGCTTGTTTTCCACGCATCCGGCGACTGAGGATCGTATTGCCCGGTTGATGCAGATGAGTCAGGAGATGAAGGCGCGGGGCGTGCAGTCCGGCTATTTGGCTGGCGGTTATGCGACGAGCGGGTATGCTTCGGAGGATATTCGTCGGCAGAATGGGGGTGTCTCTGGTGCCGGCGCCGGTGCGGGTGCAGGGGGATACTCCGGTGGGGGCTATTCGCGAGATTATTCGCAGCATCCCGTGCAAGGCGGGTATGGTCGCTGATCGGCGGCGATTGCAATGTGCGCAGGTTGCGCAAGTCATGCGTGATTGCATAGGATTCCGCTGATTCTGACGCGAATTGTGTGTGTTTCCTGCGGTGATGTATTGCAGAATATTCTGATGTCATCTGATGAGTGACATTAATGCTGTTGTGGTTGTTGCGCGTTGATTGATATGCGATTTGGCAAGTGGGTGACGGTATCGAATATCGGTTGATGGCCGTGAATCCTGCGAATGCATGCTAGACTAAATGATTGTGTCCAAAAGGCACATTTTTTGCGGATGTAGTTCATCGGTAGAACGAAAGCTTCCCAAGCTTTAAAGGCGGGTTCGACTCCCGTCATCCGCTCCATTCGAAACCCTTGGAATCGTTGGAATTTCAAGGGTTTTTCTATTGTCGTAAAAGACCCGTGAAGCCAACTTCGCGTCGCGCAACTGTCGGTTGCGTCGCAAAATTTGGTTGCGAATCGCAATGCAACCGCAAGATGGTGGCGTGGAACGCGACGTTTATGACAAGCTGTTGCTTGGCAATCGCCAATAATCGCAAGTCGAGGCGATATGGAAACTCGACGAAAGGGCGGACATGAGTTTCAAAGAGAATCTGCAGTATCTGCGCGGTTCGCGCAACATGACGCAGGAACGGCTGGCAATGCTGCTGGGCGTTTCCCGGCAGGCAATTTCGAAATGGGAGTCCGAGAAGGCATACCCCGAAATGGATAAGCTGCTGATGCTTTGCGACATGTTCGGCGTGACATTGGATGATTTGGTCATGGGCGACGTGCGCGCGTCGGCGGGCTGTGGGGGTGCGGGACGCGTGGACTTGGCTGCTGATACGGATGGTGTGGCCGCGTCGGTTGGGGTGGCCGACGCTGCTGTTGGCGCGGTTCCGGGGGTAATCGGGTTTGCGGCATCGCAGGTCGCAGGAATGTCCGATTCTGGTGAATCGGACGTGAGGGATACGAATCCGAATGTTTGTGCGTCCGTTTCTGGTGAATCGGACGCACAAGGTGCCAAAACCGGTGTTCAATTGTCCGTTTCTGCAGAATCGGACACGCGAGATGGGACGGACATTCCGCAAAGCGTGCCCCGACATATCGTGCAGGATGTGGTTGGCTACGACAGTCATATGAGGCGTTTTGCGTGGCTTATTGCGATTGGTGTGGCCGCAATCATCCTCGGCGTCGCGGTTGGCATGTTGTTTTCGCCGGAGGGGTCTGTCTTGGGGCCGTCGCCGGTGAACGACGTGCTGGTCACAGTATGCACGTTGGTTGGCGCGATGGTCGGTCTCGCTTTGCTGATACCGGCCGGAATCATGCATGGCGATTTCCGCCGTCGCCACCCGTATGTGCAGGATTTTTACACGGATGAGGACAAGTCACGTGCGTCGGTCGTATTGGCGATTGGTGTTGCGATTGGTTCCGTGCTGATTTTGGCGGGCGTGTGCGTGCGAGTGTTTTGTGACGAGTTTGTTGCCGACGGAGACGCGGGGTGGCCGGACAGCGTTCTGCTGGCTTGCGTGGCCGCGGCGGTGTTCTGTTTCATTATGTCCGGGATGACGCATGACAAGGTGAATGTGGACAAATACAATCGTGAAGCCGCAGAGGAAAGCGTGCGCGAGGGACGTTCCGTGCCGCACCCGACGATGAGCGAGTCGGACAGATTTTACAGAAGACTTACCAGTGCAATTTGTGGCGTGATCATGTTGTTAGCGACTGTTATCGCGTTGCTTATGCTTTTTCTTGGAACGGCGGGCAGTGATGTTGACGCGTGGATGAAGGTGTTCTGGGTCCCGTGGCCGATCGGCGGTGTGCTGTGTGGCGTCGTGGGCATCATCGTGCCATTGGTTAAGGAGGCCAGGCGGCGGTAAACCAACAAATAGTGTCCGTTTCTGCAGAATCGGACATGCGGGGTGGGCGGCAGGTAGGCTGGAATCCGTGAATACGGATCAGAAACTTCCCGCCGAATCCGCAGGCGAACGCCCCAGTACCCCCCTATTTGGTCATGCCATATCACACGCGGCGACACTCATCGGCCTGTTCGCAATCGTCCTGTGGGGCTTCATGGCCGGCCTCGTGCGACTCGTTTCCGAATCGTTCGGCGCCACGCTCGGCTCGGCGCTCATCTACACTGTCGGCGGCATGCTCCTGCTCATCGTGCGACGGCCGAAACCGATTAGCCAAGCGCCACGCAAGTACCTCGTCGCAGGCGGACTCATGTTCATCGCATACGAGGCGTCGATCTCGCTGTCGATCGGTCTGGCCACAACGAACGCGCAATCTGTGGAAGTCAGCCTCGTCAATTATTTGTGGCCGACGCTGCTGGTACTGATGACCGCCGCCGTGTCGCACAAACGCGGCTCGGTCTCCGAAGCGCTGCCGGGTGCAATCGTAGCCACCGTCGGCGTGGCAATGGCGGTCGGCGGTGAAAACCTTGACGTGCAGGAAGCGGTTGCCAATATCGCCAGCAATCCATTGCCGTACGCGCTCGCGTTCGCAGGCGCCTTTATTTGGGCGATTTACGCGACCGTGACGCCATCGATGTCCGATGGTTACGATGGTACGACGATTTTCTTCTGTTGCGTTGCTGTTGTGCTGTGGATTATCCATTTCGTTTCGGGCGACGGTTTGCCAGCTGTAGCGCCTGGCATCGGCGGCTATATTTCGCTGCTCGCATGTGCCGCGTCGATTGCTGGCGGCTACGCGTGCTGGGGGTATGGCATGCTACATGGCAGTATGGAAACGCTTGCGATCGGTTCGTATGCGACGCCGCTGTTCTCCACTGCTTCCAGCACGCTCCTATTGGGCGTGACGTTGGGCATGCCATTCTGGATCGGTGTCGCGCTGGTGGTGGTCGGCTCGCTGATCAACGTGTGGTTTGCGCGACGCCGCTGATTGTCCGATTCTGCAGAATCGGACGCTTGTTGGTGTGTGAGGAGGCGACATGTGGGGTAGTGGCGGCGCAGAGGAGCGCCGGGATGGCGCAGCGGTACGTAAGGGAAGTGACCGGGCAAGACAATGCCCTTACGCATCCACGCTAGCTTAGGTTTTTGTCGGCTGGTATTTGGTGTGTGTTGCCGTTGGCGGTGATGGTGATGCGTCGCCAATGACGCGTCCATGTGTGCCAGCCGAAACCGATCTAAACCGGCTTAAACCAGCCCGTTCAAATCCGCCTCGTCACATCACCTTGGTGGATTCCAGATTGCGGCTCACCCAGTTGTTCAACCGGATCACCGGCTTGCGCAACACCAATCCCAGCAGCAGCGAAGGAATCAGGAACAAGGCGAGATACACCATGTCAAGCAGGTACTCATTGCCGTACGATCCGGCCATCGCGGCGTGCATGGCATCGATGGCGTGCGGGAATGGTAGGAACGGGTAGAGCATTTGGAAGAACTTCGGCAGCGTCTCGATAGGGAACGTACCGCCCGAACCGGCGACCTGCATCACCAGCAGCACCACGGCCACGGCCTTGCCGATATCGCCGAACGACACGGTCAGCGTATACACGATATTCGAGAACACGAGCGCGGCAAGCCATCCCACGGCAAGGAATTGCAGCGCATGATTCGCCTGCACGCCAAGGAAATACGTGTCACCCAGGCAAACCAGTGTGCCCTGCAGCAACGCGAGCAGTGCGAAGATCGCATACCGTCCGAAATACTCGTGGTCGAGGCGCAGTCCCCAACGTGAGGCGTTCCCCGGGCCGGACGGGCCGGCGACGCGCGGCAGCGTGTCGCCCAAGCCCAGCACATGCGCCTTCTCGCGGTCCGAAATTGTCACTTTCAGCATGGCGCACAGGATGATCGCACCCACCCAGATTGACAGGATCGTATAGAACGGCGCCATGGCCGAACCGTAGTTCGCGATCGGGTACACTGAGACGCGATGCAGTGCGACGGGCGCGGAAATCAGCGTGGACAGTGTGGACGCGTTGGCGGTGGCCAGTGCACGTAGTTCGTCCGATTCGCCCGAATCGGCGTCGTTGTCACCGTCGCCACCATCGCTGTTGCCGTCACCGGCGTTCCCGCCCGTCTCCAGCTTCGTGATCAGCTCCTTCACCGTCGCTGCCGACGAGTCGAGTTTCTTCGCGATCGCGCCGAGTGTGGAACGGATGGATGTCACATTCGTCCCCACATCGCCCGTCACATCGTCCAGATCGTCGGCGGTGCCGCTCAGCTGGGTGATCATGTTGTCGGTTTGGGAGATCAGCGTGCTGACTGTGGAGGCGAGCGCGTCGATTTTCGGCTTGACGTTCGTGGCGTAATCGTCGCGCACATTGCTGATCGACTGCTTCGCGGAGGTGATGCGGTTCAGGATCTCCTTGCGGGAGCGTTCCGCGGCTGCGGTATCCTGCGTGACCTGCGTGGAAGCGTCTTTCAGCTGCTGCGCGAGCTTCTGCGAATCGCCTTTGGCGGCTTCCAGCAGCGTGATCTCCCGGTCGATGGCTTCCAGCAGCGCCTGTTTCGCGGAATCACTGTCCGGTAGTTGTTCCACCGATTCGTGCATGTGGTTGAGGCTTGTGATGTACGTGTCGTACAGCGATTCGCTGCTGGAGACTTGTTCGCTCAACGTTGTCAACTGGCTGGCTGCGGTGTCTGAGTCCTTGCCGATCGCGTCGAACGCCTTGTTCACCTTGGCAGCTACTTGGTCGAACGCGCCTGACACCTGGTCGAGCGCGGTGTTCACTGAGGAGGTGACGTTCGCACCTGCCGAAGTGAACGACGTGGCACCTGATTTGCCTTGCTTCAACGCGTTCTGGGCCTGTTTGCCCGCCTTGGTCGCCGAGGCGAGCAGTTTGCCCGTGGAATCCACGATGTCGTTCGCCGAGCCGAGCAGCTGCGAATACGACGTTACCTGCTGCGATGCGCCGCTCAGCGTATCCGCCATGGTGGTGAGATTGCCGTTGAGGTTGCGCATGTATTCGGCCATTTGCGGGCTTTGCGAATAGTGTAGGATGCTTGAGGCCAGGTCGAGTCCGACTTGCGCAATCGTTTTGGCGAAGGTTTTGTCGATTGTGTTGACCACGGTTGTCGCGCCCTGATCGGTGATATGCGGGGCGATCGGGTTGATTTTCTCGTTCAGATAGTACTTGAGCTGCGCGTGTTTGATGTCGGGGGAGAACAGCGTCATCATGTCGGCGCTGAAACCTTTCGGAATTACGATCGCCGCATAGTATTCGCCGGATTTCACCCCGTCGATTGCCTTGTCGCTTTTCACGAACTGCCAGTCCAGCTGGTCGTTGGCGTGCAGTGTGCTGATGATGGTTTCGCCCACGTTGACGCGCACCGGTATGAGATCCGACTTGTAACCCTTGTCGTTATTGGCCACGGCGACCTTCAATGCCTTGGTGTTGCCGTAGGGGTCCCAGCTGGCCGCGATGTTGAACCAGGCGTACAGCGCCGGCACCACCACCAGGCCCATCGAGACGATCACGGCGATCACGTTGCGGGTGGCATGGCACATGTCCCGCTTGAAGATGCCCCAGATCATTTTCACTGTTCGCTCCCCTCCTCACGCCGACTCCTGCCAGCATTTCCGTCCGTGTTTCCAGCCGCATGTTCAGGCGCATGTCCGGCCGAACCACCATGCACAGCCTCATACAGCCTCGTACGTACGGCATGCATCGGCTTGTAATGCATGCCCGGCCGGAACAGCAGGTTCTCGTGCAGGATCGCGCTGCGGAACTCTTCCGCACTCATCGCTTCCTCGCCCAGATAATTCGCATACCGTTCGCGCAGATACTCCACCACGATGAGATACGTGTCGATGGCGATGATCGAAATGATCCAACCGAGCAGCATGGCGAGCTTCATGCGCGTGATGAATAGCAATAGCAGGAACACGAACGGCAGTACCGCCAGCGCAAGGAATCCCCAACGCACCAGGCGCGGGTACAGGCGGAAGAAATGAATCGCCCGTCTGCGGGCGAGTTCGGGGAACTCCTCGGCGATCTGCTGCGCGGTCTCGGTGAGCCGCAACGGTTCCACCGTGCCTTCGTTATGTTCGGTGATCATCAGATCAGTGTCCGCCAGACGGTTGTCGAACAGGCGGTTGAGGTTCAACGCCAGCTTGCGGACCACCAAGCCGATGAACAGCGCCACAGGCAGATACCAGAACAGCGAGAGCATGTCGATCCAATAATGGTTGGCATACATGCCGCCGATCGGCCCGCGCATCGCGTTGATGCCGTAAGTGAACGGTAGGAACGGTTTCAGACGGCGGAAGAATTCCGGCATCATCTCGATGGGGTAGAGGCCTGCCGCGCCCGGAATCTGGATGATCACCAGAATCACGGCGACGGCCTTGCCGATATGCCGGAACGCCACGGCGAGCGCGTAAATGATGTTCACGTAGACGAACGAGGCGAAAATGCCGGCGAGGATGAACAGGAACGGATGCTCGCATTGGATGCCCAGCGCGAGATCGCCGATCGTGGCGATGATCGCCTGCAGAAATCCGACCGTGACGAACAGCAGCCAACGGCCCATATAGCCTTGGCGTGGCGTGTACATGCGGATCTTCTCATCGCGGTCCACTTCAAGCTTGTAGATCGCGACGAGCACGAATCCGCCGACCCACAGCGCAAGATTCGTGTAGAACGGCGTGACCGCGGAGCCATAGTTTTTGACCGGGTAGAGGACCTGTTCGTCCAAATGCACCGGCTCGCCCACGAACGAGCCGACCTCGCTCGCGTCAAGTCCGAGCGCTTGGGAAAGCTGCTGGAACATCGCCGAACTGCTCAACGTGGCCACATCGGTGCGCGTGGTGTTGAGCTGTTTGGCGAGACTGGCGAGCTGCGTCTGCGTGCCAGCAATGGTGGTGTTCGTTTGGGTCACGGTGCGCGACAACTGGTCGAGCAGCCCGTTGCCCTGTTCCAGCGTGCTTTGCAGCGTGGTAAGCGTGCCGGACAGCGACCCATTGGCCAGGCTGAGTGTATCGAGCCCGGTGTTGAGATTCGGCATGACCGTGCCGGTGATGGTCGTGCGTGCGCTCGCCATCGACGCCGTGCCGTTTTTCGCCAGCGTGGTGACATCGTCGTTGAACCCGTTCGCGGTGTTCTTCCCCGCGTTGATCGCAGCCGTGGTGTCCTGATCGAAGGCGTCGATGCGCTGCTGCTGGAACGTCAGCTGTTTGCGGGCTTCGGCGAGTTGCGCGGAAAGATCCTTATACGTTTGGTTGTTCGGATCCAGCTGGCTGGCCTGCAACGCCTTCTCCACGCCGTCGAGCACATTGCCGGTGGTGGTGTTGACGTGATGCATGGTGCTGGACACTTGGTCGAGCGCGTCCTGCGTGGTGTTCAGTCCGCTGAGCACGGTGCCGGTGGCATTGCTCACGTTGACCTGCAGACCGGACAGTTGCGTGCTGCCGTTGTCGAGCGCTCCGACCAGCGTGTTCGAGAATCGTTCGGTTTGTGTGCGCGTCTCGCTCAGCAAGTCGGACGCCTTGCCGACGGTGTCAAGCGAGTTGGTGATTCCCGAGGCGAGCGCGATGTTGGACTGTTTGGCCGAATCGATGGTGGTGAGGGCTTTGTCGAGCGTGGAACGCGTGCCGCGCAGCTGCTGTTGGACGGTTTCGAGCTGGTTGATGGTGTCGGTCAGATCGTTGATGACGTCGCTTTGCGCGCTTTTCATGCTGCCGGTGGTTTCTCCCGCTGCCTCCTTCACTTCCTTCGCCACGGCGTCGGCCACGCTGGAAACGAAAGTGGTGTTGATCTGCTCGTCGATCGTGGTCGCACCCGTATCGGTGATTTTCGGCGCGATCGCGTTCAGCTTTTCGTTGATGTAGTACGTGATCGACGGTCGGTCGCCTTTACCAGTGACGGTGCCGATGAGTCTGGAGCTGAAGTCTTCCGGCAGTACGATCGCCGCATAGTATTTGCCGGATTCCACGCCTTCGATGGCTTGCTGCTCGGGAACGAAACGCCAGCCGAGCTGATGGTTCTTCTTAAGCTGGTTGACGGTTTGCTGGCCAGCGTCGAGATGACCGACCAGCGTGGAGGTTGTGCCCTTGTCCTCGTTCGCCACAGCGACTTGGATGTTGCCCGTGTTCGCGTACGGGTCCCAGTTGGCGAGGATGTTGCACCATGCGTACAGTGATGGGATGATGGCCACACCCAGCGTGACGACGAGCGCCACTGGGTTCTTCAGAATGCGTTTCACGTCTCGAAGGAAGATGGCGAAAACCTGGTGCATCAAGCCTCCTCGCGGGTATTGGTCGCAACATCTACGTGCGGCGGCATGCCCGTGCGGGAATACCCGGTTGGGCTCTTCGTCGCGCGATCCGGTGGATATTCTATGACTTCCGATGGAACGATCGCAATGGTTTCGCCCTGTTTAATGGTCGGTCCCGCAAATGTCGGGATATGAGACGAAAACGCTCGGCATATGGCCCTAGTGGGGCGGGCGACCTGGATATGGAGCGGACGGTCGGGAAAACGGAAAGGAAAGATGGCGAATGTTGTCACATGATAAGTGGGATAGGGTCGGGCGATAATGGAGGCATGACTATTGCAACGCCGGAACGTTATGCGCAAATGCTGGACGCCGCACGCCGCGGCGGTTACGCCTATCCCGCGATCAATGTGACCAGCACACAGACCCTGAACGCCGCACTCCAGGGTTTCGCCGAGGCGGAATCCGATGGCATCATCCAGGTCTCCGTAGGCGGCGCCGCCTACTTCTCCGGGCAACGCGTCAACGACCGCGTCACCGGCTCGCTTGCCTTCGCAGCCTTCGCGCACGAAGTCGCGGCGAAATACCCCAACATCACCATCGCCCTGCACACCGACCACTGCGCCAAACAGTATTTGGACGAATGGGTGCGCCTCTTGCTCGACCATGAAGTCGAACAGGTGAAGCACGGTCAGGAACCGACCTTCCAGTCACACATGTGGGACGGTTCCACAGTGCCGCTGGGTGAAAACCTCGACATCGCAGAAGAACTGCTCGACAAATCCCAAGCCGCGCACACCGTGCTGGAAATCGAAATCGGCGCGGTCGGTGGCGAAGAAGACGGGCACAGCGCCGAAATCAATGACAAACTGTATTCCACGCCCGCGCAAGGCATCGCCGTCGCGCAACGACTCGGCCTTGGCGAGCGCGGACGCTACATGGCCGCCTTCACCTTCGGCAACGTGCACGGCGCATACAAACCGGGCGTGGTGAAACTGCGCCCCGAACTGCTCGACGAAATCCAGACCACGGTCGCGCTCGCGATTAAGGCCGGCGAAATGCCCGACCCCGCGCACTCGCTGGATGTCGCTCCCGGTAAGCCGTTCGCCCTGGTGTTCCACGGTGGTTCCGGCTCCGCGCCGGAGGAGATCGCGCAGGCCGTGAGCTACGGCGTGGTGAAGATGAACATCGACACCGATACGCAGTACGCATTCAGCCGTGCGGTGGCCGGTCACATGTTCTCCAACTATGATTCGGTGCTCAAAATCGATGGCGAGGTGGGCAACAAGAAGATGTACGACCCGCGTTCGTGGGGGCGCGAAGCGGAAAGCGCCATGGCCGCACGCGTGGTGGAGGCTTGCAGGCAGCTTGGCAGCGCGGGCAAGGCGTTGAAGTAGTGTGATGCCGCACGCGCCGCGTAATGCATGCGGCGTGTGGCGGCACGGTGGGTGTGTCGCGTTGTATGAGACGAAAACGATGGAACTGACTAGTTTCAACGGCCGATCGGTGCATATCCGGCAGATATCCGGTAGAGGGCGCAGGATAGTCTTTGTAAGGCCTTGGTAAGGCTTTGAGGCGAAATCGCATACGCGCGGAGGTGCAACAACATGCCTGGAATTGTTTTGATCGGTGCCCAGTGGGGAGACGAAGGCAAGGGTAAGGCGACCGACCTGATCGGCACGAAGGTCGACTATGTTGCCCGCTTCAACGGCGGCAACAATGCGGGCCATACCGTGGTGGTCGGCGACGAATCGTATGCGCTGCACCTGCTGCCCTCCGGCATCATCAGCCCGACCGCGACTCCGGTTATCGGCAACGGTGTTGTTGTTGATCCTGAAGTGCTTTTCGAAGAGATCGACGGCTTGGAAAGCCGCGGTGTGGACTGCTCCCGACTGCTGGTGAGTGAGGGTGCGCACATTATTGCGCCGTATCATCGTGTGCTTGATAAGGTGACGGAACGTTTCCTGGGTAAGCACAAGATCGGTACCACCGGTCGCGGCATTGGACCTGCGTATGCCGACAAGATTAATCGCGTGGGCATCCGCGTGCACGACCTGTTCAATGCTGAGCATTTGCACGACAAGGTTGAGGCAAGCCTGCATCAGAAGAACCAGATGCTGGTGAAGCTGTACAATCGTCGTCCGATTGATGTGAACGAAACCACGGATGAGCTGCTTCGTCTTGGCGAGCGCCTGAAGCCGTATGTTGCCAATACTTCGCTGGTGTTGAACAAGGCGCTTGATGAGGGTAAGACCGTGCTGTTCGAGGGTGGTCAGGCGACCATGCTTGATGTGGATCACGGCACATATCCGTTTGTCACGTCCTCCAACCCGACTGCCGGCGGCGCATGCACCGGTACCGGTGTCGGCCCGACCAAGATCACCCGCGTGATCGGCGTTTCCAAAGCGTACGTGACCCGCGTGGGCGAAGGACCGTTCCCGACCGAGCTGTTCGGCGAGGAGGGCGAATGGCTGCGAGCCCAGGGCCACGAGTACGGCGTGACCACCGGCCGTCCGCGTCGTTGTGGCTGGTTCGATGCGGTCGTCAATCGTTATGCGGCTCAGGTCAACGGCCTGACCGACATCGTGCTCACCAAGCTCGACGTGCTTACCGGCCTGAAGGAAATCCCATTGTGCGTGGCCTATGATGTCAACGGCGAACGCCGCGACGATATGCCTACTGATCAGTCCGAATTCGCGGCAGCGAAGCCGATCTACGAATCCATGCCGG
>OKZC01000288.1_pt1 | contig 12417 bp, 9 predicted proteins | sample 1608941 | NCBI WGS metagenome assembly OKZC01 (sample SAMN02674970, study PRJEB24791) | human gut metagenome, SKBSTL043 | isolation source: stool | host: Homo sapiens | place: USA | reverse complement strand
AAAACTAGGAAAGGCGTTGATGTCAGAGGACGAAATCGCAATCATGGACGGCGGCAGGTGCATTTTGCAGCTGCGGGGCGTGAGGCCGTTCTTCTCGGAGAAGTTCGACATTACAAAGCACCCGCACTACAAGTACCTTGCGGACGCGGACAAGAAAAACACCTTTGATGTGGACAGGTTCTTATCCACCCTGCGCCGGAAGCGGCAGCAGGTGGTCGCACAGGACGAAAGTTTTGACCTGTATGAAATTGACCTGTCGGATGAAAACGCAGCCGAATAATTTTATTTTTGAGTGCCGCAGAACAAGCGGCAGAAAGTGAGGACCTTATGGAATTTTTCAACAGCGCAGTCGATACTTTGCAGACGATCGTGGTCGGTCTGGGCGGTGCCCTGTGTGTCTGGGGCGGCATCAACCTGTTGGAGGGCTATGGACAGGATAACCCCGGCAGCAAGAGCCAGGGCGTGAAGCAGCTGGTCGCGGGCGGCGGCGTTGCCCTGATCGGCGTGACCCTTGTCCCGCTGCTGTCCGGGCTGCTGGGCTAACCTCAACTTATCCGTACATCCACCTTTGAGACCCCACCGCGCTCTCCCGCTCACATGGGAGGGCGCGGGAAAGGAGGTATCTTTGCTTGATTAGTGAGATCATCGAGAAATGGATAAAAGGCATTTTGATCGATGGCATCACGGGCAACCTCTCCGGCCTGTTCGACAACGTGAACGCCAAGGTGGGCGAAATTGCTTCGGATGTCGGCTCCACTCCGCAGGCATGGAACAGCGGCATCTTCAATATGCTGCGCAGCCTTTCCGAAACGGTGGTGCTGCCCATTGCAGCGGCCATCCTTGCCCTTGTGATGTGCCATGAGCTTATCCAGATGATTACCGAAAAGAACAATATGCACGACTTCGATACTTCCATGTTCTTCCGCTGGCTTTTCAAGTCTGCCTTTGCCATCCTCATTGTCAGCAACACATGGAATATCGTCATGGGCGTGTTCGATGCCACCCAGAGCGTTGTCAACCAAAGCTCCGGCGTTATCATCGGTGAAACGTCCATCCACTTTGACCGCCTGATACCCGGACTGGAATTTCAGCTAGAAAGCATGACCATCGGCAGTCTGCTCAGCCTATGGTTTCAGACCCTTGTGGTGGGCCTGACCATGAACATCCTGTCTATCTGCATCTTCCTTGTGACCTACGGCCGCATGATTGAGATTTACGTTGTGACCGCACTGGGGCCTATCCCGCTGGCGACCATGGGCAGCAGCGAGTGGCGCAGCACCGGGCAGAACTATTTGAAATCGCTTTTGGCGTTAGGCTTCCAAGCGTTCCTGATTATGATTGTCGTGGGCATCTATGCGGTGCTGATACGCAACATTTCAGGCGCAGCGGACATTGCCGGGGCCATCTGGGGCTGCATGGGCTATACTGTGCTGCTCTGCTTTTGCCTGTTCAAGACCGGCAGCATCAGCAAGTCCGTATTCGGTGCCCATTGAGAAAGGAGCGTTTGAATGGCGTATGTGACCGTTCCCAAAGATTTGACCCATGTAAAATCCAAAGTCTTATTCGGGCTGACCAAGCGGCAGCTGGTCTGCTTCGGCGGTGCGCTCCTCACGGGCGGACCGCTTTATTTTTTGGCCCGGAACTATCTTTCCAACAGTGCAGCGGCCCTGCTGATGATTTTTGCCATGCTGCCGGGGCTGCTGTTCGCTCTGTTCGAGCGGCACGGCCAGCCCCTTGAAGTAGTGATTCAGCAAATGATTCAGTGCTGCTTTATCCGTCCCAAGGAAAGGCCCTATCAGACCAACAATGCTTACGCCGCCCTTGTGCGGCAATACCAAATGGAACAGGAGGTAAAGGCCATTGTCCAGAAAAACGATACCCCGCGAAACCGAAAAGCCCAAAAAGCTCACCCGCGCCCAGAAAAAAGAAATTGATGCCGTTATCCGCAAGTACAAGGGGGATGGCAAGCCCCGCACGGCGCAGGCCACCATCCCGTATGAGGCCATCTACCCGGACGGTGTGTGCCGCATTGACCGACGCACATTCTCCAAGTGCATTGCCTTTGAGGACATCAGTTATCAGCTGGCCCAGCCGGAAACCCGGACCGCCATCTTTGAACACCTGTGCGACCTGTACAACTATGTGGATGCTTCCATTCATGTGCAGCTGTCTTTTCTTAATCGCAAGGTTGACCCGGTGCAGTACGCAAAAAGTTTTGAGATCGCACCGCAGGGAGATGATTTTGACGACATCCGCGCCGAATATACGGCCATCCTGCAAAAGCAGCTTGCCAGCGGAAACAACGGCATTGTCAAAACCAAATATCTGACGTTCACCATCGAGGCCGACAGCCTGAAAACAGCACGGTCACGGCTGACCCGCATTGGCCTTGACCTGCTGGGCTACTTCAAGACCATGGGCTGCGTGGCGCACGTCATGGACGGCCAGGCGCGTTTGGAGGTGCTGCACGGCATCTTCCACCCGGACGGGGAACCGTTCCGCTTTGACTGGGACTGGCTGGCGCCCTCCGGCCTGTCCACTAAGGATTTTGTGGCCCCGTCCTCCCTCTGCTTCGGCACGGCCAAGACTTTTGGACTGGGCGGCAAATATGGAGCCGTGAGCTTTTTACAAATCCTTGCGCCGGAACTTTCGGATGAAATGCTGGCCGATTTTCTCAAAACGGAAAGCGGCATTCTCGTCAATCTCCATGTGCAGGCCATCGACCAGACCGAGGCCATCAAAACCATCAAGCGAAAAATCACAGACCTTGACGCCATGAAGATTCAGGAACAGAAAAAGGCTGTCCGTTCCGGGTACGACATGGATATCCTCCCCAGCGACCTTGCCACCTACGGCGAGGATGCCAAAAAGCTGCTGAACAAACTGCAAACAAGAAATGAGCGATTGTTCATGCTGACTTTTTTAGTGCTGAACGTGGCCGACACCAAGCAAAAGCTGGGCAACGATGTGTTCCAAGCGGCGGGTGTGGCCCAGAAGTACAACTGCTCGCTCGTCCGGCTGGACTACCAGCAGGAGCAGGGTCTTGTGTCCAGCCTTCCGCTGGGTATCAACCAAATAAAGATTCAGCGCAGCCTTACCACCTCCAACGTGGCGGTGTTCGTGCCCTTTGTAACGCAGGAGCTTTTCCAGAGCGGTGCGGCTATGTACTACGGCATCAACGCAAAATCCCACAACATGATTATGCTGGACCGCAAGCAGGCCCGGTGTCCCAACGGCTTGAAGCTGGGCACGCCCGGCAGCGGCAAATCCATGAGCTGCAAGTCCGAAATCGTCAGTGTGTTTTTAACGACCGCTGACGATATTTTTATTTCAGACCCAGAGGCCGAGTACTACCCGCTGGTCAAGCGGCTGCATGGGCAGGTCATCAAACTTTCTCCCATCAGCAAGGACTATGTAAATCCACTGGACATCAACCTGAACTACTCCGAAGATGACAGCCCGCTGGCTTTGAAGTCGGATTTTGTGCTGTCGTTCTGTGAGCTGGTCATGGGCGGCAAAACAGGTCTGGAAGCGATTGAACGCACCGTGATAGACCGTGCCGTGAAAGCCATCTACCGCCCCTATCTGGCGAATCCCTGCCCGGAGAATATGCCGATTTTGTCTGACCTCCACCAAGCCCTGCTCGACCAGCACTTGCCGGAAGCGGACCGGGTAGCGCAGGCATTGGACTTGTATGTGTCCGGCTCGCTGAATGTGTTTAATCACAAAACGAATGTGGACATCCACAACCGACTTGTGGCCTTTGACATCAAAGAGTTAGGCAAGCAGTTAAAAAAACTGGGGATGCTCATTATCCAAGACCAGATATGGGGCCGCGTCACCCAGAACCGCAGCCAAGGCCGGGCTACATGGTATTTTGCAGACGAGTTCCACCTCTTGCTGAAAGAGGAACAGACCGCCGCATACAGTGCCGAGATTTGGAAACGCTTTCGCAAATGGGGCGGCGTGCCCACAGGGGCCACCCAGAATGTGAAGGACCTTCTTTCTTCCCCGGAGATCGAGAACATTCTGGAAAACAGCGACTTCATCACGCTGCTGAATCAGGCATCCGGCGACCGTAAAATCCTTTCGGAACGGCTGAACCTCTCCGCAGACCAGCAGAAGTACATCGACAATTCCGAACCGGGCGAAGGACTGCTGATTTTTGAAAATGTGGTGCTGCCGTTTTCCAATCCCATCCCGAAAAATACCCAGCTCTATAAAATTATGACCACCCGGCTCAGCGAGGTGGTGGAGCTATGAGCCTAACACATTTTAGCTTGTTTTCCGGCATCGGCGGCATCGACCTTGCCGCAGAAGCAGCGGGTTTTACTTCGGTCTGCCAATGCGAGTGGGCAGCCTTTCCCGCCGCTGTGCTGGCAAGCCACTGGCCGGAGGTGCCCCGCTTTCAGGACATCACCACCGTAACAAAGGAGGCTTTCTTTGAAAAAACACGACTTCGCACCGTCACCCTCATTTCAGGCGGCTTCCCGTGCCAGCCATTCTCCACCGCAGGACGGCAGCGCGGCTTCCACGATGAACGCTACCTGTGGCCTGAAATGCTGCGGGTTATCCGGGAATTGCAGCCCCGTTGGGTGCTTGGAGAAAATGTTGCTGGCTTCCTCCGTATGGGGCTCGACAAAACGCTCATTGACTTGGAGCAGGCAGGTTACGATGTTCGGGTTTTCGTACTACCTGCTGCTGCCGTTGGCGCGTGGCACGAACGGAAACGGGTATTCATCATCGGCTCCGCTGCTTCCCACACCCCTTGCCAGCGACACCGGGGATGTGGGCAAGGGGCTGGACATCCAAATCTCTGCGAATGGCAGCTACCGCAAGATGAACAAGGATGGCAAAGCATGGACGGCACGGCTTTCCCATGTGGTCTACCGCATGACACCCACCACACTGGAAAAGCCCTACCTCAACCCGGACTGGGTAGAGTGGCTGATGGGTTTCCCGCGCAAATGGACGGACATTCCCTTTGGGCCGAAGAACCCGCCGACATCTCGCGCCTGACCGAAGATGTGCCGAACCGCAGCAAGCGGATGAAAACACTGGGCAATGCAGTTTCGCCGCCGCAGGTGTTCCCGATTCTCAAATACATTGCGGACATTGAAACAAGCTGCTGCCCGATGGGAGGTGAAGAACTTTGAAAGAATTGCAGGCAAAAGCCAAAGTCACCCAGACCATGACCCGTGACGGTCTGGTGGTGGAAAATCAAGCGGACGGCACTGTAGAGAATGTTTCCAGTCGGGAAGCGGAACAGGACTACTCCACGGATGCCGAGGGCAAGGCCGAAAAAATTCTGGAACGGGCCGAGGACATCAAGGACGAGCATAAAAATAAAAAGAAAGCGAAAAAGGCAGCAGAAACCGCAACCACCGCCGAAAGCGAAGATGGCCTGCACCGTTCCGCTGCCCGTTTGGAATTGACCGAGGAAGAACGGGCAGACCCGGCGTTGCAGCCGTACATCCACAAGGCGGAAGCAAAGGCTGACAAGCTGGATTCAGCCCGCGCCGCTCTGCCGAAAAAGCGTGTTCCGGTCAAGGGAAAAGTTTACGATGCTGTCAGCGGCAAGGCAAAATCCACCCTGCGCTTTGAGCAGCAGGACAAAGGCCCACCCAGCCTGAAACCAAACCCGGCCAGCCGCCCGCTATCGGAAGTGTTGCTGTTCGCTCACGGAAAAATCCATGAAGTCGAACACGAAAATGTGGGTGTGGAGGGTGGCCACAAGGGTGAAGAACTGGTGGAGCATCAGACCGCCAAGGTCATCCGCAGCGGCATCCGGCACCACAAGATGAAGCCCTACAAAGCCGTGGAAAAGGCAGAGCGTCAGCTCATGTCTGCCAATGCAGAATACTTTTACCAGAAATCCTTGCGGGACAATCCACAAATTGCACAGGCGGCCAGCAACCCCATTTCCCGGATGTGGCAGAAACAGCGTATAAAGCAGCAATATGCCAAGGCTACACGGCAGGCCGGACAAGCCGCCGCGCAGGGTGCAGCCGCCACCGCAGAGAACGGTTTCCGGGTAACAAAGCTGGCGGCCGAGGGCGGCGAACGGGTAGCCGAATTTGCGGCCCGGAACTGGAAAACCATTCTGATCGTGGCGGTGTTCGGTCTGCTGGCTCTGCTCCTGATAACGGGGTTGCAGTCCTGCACCGTGATGGCGGGCACCGCTGGAACCGGCGTGACGGCATCCTCTTACTTTTCCAAGGACAAGGATATGCTGGGTGCAGAGAAAGCCTACGCCAAGCTGGAACAAAAACTGCAACGGTATCTCGACACCTACGAGGCCACCCACAACTACGATGAATACCATTTTTATCTGGACGAAATCGAGCATGACCCCTATGTGCTGATCTCGATTTTGTCCGCGCTCCATGATGGCGTTTTTACACTGGCCGAGGTGCAGGGCGAACTTGAAATGCTCTTTGAAAAGCAGTACATCCTGACCGAGACCGTGACCATGCAGATACGTTACCGTACAAAAATGATGGTCATTATTGGCCCGTATGGTGTGCCGCAGGTTATCACCTATCAAGAACCGTATGAATACTACATCTGCACGGTCAAGCTGAAGAACAAAGATTTGTCCCACCTACCCGTGGAAGTGCTGACCGAAGAACAGCTCAGTGCCTATTCGCTCTATATGCGCACACTGGGCAACCGGCCGGATTTGTTCGGCAAAGCGCAATACCCCAATGCGTCTACCATCAAGCAGCCCACCTACTACGATATTCCCCCGGAAGCACTAAAGGATGATAGGTTTGCCGCCATGATGGAGGAAGCCACGAAGTACATCGGCTACCCGTATGTGTGGGGCGGCAGTTCGCCCAGCACCAGCTTTGATTGCAGCGGCTACATTTCGTGGGTTCTGAATCACTCCGGCTGGAACGTGGGCCGTCAGACCGCACAGGGCCTTTACAACTTCTGTACTCCTGTTTCGACGGCGCAGGTCAAACCGGGTGACCTTGTGTTTTTCAAGGGAACCTACGATACCCCCGGCGTGAGCCATTGCGGTATCTATGTAGGCAATTCCATCATGCTGCACTGCGGCGACCCGATCTCTTACACAAACCTCAACTCAAAATATTGGCAGGAACATTTTTACAGCTATGGGCGTTTACCGTGACGCCAGAAAGGATTTTGTATGGCAAAAAGACTTTCCCGCATTGAGCGCGACATTGAACGGCTCAAAGAAAAAATCAGCGAATACCAGCAGCAGTTGAAAGAACTGGAAGCTGCAAAGACTGAACAGGAAAACCTGCAGATCATTCAGCTGGTGCGCAGCATGAACATGAAGCCGGACGAGTTTGCGGCCTTCCTGCGCAGCGGTGCGCTGAACGCTGCGCCCACCGTTATCCCGTACCACAAACAGGAGGATGCCGCCGATGAAACCTGATAACTGGAACCGTTTCGCTGCCGGACTGCTGGCTATCCTGCTCTGCCTCTGCTCCTTTTCCATGCCCGCTTTCGCAAGCGGTACTGACCCTGCCCCGGAACCTCTGCCGGAAATTACCGAGGAAGAAGCGACTACGGGCGGCATGGAGCCGGAGGGTGTGCCTATCACGCCCAAAGGCAACGCAACACTGGTGGATGATTTCTACGGGGACAAACAGCTTATCACCGTGACCACCAAAGCCGGGAATTATTTTTACATCCTGATTGACCGCGCCAACGAGGACAAAGAAACCTCTGTCCACTTTCTGAACCAAGTGGACGATGCCGACTTGCTGGCCCTGCTGGATGAAGAACCGCAGGACACCGAGTTCTGCACCTGCACCGTGAAATGTGAGGCCGGGAACGTCAACGAAAACTGCCCCTTGTGTGAAAAGAGCCTGCGCAACTGCACGGCCCCGGAAGCTGTGAAAACCGACACCGAAACGCCGCAGGAAAAGCCGAAATCCAACATGGGCAGTCTGATGATTCTGCTGGCGCTGGCTCTGGCGGGCGGTGGCGCGGCATTCTATTATTTCAAGTTCCGCAAGCCCAAGGCCGATACCACCGGGCACGATGATCTGGACGAATACGATTTTGGCGAGGACGAGGATGCAGACGAGGAACCGGCTGAAATCGAGATTCATTCGGAGAACGGACAGGAGGACGAAACATGAGCGTTCAGCTGGTAATTGCCGAAAAGCCCAGCGTAGCCCGCAGCATTGCCGCCGTGATCGGGGCCGCTGAAAAGCAGAACGGCTATTGGCAGGGTGGCGGGTATCTGGTCAGCTGGTGCATCGGGCATCTGGTGTCCTTTGCCGAGGCTGGCCAGTACGACGAAAAATACTGCAAATGGCGGTATGAGAATTTGCCCATCCTGCCCCAGCCGTGGCAGTTCATTGTCCCGGACGAGAAGAAACAGCAGTTTGAAGTTCTGCGTGCCCTGCTCAACCGCCCGGATGTGGACAGTGTGACTGCCGCAACCGACGCAGGCCGGGAGGGAGAACTGATCTTCCGCTTTGTCTACCAAATGGCCGGCTGCACGAAACCCGTAAAGCGGCTCTGGATTTCCAGCATGGAGGATGCCGCTATCCGGGAGGGCTTTGCAAACCTGCGCCCGGATTCGGATTACGATGCTCTGTACCAATCGGCCCTCTGCCGTGCAAAAGCAGATTGGCTGGTGGGCATCAATGCAACACGGCTGTTTTCGGTGCTGTACCACAAGACCCTGACGGTAGGCCGGGTGCAGACCCCGACACTGAAAATGTTGGTGGACCGGGACGCAAAAATCCTGCGCTTTCAGAAAGAAAAGTATTACACGGTCGGCATCCAGTCCGGCAGCCTGAAAGCGGGCAGCGGACGTATTGCTAGCATGGACGAGGCCGACACTTTGAGAAAAGCCTGTGCCGGGGCATCTGCTATCTGTTCTTCTGTCAAGCGGGAGAAAAAGACAGAACAGCCGCCCAAGCTCTATGACCTGACCACCTTGCAGCGGGAAGCAAACCGCTTGTTCGGATTTACGGCAAAGCAGACCCTTGATTATGCCCAGCAGCTTTACGAAAAGAAACTGCTGACCTATCCCCGCACCGACAGCCAATATCTGACCGAGGACATGGGCCAGACAGCACAACATCTTGTGTCTGATCTGCTGGGGCTGCTGCCCTTTGTCCAAGGACTTGCGCTGACTGCGGAAGTAGGCCGGGTGCTGAACAGCAAAAAGGTATCGGACCACCACGCCATCATTCCCACTGCTGAATTTGTAAAACAGGGCTTCGCTGGTCTTGTCGAAAGTGAATGCAAGCTGATGAACCTTGTCTGCTCCAAACTGCTCTGTGCGGTGGCCGCACCCCACGAGTACGAAACAGTGACCGCCGTGTTCTCCTGTGCAGGGAACGAGTTCACCGCCAAGGGAAAAACGGTGCTTGTCCCCGGATGGAAAGAGATCGACCAGCGATTCCACTCCACCCTGAAAACAGACGGTGATGAAGAAACGGAAGCCCTGAACACCCTGCCGGAACTGGCCGAGGGACAAAGTTTTTCTGCGGTGGCTGACATTTCGGAACACTTCGCATCCCCGCCGAAAGCCTACACCGAAGATACGCTCCTGTCAGCAATGGAGCGGGCCGGGGCCGAGGATATGCCGGAGGACAAGGTGAATTGCTCCGCAGGAGCAAGAGAGGGTGGCCTGGGCCAAGCGGAACGCAAGGGGCTGGGTACTCCGGCCACCCGTGCGGCGATTCTGGAAAAGCTGGTGCAAATGGGCTTTGTGCAGCGCAAGGGCAAACAGCTTGTCCCCACCAAGGACGGCATCAATCTGGCGGTGGTTCTGCCGGAAAGCCTGACCTCTCCCGCTCTGACTGCTGAATGGGAAAACCGTCTGACCGAGATTGCCAAGGGCAATGCAGACCCGGACGAGTTCATGGCCGAAATTGAAGCGCAGGTGCGTCAGCTGGTCAAGACCTATTCTTGTATCAGTGCAGATAAGCAAAACCTGTTCCAGTCGGAACGGGTTATTGTCGGCAAGTGTCCCCGGTGCAGTGAAAACGTCTATGAGGGCAAGAAAAACTTCTACTGCGGGAATCGTAGCTGTCAGTTCGTGATGTGGAAGAACGACCGCTTCTTTGAGCAACGCAAAAAGGCGTTCACACCGAAGATCGCCGCTGCTCTGCTCAAAAACGGCAAGGCAAAAATCAAGGGCCTCTATTCCGAAAAGACAGGCAAAACTTATGATGCAACGGTGCTTCTGGCAGATACGGGAGGCAAGTACGTCAATTACCGGGTAGAGCGCAAAGAGTAAGGCAAAAATACGAGGGCCGGTTATGGTAAGGTGAAGCATTCATTTTGCCATAACCGGCTCTCTCTATCCGTAGGATAGCAAAAAAAGGAGTGTGACCAAATGAGCGAATTATTTTCCATCCAGCTGCAAAATCGGCAGCAGCAAGGCAGGGATGGCGTCTGGCTGGACCTGCCTACCACAACCGAACAGGTACAAGCAGCCCTGCGGCAAATCGGCATTTCGTCCGATAATCCGCAGGGCCTTTTCATTTCCGGCTACTTTGCCGAGGAAGAAAAACGCTTTGCAATTCCTTATAACATGGTGCTGGCATCCAATGTGGACGAACTGAACTTTCTTGCCGCACGGCTGGAAACGCTTTCTGCCGGGGAACGCGCAGAGCTGAACGCCGCCCTGCAAGCCCCGCAGAGTGAGCTTTCCAACATCGGGAGAATCACCGACTTTCCCGAAAACGTGGACTATTATGTGCATCTGCCGGATGTGCGCGGCCCTGCCCAGCTGGGCGACTACTATCTGAACCGTTCCGGCATGGTGGATATGCCGGAAGAATGGAAAGGCGGCATCGACACGGCGCAGTTCGGCCGGTATGTGGCTCAGCAGGAGCAGGGCGCGTTCACCGAGTACGGCTACCTTGTCAAAAGCGGGGATGCGTGGCAGAAAGTCCACGAGGGCCAGCCTGTGCCGGAGGAATACCGGGTGCTGTCCTTTCCTGCGCCGGAAGTTTTGCGAGATTCGGCCAACATCCCGCCGCCTGTTCAGCCTGAAACGGAACCGCAGAAAGTTATTCCCATTATCCTAAACGGCAAAGACAGCGTAGAGCGCATGAAAGAAATCACGGACCGGCTGGAAACGGGCATTCAGCAGTTGTTCGACAGTGACCGCTACAAAGCCTACCTCACCACGATGGCAAAATTCCACAATTACAGCTTCAACAACACCTTGCTGATCGCCATGCAGGGCGGACAGCTGGTGGCGGGCTTCAACAAGTGGAAAGACACGTTCCACCGCACCGTGAAAAAGGGCGAAAAGGGCATCAAGATTCTTGCTCCCGCGCCCTACAAGGTCAAGCAGAAAACGGAAAAACTGGATGAACAGGGCAAGCCCGTTTTGGACAAAGACGGTAAGCCACTGACGGAAGAAAAAACGGTGCAGATTCCGGCCTTTAAGGTGGTTTCCGTGTTCGATGTCAGCCAGACCGAGGGCGAACCGCTGCCCTCTATCGCGGTGAATGAATTGTCCGGCAGCGTGCAGGACTACCAAGATTTTTTCAAGGCGTTGGAGCAGGCTTCCCCGGTGCCAATCGGGTTTGAGGACATCGAGGGCGGGGCGCACGGCTACTTTCATCTGCTCGACAACCGCATTGCCATCCAAGAGGGCATGAGCCAGTTACAGACCATCAAGACGGCTATCCACGAAATTGCCCATGCCAAGCTGCACGCCATCGACCCCAACGACCCGGAACAGGCCAACCGCCCAGACAGCCGCACCCGTGAGGTGCAGGCCGAAAGCGTGGCCTATGCCGTCTGCCAGCATTACGGGCTGGACACGTCCGAGTATTCCTTTGGCTATGTGGCCGGGTGGAGTTCCGGCCGGGAACTGGCCGAACTGAAAGCCTCTCTGGAAATTATTCGTAGCGCGGCCCATGAGTTGATCTCTGCGCTGGACGAACATCTGGCAGAACTGCGCCAGCAACGGGAAGCAGACCTTTCCGCCGCACAGGAAGCCGCATTTGCGCTGGACAACGGCAATATTTTATTCATCCAGACCTGTGATTCCGGCTATGACTACACCCTGTATGGCCCGGATAACAAGGCTCTGGATGGAGGCCAGCTGGACGCGCCCGGTCTGACTCTGCCGGATGCCGGGCAGGAAGCACTTAATCTGCTGGGGCAGACAGCCGCAGTGTCGGAAGTCCTGTTGGGCGACAAGCTGGCGGCGTTCCGAGAGGCGGCGGAAAAGGCCAACGAAATTCCCGCACCCGTTAAAATTCCAGACCCCGCCGCAGAACCTACGGTCACAATTCTTTGGAGCGAAAGTGACAAGCTGCAGGACGGCGAAATCATGCCGCTGTCCGTGGCAAACCGCGTCTTTGAAGAACTGGACACCGCCCAGCACACGGACCGGAAAAAGGACGGCTACACGGGCGGCTGGTACGACAAGACCGCATTCCGTATTGATTT
>OKZC01000282.1_pt1 | contig 12656 bp, 6 predicted proteins | sample 1608941 | NCBI WGS metagenome assembly OKZC01 (sample SAMN02674970, study PRJEB24791) | human gut metagenome, SKBSTL043 | isolation source: stool | host: Homo sapiens | place: USA | reverse complement strand
GGGAGTATCCGGTTCAACTGCCGGATTTATATCCCGAAGAAACGAATGTATATGATATGCGCCTGACAGCCCATGAAGACGGCTGGATTTATGGAATTTTCTGCAGCGAAAGCCTTGATCCCAATGCTGCGCCGGGTGATCTGTCTTCTGCCGTAGCCAAAGCAGGTATCATACGTACCAAAGACCTGAAAAATTGGGAACGACTGCCCAATCTGATCGCTAAAAGTCAGCAACGGAATGTGGTATTGCATCCGGAATTCGTAAATGGCAAATACGCCCTTTACACCCGCCCCCAAGACGGATTTATCGACGCAGGAAGTGGCGGTGGTATCGGATGGGCCTTGATTGATGATATCACGCACGCCGAAGTCAAGGAAGAAACCATCATCGACCAACGTTACTACCATACGATCAAGGAAGTGAAAAACGGAGAAGGGCCACACCCTATTAAAACCCCACAAGGATGGTTACATCTGGCACATGGTGTAAGAGGATGCGCAGCCGGACTACGCTATGTATTATACTTATATATGACTTCCTTAGAAGATCCGACACAGATTATTGCCGAGCCTGCAGGTTATTTCATGGCCCCCATTGGAGAGGAAAGAATCGGTGATGTATCGAATGTATTATTCTCAAACGGATGGATTGAAGATGATAATGGAAAGGTTTATATCTATTATGCGTCTTCTGACACACGTCTTCATGTAGCTGAATCAACAGTAAGCCAACTTGTAGATTATTGCCTGCACACACCAACTGACGGTTTCCGTTCTATAGAATCTGTGAAGCGGATCATTACTATGGTAAATCATAATAAACAATACCTGAAACAATAAATACATCACCATGGAAAACATAAAACTAAGAGAAAAAATCGGATATGGATTAGGAGATGCTGCTTCTTCCATGTTTTGGAAGTTATTCACAATGTATCTGCTATTCTTCTACACAGACGTGGTAGGTATCTCTTCGGCTGTGGTAGGGACGATGTTCCTTATCACACGCGTCTGGGATACTTTCCTCGATCCGTTTGTTGGAATATTAGGCGATCGGACAAGCTCACGCTGGGGTAAATTCCGCCCCTACCTACTATGGGTAGCCATACCATTCGGCATCTGTGGTATACTGACCTTCTCCTCTTTTGGAGATAACATGACTACCAAAATAATATTTGCTTATGCCACATACACCCTTATGATGATGGTATATTCATTAATCAATGTTCCATACGCATCTCTATTAGGAGTAATGTCTGCCAATCCGCAAGTACGCACAGAGTTTTCCTCCTACCGCATGACATTTGCTTTTGGAGGAAGTATTCTGGTACTATTCCTCATTGAGCCACTGGTCGATATATTCAGTAAAATGAAGATAACGGAGAATATACCCGATATCGCTTTCGGCTGGCAAATGGCTGCAGTCGTATTTGCGATTATGGCTAGTGGAATGTTCTTATTAACTTTTCTATGGACAAAAGAAAGAGTGCAGCCCATAAAAGAAGAAAAAGGGTCGCTGAAAGAAGATCTGAAAGATCTGGGCAGAAACAAACCCTGGTGGATTCTTTTATGTGCAGGAATCATGGCATTAGTTTTCAATTCTCTTCGTGACGGTTCCGCTGTATTCTATTTCAAATATTATGTAGACAGCTCCGATACATTCTCTTTCTCACTCATGAACAGTGCCATTACTCTAATTACTATCTACTTGGTATTAGGCCAAGCAGCCAATATTCTCGGAATCATGTTTGTGCCATCCTTGACCAAGAGAATCGGTAAAAAGAAAACTTATTTTATGGCAATGGTTGGCGCTACCATTCTAAGCGTTTTATTCTACTTCCTTCCTAAAGATTTTATCTGGGGAATTCTTTGTTTACAGGTCTTAATAAGTATCTGTGCGGGTATTATTTCTCCCTTGTTATGGTCTATGTATGCAGATATATCAGATTACTCCGAATGGAAAACCGGAAGACGTGCAACCGGTCTGATATTTTCTTCTTCGTCCATGTCTCAAAAGTTCGGTTGGACAATCGGAGGTGCTTTGACCGGATGGCTACTGGCCTATTTCGGTTTCAAAGCAAATGTAATCCAATCCGACTTTGCTCAAACCGGCATTTGTATGATGATGAGTATCTTCCCGGCAATTGCCACCATGCTATCAGCATTCTTCATTTCACGTTATCCGTTAAATGAAAAAAGATTATATGAAATATCAACAGAGCTCGAAGAGAGAAGAAAAAAGTAAATTCATCACTAACCAACTAACCAATATGGCTCATATTCCAATTCAGTCCTATTTGTATTTACTATTGGGTACAACCCTATTCTCATGTGCACCTCAAGAGCTAAAAACGCCATTTGAATTAAAATGTGAGAATATACCCGTTCCTGTAGGAGTAGATACTCAAACTCCCAGACTCTCCTGGAAACTTCCGCTGCTAGAGGAAGATAGTATCAACAGAGTTGAGATATGGCTATCAACAGACAGTACTCAATTATCAGGCAGACAGTCCGGTTATTGGAACAAATCCATCATAGGAGCTCCTATAAGAGTCTCCTATGATGGACAACCCTTAGATTCATATACAACGTATTATTGGAAAATAGGCTATCAAACCTCTTCCAAACAGAAAACTACATTTTCTCCAATATCCTCCTTCACGACAGGATGTTTATCACCCGACAACTGGAAAGGGAAATGGATTACTGACAAACATGACATCACATACCGTCCGGCACCCTATTATAGAAAGAGCTTCCAATTAGACAAAACAATCGAGCAAGCCTTACTCACTATTGCATCGGCAGGCCTACATGAGCTCTCTGTCAACGGGCAACGGGCAGGAAATCATTTCCTGGACCCTATGTATACACATTTCGACAAACGTATACTATCAGTCACTCATGATGTTACGTCATTACTATCTCTGGGTGAAAATGTAATAGGAGTACAACTGGGGAACGGCTGGTATAATCATCAATCCACAGCAGTATGGTTTTTCGACAAGGCTTCATGGAGAAACCGCCCTAAATTCACAGCACAACTCCATCTGCGTTACACAGATGGAACAACAGAATATCTGGGTACTGACTCAACCTGGCAAACAACTGACAGCCCGGTTATTTTCAACAGCATCTATACAGCCGAGCATTATGATGCACAGAAAGAATTAGCAGGCTGGGACTCCCCCGGATTCAACGCTACCGGATGGTATCATGCACAAGAAACCGAATCGCCTACGGAAACGATCAAATCACAAGTTATGCATCCGATTCGTGAAACGGCCCGCTATACAGCAACTCAATGCAAAAAAATAAATGACAGCTGCTACGTCTATCATTTCCCCAAAAACATTGCAGGTGTCACCGAGCTAAAAGTGAAAGGGAAAAAAGGAACAAAACTGCGCCTGAAACATGGGGAACTTTTAGACAAAAACGGTATGGTAAACATGGCAAATATAGATTATCACTACCGGCCGACAGACGACAGCGATCCTTTTCAAACAGACATCGTCATACTTAGCGGAAAGCAAGATAGATTCATGCCCAAATTCAACTACAAAGGTTTTCAGTTTGTAGAAGTCTCATCATCTGCCCCTATTCAATTATCCGACGAAAATCTTATTGCAGTAGAAATGCACAGTGATGTTCCGGCCATCGGCTACTGGTCTTCGTCATCCGATCTGCTAAACAAAATATGGAAAGCCACTAACAGTTCCTATTTAGCCAACTTGTTCGGTTACCCGACTGACTGCCCTCAACGGGAAAAAAATGGCTGGACAGGAGACGCACATATTGCCATAGAAACAGGATTATACAATTTCGATGGTATCTCTATATATGAGAAATGGATGAACGACTTTTGTGATGAACAAAAAGACAACGGAATCCTTCCATGTATCATCCCAACTTCTGTATGGGGCTATGATTGGGCCAACGGGGTCGACTGGACGAGTGCTGTCGCCATTATCCCTTGGGAAATTTATCGATTTTACGGAGACACCACATTACTCCGCCGCATGTACGGACCAATCAAAAAATATGTCTCCTATATAGAATCCATATCAACCAATCATCTTACAGACTGGGGATTGGGCGACTGGGTACCTGTACGCTCAAAAAGCAATATAACCTTGACTTCCTCTATCTATTATTATACGGACGTCTGTATTCTAGCCAAAGCAGCCAGACTTTTCGGATATGCCGAAGATGCCTCCTATTATAACACGCTGGCACAAAAAATAAAAGAGGCTATCAACACCAGTTTTCTCAATAAGGAAACAGGAATATATGCAGAGGGAACACAGACAGAACTTGCCATGCCATTATACTGGGGAATCGTTCCGGAAGAAGATAAAAAGAAAGTTGCTGCCAGACTACATGAATTGGTAGAAAAAGACGATTATCATCTGGACGTCGGTTTATTAGGAAGCAAAGCCCTACTTTCCGCCATGTCAGATAACGGATATGCAGAAACAGCTTACAAAGTCGCATCACAAGACACCTATCCTTCCTGGGGGTACTGGATCAAACAAGGTGCTACAACTCTACATGAAAATTGGCGGACAGATGTCGTTATCGACAACTCATATAACCATATTATGTTCGGAGAAATAGGAGCATGGCTATACAAAGGACTGGGAGGAATTCAGATAGATGAAAAACATCCCGGATTCAAGCATATTTTGCTAAAACCTTTCTTTCCGGCAGACATGAATGAACTTACCATACGCTATAATACTCCCTATGGCTGGTTAAATATCAACTGGGTTCGTCAAACTAATGACTGCATCCGTTATACAATCGATATTCCGGCAGGCACTTCTGCAACATTTGTTCCTTTTACAATGCCAGAACCCCAAAAATCTATAACTTTACAAGCCGGAAAACATTCACTTGAACTTGATTTTATTCACCAATTAATCAATCAACGATAACTTATGTACAAAAGAATCACCTTATTCACATTCATTTGCCTGCTCGCTTTAGCAGGAATAGCCCAAAATAAAGACACTTATACCATTTTATTATCCGGAGCATCTTTTGCCGAACCTAACAATAAGTGGTTTGAAATGGGATGTCGTGCCCTTCACGCCATCCCCATCAATCGGGCTGTAAGTGCAGAATCTATTGCTCACACTGCAAATAAAATGCTGGACGGCACTCTCTATACCCCGGAAGAGTTCGATAACATTGATGTATTTGTCTTGATGCAAGTACATGAAAAAGACGTATATAACGAAGCAAACTTAAAAGAGAACTACAAGGATTATAAAACTCCTTTTGATGCTTCCGACTATGCCGTTTGCTATGATTATGTCATCAAGCGCTACATATCAGACTGTTATAACCAGAAATTCAATCCAAAATCCAGATATTACAACACTCCTTATGGGAAACCTGTTTCTATTGTCTTATGTACTCATTGGCATGACAGTCGTCCTATATTCAACACTTCGGTCCGAAAACTGGCAGAAAAATGGGGATTCCCAGTAGTAGAATTCGACAGATACATCGGATTCTCCAAAAAACAGAAACATCCGGTTACAGGAAAACAATATAGCCTAATTTACACTGGGGATTCACAAAAGACTCATGGAGAAGTATTTGGATGGCATCCGCCACATGGAGAACATTCATTTATTCAACAGCGCATGGCTGCACTCTTTGCCGATACGCTTCGTAAGATATTGCTTCCCAAAGAATATATCAATGAATAATCACCAAATACTCATCGGATGAAAAAACTTCTATCATTAACAGTTTGCTTGCTATTTGTCCTATCACAAATGATGGCACAGCTTTCCGTACCTTCTTTCTTTTCAGACCACATGGTGCTGCAACGTGAGAAGCCAATCAATATATGGGGCACAGCCAGTGCCGGCGAGCGAATTAGCGTAACATTAGGAAATGCTCAAAAGAGTACCCGAACCGATAAAAATGGGAAATGGTCAGTCAGCCTGCCCCCTATGCAAGCCGGTGGACCGTATACTCTAAATATGAAAAGCCCCAAGCAGACTTTATCATTTACAGATATTTTAATCGGTGAAGTATGGATCTGTAGCGGACAGTCAAATATGGAGTTTCGTCTGCGTAGCGCTAATCATGCTACCGAAGAAGTCGCAGCTGCCAATTACCCTCAAATCCGTTCATTCAACGTAATTCAAGAAATGGGGCACACTCCTAAAACCAACTTAAAAGGTAAATGGGAAGTATGTTCACCCGCCTCCGCTTCTGATTTTTCAGCTGTCGGCTATTTCTTTGCACGTGAATTATACCAAAAACTCAATATTCCTATCGGATTCATCAACTCCTCATGGGGTGGTACGGACATCGAAACCTGGATGAGCATGGAAGTGATAGAGCATTTTCCGAAATATGAAAAATCATTAGCCCGTATGCGCTCTTCTGAATTCAAAGAATACATCAAACACAGTGACAAAGTCAAAAAGGAATTCGAACAAGCCATCATAAACGAACCGGGAGAAAAAGAGAAATGGTATTTAGAAAACACCTCTACAGAAAACTGGAAGGAACATATTGTTCCGTCATTATGGTCAAATGAGGAATTATCCGGTATAGATGGAGTTGTATGGTTTACTTATCAGTTTTCCATACCGGTCAACTGTTTAGGACAGGATGCAGAATTGAGTCTCGGTACTATCGATGACGATGACATTACCTGGGTTAACGGACATGAAGTAGGACGAACGGTAGGATATGACCTGAAACGTCTATACAAGATCCCGGCAGAAGTATTAAAGGAACAGAATACCATCACTATTAAAATATCCGACTATCGTGGAGGAGGCGGTCTATATGGTCCTAAAGATGAAGTATACCTGAAAGTCAACAACCGAATTTTCCCTTTGTGTGATAATTGGAAGTATAAAGTTGCAGTATCGAGTGCACAATATGATTATGTAGAATATGGTCCTAACGCTTTTCCTTCTTTGCTGTTCAACGCAATGATTCATCCACTGGTAGGTTTGGGGATGAAAGGGGTAATCTGGTATCAGGGAGAAAACAATGCCGCCCGCGCCAACGAATACATTGATTTATTTCCGGCTTTAATTACAGACTGGAGAAGTAGATGGAATAACGAATTCCCATTTTATTGGGTTCAATTAGCAAACTTCATGTCTCCGGCCAAGCAGCCCTCTGAAAGTCATTGGGCAAACCTGCGGGATACACAGTCGAAGACACTGGCCTTACCACATACAGGACAGGCCGTCATTATAGACATCGGTGAAGAAAATGACATACATCCCCGCAACAAACAAGATGTAGGTAAACGACTTGCTTTGCATGCTCTCCACAATGATTACGGATATAACTCTATTGTTTGCACCGGCCCGATATTCCAGTCGGTAAAAAGAATCGGAGATGCACTGGAGGTCACCTTTAACGCTTGTGACGAGCAACTAGTAGCTCGTAATAAATATGGCTATTTATCAGGATTCGCCATTGCCGGCGCAGATGGAAAATACCAATGGGCACAGGCTAAAATCGAAAACAATAAAGTAATAGTATGGAATAAGGAAATACAGCAACCGGTCTCTGTACGATATGCTTGGGGAGATAATCCCGATGATGCTAACTTATACAACGCAGCCGGTTTGCCTGCCTCGCCTTTCGAAGGACACATCAGCCAATAAACGGCCTACAAAAACAGAAAAAGAATACCGGCAATGAATGTATGATCATCATTTCCGGTATTTTTCATATTTACAGTCCACTCCCTAATCGTCCAGAGACTATATTTTCTCTTTCCGGCGCGTTGTAATTTAAAGATTATCACGTATCTTTGCTTCCTCAAATCATAAATACGAGATATGGCTATTACAATCAAGAAAGTCTCCACAAAGAGAGAACTTAAGAAATTTATCCGTTTCAATTACAGAATGTACAAGGGCAACCCTTACTCTGTGCCTGACCTCTATGACGACATGCTCAACACCTTCAACAAGAAGAAAAATGCAGCATTCGAATTCTGTGAAGCTGATTATTTCCTCGCATATCGGGACGATAAAATAGTAGGACGTGTAGCTGCAATTATCAATAACCAGGCGAACAAGAAGTGGGAATGTAAAAACGTTCGTTTCGGATGGATAGACTTCATCGACGATCCCGAAGTATCATCCGCACTTATCAAAACAGTGGAAGAATGGGGAAAAGAACGGGGTATGACTCATATTGCCGGTCCTCTCGGATTTACTGATTTCGATGCGGAAGGAATGCTGATCGAAGGATTCGACCAGCTTAGCACCATGGCCACTATCTACAACTACCCGTACTATCCGGTACACATGGAAAAACTAGGCTTCGAGAAAGATGCCGACTGGGTGGAATACAAAATCTACATACCGGATGCTATTCCCGACAAACATAAGCGTATCTCCGAACTGATCCAACGAAAATACAACCTTAAGATAAAGAAATATACTTCCGGAAGAAAGATAGCCAAAGACTATGGACAGAAGATTTTCGAACTGATGAACGAAGCATATAGTCCACTTTATGGTTATTCTCCGCTGACACAGCGGCAAATCGACCAATACGTGAAAATGTATCTGCCGATCCTTGACTTACGGATGGTTACACTGATTACTGATGCCAATGATGAACTAGTCTGTGTAGGTATCTCTATGCCATCTCTCGCTGAAGCTTTACAGAAATCAAACGGACGTCTGTTGCCGCTCGGATGGTTCTATCTGTTAAAGGCATTATTCATGAAACGTCGTGCCAAAATGCTTGATCTGCTACTCGTTGCAGTGAAACCGGAATATCAAAATAAAGGTGTTAACGCTTTGTTATTTTCCGATTTAATTCCAGTTTATCAAAAATTAGGTTTTATCTTTGCGGAAAGCAACCCCGAACTGGAACTGAATGGAAAAGTTCAGGCACAATGGGATTACTTTGAGACTCAACAACATAAGCGCCGCCGTGCGTTCATCAAAGAGATAAAATAAAAAAACAGCTATGGAAGAGAACGAATTGATACCTGTAGACAACAACAATGCAGTAGAGTACACTGACGACAACATCCGCCACTTGAGTGACATGGAACATGTACGCACACGCCCCGGTATGTATATCGGAAGGCTGGGCGACGGTGCACATGCCGAAGATGGAATCTATGTCCTCCTGAAAGAAGTAATTGACAACAGTATTGACGAGTTCAAAATGCAAGCCGGTAAGAAAATCGAGATTACCGTTGAAGAAAACCTTCGTGTCAGTGTACGCGACTACGGACGAGGCATCCCACAGGGAAAACTCATCGAGGCTGTCAGCATGCTGAATACCGGTGGTAAATACGACAGCAAGGCATTTAAGAAAAGTGTCGGACTGAATGGTGTCGGTGTGAAAGCCGTCAACGCTTTAAGCTCCCGTTTCGAGGTACGCAGTTACCGCGACGGCAAAGTGCGTATCGCCACTTTCTCAAAAGGAAACTTACTGACCGATGAGACAAAGAATACCGAAGAAGAAAACGGAACTTACATCTTCTTTGAACCGGATAATACACTATTTCTGAATTACTGTTTCAAGCCCGAATTTATTGAGACAATGCTACGTAACTACACGTATCTCAATACGGGGCTTGCTATCATCTATAACGGACACCGTATCTTGTCGCGCAACGGTCTGGTAGACCTTTTGAACGACAACATGACGGCAACCGGGCTTTACCCGATCATCCACCTGAAAGGGGAAGACATCGAAATCGCCTTCACGCATACCGGACAATACGGAGAAGAATATTATTCTTTCGTCAACGGTCAGCATACTACCCAAGGTGGTACGCATCAAAGTGCCTTCAAAGAACACATTGCCCGTACCATCAAAGAGTTCTTCAACAAGAACATGGACTACACCGATATCCGTAACGGATTGGTTGCCGCCATTGCCGTCAATGTGGAAGAACCGATCTTCGAAAGTCAGACGAAAACTAAACTGGGTTCTACCAATATGGTTCCCGGTGGCGTAACGGTCAATAAGTATGTAGGCGACTTTATCAAACAGGAAGTGGACAACTTCCTGCACAAGAATGCGGACATAGCCGAAGTAATTCAACAAAAGATACAAGAATCTGAAAAGGAGCGTAAAGCCATTGCAGGGGTAACGAAACTTGCCCGTGAACGTGCCAAGAAAGCCAACCTGCACAACCGCAAATTGCGTGACTGCCGCATACACCTCAACGACCCGAAAGGCAAAGGACTGGAGGAAGACTCCTGCATCTTTATCACCGAGGGAGACTCTGCAAGCGGTTCCATCACCAAAAGTCGTGATGTCAACACCCAAGCAGTATTCAGTCTCCGTGGTAAACCATTGAACTCTTTCGGACTGACCAAAAAAGTGGTTTACGAGAACGAGGAATTCAACCTGCTTCAAGCAGCCCTGAATATAGAAGATGGTATTGAAGGATTACGCTACAACAAAGTAATCGTAGCAACCGATGCCGATGTGGACGGTATGCACATCCGCCTGTTGCTGATTACTTTCTTCCTGCAATTCTTCCCTGATCTCATCAAGAAAGGACATGTATATATCCTGCAGACGCCTTTGTTCCGTGTACGCAACAAGAAAAAGACAAATTACTGCTACAGCGAGGAAGAACGCATCAATGCTATCAATGAACTAGGACCGAATCCAGAGATCACCCGATTTAAAGGTTTGGGAGAAATCTCACCGGATGAGTTCAAACATTTTATTGGTAAAGATATGCGTCTGGAGCAGGTGACACTGCGCAAAACGGATGCGGTAAAAGAACTACTCGAATTCTACATGGGCAAAAATACCATGGAACGACAGAACTTTATTATAGACAATCTGGTTATAGAAGAAGACTTGGCATCATGAGAAAAGCAATATTCCCGGGTACTTTCGACCCTTTCACCATCGGACATTACTCGGTAGTGGAACGTGCACTTACCTTTATGGACGAAATTGTGATAGGAATCGGTATCAATGAGAACAAGAATACCTACTTCCCCATTGAGAAAAGAGAAGAAATGATTCGGGAACTTTATAAAGACGAACCTCGTATCCAGGTGATGTCCTATGACTGTCTGACAATTGATTTTGCACAGGAAGTAGAGGCCAGGTTCATTGTCCGCGGTATCCGTACGGTGAAGGATTTCGAGTATGAAGAGACCATTGCAGACATTAACCGCAAACTGGCAGGGATTGAAACCATCCTGCTCTTCACAGAACCGGAACTGACTTGCGTCAGCTCTACAATTGTACGCGAGTTATTAACCTATAATAAAGATATCAGCCAGTTTATTCCCAAAGGAATGAAAATGAGTGAATAACACTCGTTAGGGAATAGGCGATGAGTCAGAAAAGATGATGAAGAAACTAACGATTATACTATCCGTTTGCTTGTGGGCAGTTGCCACACAAGCCCAGAACTTCGGTTCCGAAGCCATGCGAAAGTTACAAATGGCAGAGTTTGCAATCTCCAATTTCTATGTGGACAAAGTAGATGAAGACAAGTTGGTAGAAGAAGCCATCATCAAAATGCTGGCACAACTTGATCCGCACTCTACTTATTCGGATGCAGAGGAAGTGAAGAAGATGAACGAACCACTTCAAGGTAACTTCGAGGGTATCGGAGTGCAATTCCAGATGATAGAAGACACCCTGCTGGTGGTGCAACCTGTCAGCAACGGACCTTCCGAGAAAGTCGGCATCCTTGCCGGTGACCGTATCGTTGCGGTCAATGACAGCGCCATTGCCGGAGTGAAAATGAGTACGGAAGATATTATTCCACTGGCAGAACGCTTCATCACACGCTTCTGCAAGCAATATGAAAAGCCTGCTTTGCGTCTGGACAATTCAGCACGTGAGAAGCTGACGCTGCATCCCTGGTTCGGTAATATCCGCGAGCTGGAGCATGCCATTGAAAAGGCTGTTATTATCTGCGACGGCACATTTCTCTCTGCCGGATCGTTCCAGTTACAACGCAGAAACGAAGCACCGGAAACGCCCGTATCCACCCTTGAAGATATGGAAAAGCAGATGATACGCCAGACACTGGAGAAATGTGGCAGTAACCTCTCGGCTGTTGCCTCGCAACTGGGGATTACCCGGCAAACGCTTTATAACAAAATGAAAAAGTACGGGCTCTGAAAACATAAGAAGCATAAGCCAGAAATAGTATGAAGTATAAGAATATAAACCAATATTATGTTTTTCAGACTGCCGTCAGCCTGCTCATTGCCTTAGCTGCGGGAGCAATGTGGACTTTGTATTTTCTTAAAGCTCCGACATTGCATGGCTTTAACGCCCCTCTGTTCTGGGCTATCTTCTTCACCGTACTTCTTCCCCTGGCAATACGCCGGCAGCAACGGTTGTACCACCGCCACACCCGCAAAGTCCTTTTCATGCTTGATGCCATTGAAAACAACGACACCGCCATTCATTTCTCCGAAACGGACGGAAACGAAGATAACCGTCTCATAAACCGTTCCCTGAACCGCGTAGCCCGCATCTTATATAATGTAAAAAGCGAAACTGCCCAACAAGAGAAATACTACGAGCTTATCCTCGACTGCGTCAATACCGGCATCGTCGTGCTGAACGACAACGGAGCCATTTATCAAAAGAACAACGAAGCTCTGCATCTGCTCGGACTGGAAGTATTCACCCACA
>OKZC01000262.1_pt1 | contig 13254 bp, 8 predicted proteins | sample 1608941 | NCBI WGS metagenome assembly OKZC01 (sample SAMN02674970, study PRJEB24791) | human gut metagenome, SKBSTL043 | isolation source: stool | host: Homo sapiens | place: USA | reverse complement strand
TCGGCATCACCTTCGGAGGCCTCAAAGCCGTATCCGACTTCAACATGACCATCAACTCCGGCGAGCTCGTCGGCCTGATCGGCCCGAACGGCGCCGGCAAAACCACCGTGTTCAACCTGCTGACCGGCGTGTACCAGCCCACGGAAGGCGAGTTCTTCCTGGACGGCGAACGCATGAACGGCAAGAAGACGTACCAGGTGGTGCGCGCCGGCATCGCCAGAACCTTCCAGAACATCCGCCTGTTCGGCCAGATGACCGTGGAGGAGAACGTGCTGGTCGCGTTCAACGAATCGTTCAGCTACCACATGGGCGGCGCGATTTTCCGCACGCCGAAATTCTGGAAGCAGGAACGCGAGATGCACGCCAAAGCCATCGACCTGCTCAAGATCTTCGGACTAGAGGGCCTGGCCGAAACCGAAGCGGCGAACCTGCCGTACGGCGCCCAGCGCAAGCTGGAAATCGCCCGCGCCCTCGCCACCGGCATGAAACTGCTGTTGCTCGACGAGCCGGCGGCAGGCATGAACCCGACGGAGACCGAGGACCTGCTCAACTGCATCAACACCATCCGCGACCGCTTCGGCATCGCCATCCTGCTGATCGAGCATGACATGAGCCTGGTGATGAACGTCTGCCAGCGCATCCAGGTGCTCGACTACGGACGCACCATCGCCGCCGGCACGCCGGACGAGATCGCCAACAACCCGCAGGTCATCTCCGCATACCTGGGTTCCGACGACGATACCGACAGCGACGATGCCAAGCACGAAAGCGAGGAAGCCTGATGCTGGAAGTCAAGAACCTTTCCGTTTCGTACGGTGCCATCGAAGCCGTCAAGGACATCAGCTTCACCGTCAACGACGGCGAGATCGTGTCCCTGATCGGCGCGAACGGCGCAGGCAAGACCACCACGCTGCACACCATCACCGGTCTGGTACCGGCGAAATCCGGTTCCGTGATGTACAACGGAGCGGATCTGCTGAAAACCCACAACAACAAGATCGTGACCCTCGGTATGGCGCACATTCCGGAAGGGCGCCACGTCTTCACACGCATGAGCGTCGAAGAGAACCTGGAGATGGGCGCGTTCAGCCTGAAGGACCAGTCGGACCTCAAGAAGGACCTCGACATGGTCTACGGCCTGTTCCCCCGTCTGAAGGAACGCCGTAACCAGAAGGCCGGCACGTTGTCCGGTGGCGAGCAGCAGATGCTGGCGATGGGCCGCGCGCTGATGAGCCATCCGAAGACGATCCTCATGGACGAGCCGTCCATGGGCCTGTCCCCGAAGCTCGTCAAGGAGATCTTCTCCATCATCCGCAAGCTGCACGAGCAGGGCACCACGATTATCGTGGTCACCCACGATGCGCTGGTCGCCAGCTGCGCGCAGCGCGAGATCATGCTCAACCATGGCGTGCTCGTCGGTGAGAAGTGGAATGACGAGGATGCGCGCAAGGCCTACGAGGCGGCCGGCGGCAAGCCCGCCTCCACGGGTGCACAGGTCGAGGGCGCGCAGAACGGCGAGACCGCCATTGGTTTCACTGACCCCACCAAGGCCGCGAAAACCGGCGGCGAGGAGTAGGGCCGTCAGGGGCATCGAGCAGTATGTGAGGAATACATGGCAAGCTGATGGTCTCTCCCCCAGTCAGCTTCGCTGACAGCCCCCTCGTCAGAGGGGGGCTTAAGGAGCGTGAATATGACCGAAAAGAGTACGTTGAAGAAATCCGCGACATTGGCGGCGGCCGGACTGGTCGTGGCTGGCACGCTGCTGGCCGGATGCGGCGAATCCAAGGCCGCGCCGATGGACGATGCGTACGCCGGCAACTCGGGCGAGACCGAGAAGTCGCAGGAAGAGCAGTCGCAATCCCAGTCGAACGGCTCCGATAGCTCCGACGGCTCCGATTCCAGCTCGTCGCACAACGACCCGTCCACCACCACGTCCGACAAGAAGGACACCGGCAACTACAAGGACGGCAACTACTCGATCAACGGCCAGTACGGCCCGGTAGGCGAGGATTCCATCGACGTCCATCTGACCATCAAGGACGGCAACGTCGAGACCGTCAATATCATTGGGCACCCGTTCACCACGATTTCCAAGAACCATCAGGACGACTTCGCCAAAGCCATTAACGGCGTGGTGGACGGCAAACCTCTGAAGGGTCTCAAAGTGGACAAGGTCGCCGGCGCCAGCTGGACCTCCGACGCCTTCAACAAAGCCCTCGAAGTCGCCCGCCAGGAGGCTTCGATTCAGGAGTAAGACCGCTACTTCAGCAATGCTGGCCACAGCAGATCGGCCATGCGCGAGGCCCAGGCGGTGTCGTCGTCCATTGCTTTGCCCTCGATGGCCTCATACGCCACCAAAGATCCGATAATCGTGGACAACAGCAACTTCTCGTCAACGTCCTCGCGAAACACGCCCTGCGCGACTCCCTGCTTGAGGAACGCCCCCACACGCTCCAGCCACGGGGTCACCACTTGGTCGACGATGTGCTGGAAGAACTCGGCCTCGCTGGACAATACAATGCCCACGCGCTTGACGTCGATGTCGTTGTCGCGCACCCAATCGACCAATCGCTGCAATAGTTGCGTGAAATGCTCACGCGTGGGGCTGGGCACTGGGTCGGAATCCGGGATGGCCAGATACATCGCGCTGATCTCGTGCAGCAGCTCGTCGGCATTATGATATCGGCGGTAAATCGTGGTTTTGGCCACACCGGAGCGCCGGGCCACCTCCTCGATGGTCACGCCGCTGATGCCGCGGTCCACCGCAATCTGCAGCGTGGCTCGCATGAGCTTGCGATCCGTCGCCTCGCGCGTGCGCTCACCGCGCGGTGTCGCCGTCGTGTCTGTCATCTCCGTCATCTCTTCTCTTCGAAATATGCTCCCGTACGCTCCCGCTGGCGAGAGCTGGCTGGCAAAGCCAGACTGAGGGTGGTAAGTCCATGCCGTTTGTAGGCAACTCCCGGATAATACCTACTAGCTCAGCACTTTAGTGCTCTCGACTTGGGCTACATACCACTGGTTGAACCGCACCAGTGGCTTCCTGAGCAACAGCCCAAGCAACAGTAGCGGCGGCACGAATGCCAGCAGCATTCCGGCGGCCCGCCAGTAATCCATGTCGTAGATGCCGGCGATGGCCGCACGCATCATCGTCACCGCATGGGTGAGCGGCAAGAGCGGACTGACTTTGGCGATGAAGTCGGGCAACATCTGCACCGGGTAGGCAGCGTTCGCACCCGAAATCTGCACGATGAGCATAAGCACGCCGATTGCCTTACCCACATTGCCGAAACTCACCACCATCGTATAGGTGAAGAACGAGAACACCAGCGAGGCCAGCCATCCAGACAACATAAACAGCAGCGGATGCACGGCCTGCACGCGCAGGAACAGCAAATCGCCACCGAGCGACACCGTGGATTGCAGCAGCGCAATCAGCGCGAACACCCCGTAATGCCCAAGGAAGAGCCGATGCGGCCGCGGATCGCCCAATGCTTTGCGCGTCCGGCGAGACACGGTGGTTTTCAGCGTCACCACCATCAGCAGCGCGCCCACCCACAGCGGCAGCAGCGTGTAGAACGGTGCCATCGACGAACCGAAATTCGCCACCGGGAATACGGCCTTGCGCCTGAGCTGCACCGGCGCGGCCAACGTACTGGCCAGCGTTTCGGGATCATTGCCCAGCACCTCTTTGACCATGCCCATATCGCCACTGTTTAGTGCGTCGCTCAGTGTGCTGTTGAACGAAGCCAGTTCGGCGCCGGCGGAACGCAGTTTGCCGGACACCTTGTCCAAGGTAGTGCGAGCGTCGCTGAGCATATCGCTGGCGTCGTCGGAAGTCCCTTTCAGGTCGCCGAGCGTGGAGTCCAACTGGGTGGCGCCGGAACTCAGTATGCCGGAGGCGTCAGCGACGGTGGACGACAGGGAGTCGATTTGCGGTTTCACCGTGGCCGAGAAATCTGACTTGATATTGGCAATACTGTTCTGCGCTTGATCAGCCAGATTCTTGACCTGCGCATGCTGATCCTGCGCGTCCTGATTGCCTTGGCGAATATCGGTCGCCGCCGTATTCAGCGCTTGCCGCAGCCTGTTTTGTCGTGCGATTGAACGGTCAATCGCCGTGATGATGGATGAGTCGTTGCCCAGTATGCCGGCCAACGTGTTGCGAATTTCAGTGTATTTCTCCGTCTGCTTGCCAATGGCCGTGGCTTGACGGTCCAATTCGTCGGCGACCGTGGTGGCACCATCATTCGCGTCGGAATACAGCTTGTCTATGGAATCGGACACCGCGCCGAAACTGGAGGCGCTCGCGTCCAGTGCGCTGCTCATCGCGTCAGCGGTGGTGCCCAGGGCTCCGGCCACGTCGGTGACTTCCTGTTTGGCGCTGGCAAGATCCTTGCCGCCTTGTTTGGCGGCAGAGGAAACCTGAGTGATTAGTGAGTTCGAGGTGTCGAGCAAGGCGCCGGCCGTATCGGTCAATGCGCTGTATGTGCCAAGCAGATCCGCAGTATCGTCAAGCTGTGTGGCGAAATTGGCGATGTTGGCGTTGAAGGTATTCAGTTGCTCTTTGGCCTCGGGCTTGGACAGCTGATCGGCCAGCGAAGACGCGATTTCCAGCCCGGCCGAAGTGATGGTCTTAGCGAACGTGGTGTTGATTTCCGCCGCAACCTCATCCGTGCCCTCGTTGAGCAGATTCGGTGCCAGCGCGTTCTTCTTCTCGTTGCGGTAATAGGTCAGTTCGGCATGCTGCACGTCGTCGGAGAAGAAGGTCATCATGTCTTTGCTGAACGACTTCGGAATTACGATGGCCGCGTAGTATTTGCCGGATCGTGCGCCCTCGACGGCATCGGCTTTGGACGTGATCGTCCAATCGAGCTGACTGTTGGCGCGCAGCGCGTTCACCACCTGATCGCCGACCGTGACTTTCACCGGGATCAGGTCGGAACGATACCCCTCATCCACATTCGCCACCGCGAATTTCAGGTTCTTCATATTCGAGAACGGGTCCCAGCATGCGGCCACGTTGAACCAGGTGAACAGGCCGGGAATCATCACCAAGCCGATCACGATGATGATGGAGACCACGTTGCTGGTCAGGCGTTTGATGTCGCCGGTAAACAGTTTCCACATGGTGTTCATCGTGCGTGCCTGCCTTCCTTGGTCGGCGGAATAGTGGGGATGATTGCGGTAACAGCGGCGCTCGGGTCCGCTTCTTCGTGGCGTTCGGCGGAGGTGTCGCGACGCTTGGCCTTATGCCCGTACAGCATGGCGCGGATCGACTCGTCGGAGAGGCTGCCGAGCTCGGTTTGGCGGCGGATGGAATCGCGCATGAATTCCACGACCATCAGGAAGCCCATGATGATGAGCACCCATGCCAGCCATGTGCCCATGACTACGATTTTCTCGCTGGTGGTCAGCGCAAACACGATAATGAGCGCGGCCGGCACCACGAATCCGGCAATAAGCGCACCCAGCAGCAGCCGGGGATAACGGTAGGCGAATTTGGCGGCCCGACGTTCGATGGCATGACGGTATTCGTCGTGGTCGGCCAGTGCTGCAATGGCCTGAGTGACACGGTATTCGCTGCCGGGCAGATGCACCGGCTCGCCGATAATCATGTCGCTTTCCTTGATTTCCCGCGCGAACAGGCGGTTGAGATTGGCCAGTTTCGGCCGGGCGCCGAGGCCAAGCGCAAAGGCCAGAACCACGAAAACCAGCAATTTGCCGATATAGGCGAACCAGAGGCCGTCGTAGAAGCCGCCGATGGTTTCACGCATCGCGTCAATCGAATAGGTGAACGGCAGCAGCGGGTAGATGGCGCGGAAGAACGCGGGCATCATTTCAATCGGGTACAGGCCGGAGGCGCCCGGCACCTGCAGAATGACCAGCGCCACGCATACGCCTTTGCCCACGTGCATGAACGTGGTGGAGAGGGCGAAAATCACCGACATATACACCAGTGAGGTGATGACGCAGGTGAGCAGAAACACTGGGGCGCTCGCGCATTGAATGCCGATGACAAGATCGCCGATGGCCGTGACCAGGCCTTGGACGGCAGCCAGCGTGGCCAGTAGCAGGAAGCGACCGAGATAGCCTTGGGTTGGTGTGAGATCGTCGATGCCCTCATCATCGGTTTCGAGTTTGGGAATGACCACGAGCACGAACGCGCCCACCCACAAAGACAGGGTGGTGAACAGCGGTGCCATGCCGGAACCATAGGAGGCGACCGGATAGACGGCCTGTTCGCTGATAACAGTGGGGGAGAGCATGAAGTCGGCGATTGTGGCGGCATCCAGTTTGCCGTCGGTGCCGATCAGGGAACTGAGTGAACTGGAGATGCTCAGGGCTTTGATGTCGGTGACCAGCGTATCGAGCTTGGTTTGTACGCCGGCCAGCGCCTTATCGGTGTCGCGCAGCGCGGTCACCGTGGTGGAGGCTGCTTTGTCGAGTTGGTCGAGGGTATGCTTCGACTGATCGATGAGTGAGCCTTGCGACGTGATGCCGGTCGACAGAGTGCTGGCGGTCGAGCTGAGGGCGTTGAGACCGGTGTTGAGCTGAGGAATGGCGCCGGAGGTGATGGTGCCGCGAGCGGTATTGGCCTCGCGCACCGTGGTTTGGGTGGCGGTATTGAGATGCTGCGCCAATCCGGCGGTGTCTGTGGAGGCATTGCCGATAGTGGTGTTCAGGCTATCGAGGTTGCCCAGTGCGCCGGCAAGCTCGCTATTGCGGCTTTCCAGTGTGGCAATGGCGGATTGCAGCGGTTCTCGATTGGCGTTCGGCAGCCCTTTGAGTTGGTCGATGATGTCGGCGTTCGCTTGGTTGATGTCTTCCGCCGTATTGATCAGTCCGCCTACCTGCTGATTGGCGGCGCTGATGGTTCCGGTTACCGTGCCCACGCTTTGGTTGGCCTGTGCTGCGGCTTGGCTCAGCAGGCTTGAGCCTTGGTCAAGCGCTTCGGACGTGGAGGTGACGAAGCCGTTCAGACTGGTCTGGGTAGTGCCGATCAGGGTGGAGACGCCGGCCAGACCTTCTGCAGTGTCGATGCCAAGTGTGCGCGCGTCGTCCAGCGCCTGACGTGCGGTGCGTGTCTGCTCTGGGGTGTCGGTGAGTTTGGTGGTGAGCTTGGCGATGGTGCTGCGTGTGTGCTGCACATCGTCGGAGGCCTTGGCAAGGGCCGTGAGGGCCTTGGCTTTGGTGGTGTCTTCGGTACTGATGGCTTTGCCGTCAACCGTATTGATGACTTCGGTAAGTACTTCGGATACGGTGGAGACGAATGTGGAATTGACCGTGCGGTCCACAGTGGACGCGCCGACGTCGGTGACTTTGGGGGCGATGGCGCTGGCTTTTTCGTTGACGTAATACTCCAGAGTGGGCCGACTCTTGCCGCCGGTCACCACGCCGGCGAGATCGTCGGAAAAGTCTTTGGGAATGATGATGGCTGCGTATGCCTTGCCGGATTCCACTTGGTCCATGGCCTCGGCTTCGGTGACGAAGGTCCAGCCGAGCTGGTCGTTGCTTCTCATCTGCTTGACGATTTGATCGCCGAGGTTCTGCTTGCCGATGAGCGCGTTGTCGGTGCCGTCGTCATTGTTGGCGATGGCGACGGTGATGCCTTTGGTATTGCCGTACGGGTCCCAGAAGCCGACGATGTTGTACCACGAATACAGTGGCGGGATGAACACCATGCCGAACAGGATCACCCATGCGGCCGGCACCTTGAACAGGCGCAGGAAGTCGCGTCTGAGGACCTTGAAGATATTGCCCACTGATACCTCCGGAGCTTGGTGTTGCTTGGTTGCTACGTTTTCCGTAGCGATACGTTAATCGTAGCGCTACGTTTGTAGTAGCGTAATACGGCTGCCGGAGATTAATGGGGTGATTGATGATGTTTTTGGCGGAATAACGCTGCTGCCCAGCGGCTTATCGTGTGTCGCTGGGCAGAGCGAAAGGCGTTCTGGAACTTATTGACAAGATTTCTGGATGGTTTTTGGACGTTTCCTGAACGCGATGGATAGGCTCGGTGCTCGGCAATGTAGACAGACATGTACCGACCGCCCATCAAGTTCAGCAAAACCGCAATCGGGTGATAGGGTGAGGGGACGCTATGTGGGGAGGAAACCATGGTTGAATTCAAGGACGATGGCACGGCCACTACCCCCGGCAAGCCGCGGGAGAACCGTGACGCCGAGTCCGCAGTCGTGGCCGATCTGGTGGCCGTCGAACTGGACGACGCCGGCTTGAACCTGAACGCCAAGCGATTACCGATTCTGGCGCGCATCTATGGCGCGGTCGTGCTGCTGGACGGACTCGCCACATTGCCGATTATGGTGATTTCCATCCTCTATGCCGTGCGCGAGATTCTGGATGGTCATGTGCACGTCGATGCGATGAGCCTGACCTTCATCCTGTCCGCGATTCATGCGGTGGTGCTGGTAGTCAGTGCCGCATGCCTGATTGTGCTCGGCGTGATGCTGCTGCGCAATCATCGCCGGTATGCCGCGCGCTGGACCTACGTGCTGATGCCGTTGACGTTGGCCGACGGCATGCTGTCGCTGGCCCTGACCGGCCTTGGCTTCAACCTGCTGCTGCCGCTGATTCAGATGATTATTCTCGTCGTGATTTCGGTGACCGCCGATCCCTCCCTGAGCGAGGAACGCCGTCTGCAGCGCGCGCTCAGGCGTATGGACGATCGCGATGATTATGAATCGGCTGTGGCGGCCGGCATGCTAGGCCGCGACCAGTCCGGCAAGGGCTATATTGCGCTGGACTTTTTCAATATCTTCTGGCTGTTTACCATCGCTTCGGTGGGTGGCCTGATTGTGGAGACGATCTACCATATGGCGCTGTATAACGGTGAACTTCAGGACCGCGCTGGTTTGCTGTGGGGCCCGTTCTCGCCGATTTACGGCTGTGGTGCGGTATTGGTAACCGTGTGCCTGAATCGTCTGTGGAAGGCGAATCCGTTCTTGATTTTCTGCGCTTCGGCGGTGATCGGCGGCGCGTTCGAATATTGCACCAGCTGGTTCATGGAAGCGGCGTTTGGTATTACCGCGTGGGATTACACCGGCCGTTGGCTGTCCATCGACGGACGTACTTCGGGCCAATTCATGTTCTTCTGGGGACTGATTGGTGTGGTGTGGATCAAGTGGCTGTTACCGCGACTGCTGGCTCTGATTAATCGCATTCCATGGAAAGTGCGGTATTCGCTGACTGCGGTATGCACGGTGCTGATGGTGATCGACATTGCCTTCACGCTGATGGCCTTGGATTGCTGGTATGGGCGCATGGCCGGCCAGCCGCAGGATTCACCGGTCGCGATGTGGTTCAGCGAACGCTACAGCGACGCTTACATGGCCAATCGCTTCCAGACCATGCATATCGACCCTTCCAAGGCCGGGCGTATGTGAATGGCCGGCAAGTAATTACGCTTCGCGGGCAGAAGGTGCGTAGAACCTAAGACAGCCCTCGCGTGTGGGTGGTAAGCGGGATACACTTTCAAGCGTTGAAGGAATGATTCCCTCCGCTGATGCGCTGTTTTGTGACGCGCGTGATGACGATGGGACAATCAAACGAAAGGCAAGGCACATGGCCGAAGCTACAGCAAACATTGGTGTGATTGGACTGGCCACGATGGGCTCCAATCTGGCGCGTAATCTGGCGCACCATGGCAACACGGTGGCGTTGTTCAACCGCCACTACTCGCGTACCGAGAAGCTCATGAACGAGCATGGCACCGAAGGCAACTTCGTGCCGGCCGAAACGCTCGAGGAATTCGCCGCGTCCCTGAAGCGTCCGCGTACCGCCATCATCATGGTCAAGGCCGGTGCTCCGACCGACGCGACCATCGCGCAGCTGGAAGAGGTGTTCGAACCGGGCGACATCATCGTCGACGGTGGCAACTCCTTCTTCAAGGACACCATCAAGCGTGAGAAGGAAGTACGTGCCAAGGGCTTCCACTTCGTGGGTTGCGGCGTGTCCGGTGGTGAGGAAGGCGCGCTCAACGGCCCGTCTCTGATGCCCGGTGGCACTGCGGAATCCTGGAAGACCTTGGGCCCGATTCTTCAGTCCATCGCCGCCAAGGTGAACGGCGAACCGTGCGTGACCCACATCGGCACCGATGGTGCCGGCCACTTTGTCAAGATGGTGCACAACGGCATCGAGTATGCCGATATGCAGGTGATTGGTGAGGCGTATGACATTCTGCGCCGTGGACTCGGCATGGATGCCGAGGAGATTGGCGACGTGTTCGCTGAATGGAACAAGGGCGACCTTGACTCCTACCTGATCGAGATCACCGCTGAGATTCTGCACCACAAGGATGCCGAGACCGGCAAGCCGTTCGTGGACGTGGTCGTGGATCATGCCGGCATGAAGGGTACTGGTACGTGGACCGTGCAGACTGGTCTGGAATGTGGTTCTCCTGTGGCTGCCATCGGTGAAGCCGTGTTCGCTCGTGCACTGTCTTCGCACGGTGAGCTGCGTGAAGACGCTCAGAAGGAAGGTCTGGCTGGACCGAACAAGACCATCGATCTGGCCGGAGAAGACAAGGCCGCGTTCGTCGAGGACGTGCGCAAGGCTCTGTTCGCTTCCAAGGTCGTGGCCTATGCTCAGGGCCTGAACGAGATTCAGGACGGTGCCAAGGAATACGGCTGGGATATCAACCTGTCCGAAGTGGCCCGCATTTGGCGTGGCGGCTGCATTATTCGCGCCCAGTTCCTGCTCGACCGCATCACCGAGGCCTTCAGGGGCGATAACCCGCCGGCTTCCCTGCTGTTCGATCCGTACTTCGAGAAGATCATCGGCGAATCGCAGGATGCATGGCGTCGCGTGATCGTTCGCGCGGTGGAGGCCGGCATCCCGACCCCGGTGTTCTCCAGCTCCCTGGCGTACTACGATGGTCTGCGCTCCAAGCGCCTGCCCACCGCTCTGACCCAGTCCCAGCGTGACTTCTTCGGTGCCCACACCTACGGCCGCGTAGACAAGCCCGGCGTGTTCCACACGCTGTGGGCTGAAGAAGGCAAGCCTGAAATCGAGGCGTAGCCTCGTGATTTCAGGTTTAGGACAGCCCTGTGGGCTGTCCGGCCTTCTTCAGGCTCGGCGATAGCCGAGCTGAGAAAACAGCAAGTCCGAGATCGAGGCGTAGCCTCGCGATCTCGGGCTTAGGGGAGCCCGGTGGGCTCCCCGGCCCTCTTCGGAGCGAGGCGGCTATGCCGCCGAGCCAACACTGAGCCTCGCCGCAGGCGAGTCCCTAATTGCAGGGGCCGGCGGCGAAGAGGGCAAGTCCGAGATCGAGGCGTAGCCATAGACGAATTAAGCCCCCTCATCAGAGGGGGCTTAATTCACTCACAACTCGGTGACGGTTTCTTCGGTGGAGAACCAGATGAACTCGTCCACTCCGTTGGCGTAGGAGGACGGGTAATCCGGTTTGTTGGGCTGCTCGAAGACATGGGCCAGCGATTCGGCTTTGCCGGCACCGGCGGCGAAGAACCACGTATGGCGTGAACGCGCGATGAGCGGAGCGGTCAATGAAACACGCAGCGGCGGCATCTTGGGGGAGTGGTTCACACCCACGGTGAGCCTATCGGTAACCTTGACCTCATCATGACCAGGGAACAGCGACGCATAGTGACCGTCCGGTCCCATGCCGAGAATCATCAGATCGATTACCGGTTCCGGTCCCAATTCATTCACCAACTCGCGCTCATAGTCGCTCGCGACATCGTCCAGCAACGCATCATTTGTGGCATCGGCGGCGGCGCGAACGGAAGCATCATCGCTGTCGGCCTGATCCATCACATCGGCGATGTCGTCGGCTGAACGGGTATCGGCCGCCATCTCATGAATATTCGATTCAGGCAGCTTGCCATCTGCCACCAGCTGGTCAAGCAGCAGGCGACGGGCCTCCAGAGCATTGCGATCGGTGTCGTAAGCCGGCACAAAACGTTCGTCGCTCCACCAGAAATGCACGCGCGACCAATCAATCGCGTCAGCCAGCGGATCGTTCAGCACCAAGCCCAGCGGCTGCGCGGCCGAACCGCCAGACAGCGCCACATCCACACGCGTGCGATGCGTGCCATCAGGCAATCGTTCGGCGAGCAAATCGAGTAGCGCCAAGACAAAACGTTGCGCGCCAGCCTGAATCATCAGATCTTTATTCGGATACACAATGAGTTTTCGAGTTGCCATGTATGGTCCTTGTATGGGGTATGTGTCGTACTTTGCAATGTGGATTGTGTTGTCAGTTGACAACACAATCCACATTGTGCGACATCGCATATGTCACTTTATTACTCCGCGGGCATGAGCTTCGGCATCGCATGAGGTAGGAAACGATGAGCAACGGCGTTGGCATGGCTCGGCCACAATTGCCGAACTCATTCCAACGCCGCTGTGGCAACGGGTTCTACCGACTTCAGTGACGAATCAGATCCCAGCCTTCGTTGATGACCTCGGCGTAGATCTCATCGGGATCGATGCGACGCAGTTCCTCGGTCAGGCAGTCCTCGATGGTGCGCATCGGCACGGACACTTCCTGCGGAGTCTGGCCGGGCAGCGAGATCAGCGCTTGGTCCTCATACGGGCGTTCCAGCGAGATCACACCGTCCTCACGGGTCAGGTACACGCCGGTCACGGCCTGCGCGTCGGGCACGAACTCAGTTTCGACTGGTACGCCAAGTTTCAGACGCAGCCATGCGCACAGCATTTCCATAGGCAGGAAGTCGGCCTTGCCGGTCACCTTCGCGGCGGTGATGGGCAGGTGCGGCGGCTGATCGAGCATCGAGGCGAGCATCGCGCGCCAGACGGTCAGTCGTGTCCAGGACAAGTCGATATCTTCCGGTGTCCAATTGCGGCGCAAACGCTCAATCGTGGCCTCCGGATTATTGGAGTGCAACGCGTCGGTGATGCGACTGCGGGCCATCGCACCCATCAGATCCTTGGCCGGGTTCGACGGCGGTGTGGTCGGCCACCACGCCACTACAGGCGCATCCGGCACAAGCAGCGGGATAACCAGCGTATCCGGGTGGTTGATAAGGCCACCGCGCGGACGCAAGACGATGATCTCACCGGCACCGGCGTCCGCGCCGAATCGCACTTGGGCGTTCAGGTTGGAATCGTTCGGATCGTTCGGGCCGTCGGTCAAATCGACGGCCGGATTATCGCGACTCGCGCTCACCTCGGCGGCCACTTCGGCCGCGTTCGGTTCGCCTTCGCCGGACTGATCGGCAGGATTGGTATCCGGTACTACGGCAATCACGC
>OKZC01000241.1_pt1 | contig 13829 bp, 11 predicted proteins | sample 1608941 | NCBI WGS metagenome assembly OKZC01 (sample SAMN02674970, study PRJEB24791) | human gut metagenome, SKBSTL043 | isolation source: stool | host: Homo sapiens | place: USA | reverse complement strand
GGGGTGCGGTGCTGGCATATCTGCTGCAGATGGTTTCCTATGTGATCCTCAGGAAGAAGATGCCTGATATCAAGCGTCCGTTCACCAGCCCGTTCGGCGTGCCGGGCGCGGTAATCGCAGGTTTGCTTGCATTCTGCATTTTCGTTGCCGTGCTGCTGAACCCGGATTATCGACTGGCCGTCTACGCCATGGTGGTCATCTACGTTCTCGCGACCATCTTCTTCGCGGTTTACGGACGTAAGCACCTGGTGCTTTCTCCGGAAGAAGAGTTCGCCGCTTCCGGCGGAAAGGTCGCATATAAGACTGAAGACTGACTGATTTTCTGCGATTATCGTTTCGTTTTCTTGAAATAAAACGATATTGCCAAGGCCGTGTTCATCTGGGATGCGGCCTTTTTCAATCATCGGAAATATGTAAAAAGGTCAACCAAATAGGTGGAAAACAGCGGAAATGGTTTGTTTCTGCGCTGTATCAGCCACTCAACATTACTGCGTTACCGTGTGGGTAACGCCACAGGAAGCCAACGAAAGAAGGAATCATGGCAACTCGATCAACCATCATGGACACCAATAGCTTCCGTCCGGAAATGGCGGCCGCGCTCGACCCAGAAACACGCAAACTAACCGAAGAGCGTGACGTGCTTGGTCCGGCCTACCGTTTGTTCTACCGCAATCCAGTGCATCTGGTGAAGGGCCGTGGCTCGCATCTTTGGGATGCCGACGGCGAGGAATACTTGGACGTGTACAACAATGTCGCATCCGTCGGCCACTGTCACCCGCGCGTGGTGGATGCACTTACCCAGCAGGCTTCGATGCTCAACACCCACACGCGCTACCTGCATGAGAACATCCTGCATTATGCGGAAGATATCCTCTCCACCATGCCTGACGAACTTGACCGCATCATGTTCCAGTGCACTGGTTCCGAAGCCAACGATCTGGCCATTCGCGTAGCACAGACCTACACTGGCGGCGAAGGCGTGATCGTGACCAGCGAGGCCTACCATGGCAATTCGGCACTCACCTCCAAGCTTTCCCCAGCGCTCGGCACCGCGCAAACGCTTGGCTTGACCATGCGCATGATTCCCACGCCGGACACTTACCGCTTGGTCATTGACGGCAAGCCTGCCGCGGAATGCGCCGCCGAGGAATTCGGCAACTGGATGGCTGGCGAAGTGCGCAAGGCCGTTGCCGATATGGAACGTCATGGCATCAAGTTTGCGGCATTGCTTGCCGACTCCATCTTCTCCTCCGACGGCGTGTACCCCGATCCGGTCGGCTATCTGAAGCCGGTGATCGACACCGTTCATGAACTGGGTGGCGTATGGATCGCCGACGAAGTGCAGCCGGGCTTCACTCGCACCGGCGACGCATTCTGGGGATTCGGACGCCAAGGCATTGTTCCCGATCTGGTCACATCCGGCAAGCCCATGGCCAACGGTCTGCCCACGTCGATGATGGCCGCCCGCCACGAAGTACTTGAACCGTTCGCAGGCTCCATTCCTTACTTCAACACTTTCGGCGGCAACCCGGTATGCATGGCCGCGGCCCAGGCGGTGCTTGACGTGATGCGTGACGAAGACACCATGAGCAACGCCAAGAAGGTCGGCGCAATATTCAAGGATGCCGTCGCGTCGCTTATGCCGGCACACCCCTGCATCGGCGACGTGCGTGGCGCGGGCCTGTACATCGGCTGCGAAATCGTCAAGCCGGGCACCAAGGATCCCGACCAGCAGGCAGCGCTCGATATCCTCGAAACCCTGCGTGACAACCACATCCTCACCTCCGTATGCGGCCGTTACGGCAATATCCTCAAGCTGCGCCCGCCGCTGGTGTTCAGCGAATCCGATGTGGATTGGTTCATGGATGGATTCATGAAGACTCTGGAAACATTGAAGCTGTAAAACGACAGATAACCATAAAGAAAGGGCGCGGATATGGAAGATCATACCGGCATCAGGCGCACGCGAAGCGCTACGAGCGAACTGGTCTACCGTATCCGCGCTCGCATTCGTGAACAGGAGCTTCTTCCCGGAGAGAAACTCGGATCGGAACGGGCGCTCGCCGACAGTCTTGGCGTCAGCCGTTCCGATTTGCGCAATGCGTTGACCGTGTTGGAATCCGATCATGAAATCATCCGCAAAATCGGTCGTGCCGGGGCATCGTCATATCGGACGGACGTTTGGAACGCAATATCAACACGGTGGAATCATTGCCGACGATCGCGCGAAGACAAGGCATGCGCGTTTCGTCGAAAGTATTGCAGGCGGTGATTGCCCCGGCTTCCGTTTCCGACGTGCGTTTGCTGCGATTACCGGGCGAGCATCCGATGATCTACGACATTACGCGATTGCGGTATATCGAAAATCGGCCGCTTTCGTTGGAACGGTCGCATTTGCCGGCATATCTGTTTCCTCTGTTCCTTACACGCGATTTGACGACCCCGTTCTACACCATGTTCGAACGTGATTATGGCGTGTATCCGTGCAATGTCGACGAAACATTGGAATCGGTGGTCGGCGACGAGCAGGAGAACGAGCTGCTGCAGATCGAGGCGGGAACTCCGCTGATGTGCATTCACCGGATCGCCTATGCGTCGGATGGACGCCCGTTCGAGCGTGCCACTGACGTGTATATCGCTGATCGCATGCGATTCACCATGCATCATTCCGGCTATGTACGCCTGTCCGCAACGTCTACGCAGAATATGACGAAATAAGCCGGAAGATTCTTCGGTTATACGATGCGGCGGTCGGCGGCCCAGCGGGTGAGTTCGGTGCGGTTTGACAGCTGCAGTTTGCGTAGTACGGAGCTGACGTGCGTTTCCACGGTTTTGATGGAAATAAACAGTTCCGCAGCCACTTCCTTGTACGTGTAGCCGCGCGCGATCAAGCGCATGACTTCCTGCTCACGGTTCGACAAGCGGTCCAGCTCGTCATCGTGGATCGGTCCGCTTGCAGAGCCGCCCATGCCAGCCGGTGAGCCATTTTGGAAAGCGGACAGCACGAATCCCGCCAATTTCGGCGAAAACACGGCATAGCCCTCATGCACTTGCTTGATGGAAGAAATCAAATCATCGCCGGAAATCGTCTTTGTCACATAGCCTTGCGCTCCGGCACGAATCACCGAACCGACATCCTGCGGCGAATCAGACACCGACAGCGCCAGAAACACGGTATTAGGGGAGTATGCGCGCGATTTCACGAGAATCTCGGCACCGCCGCCACCCTCGCCACCGGGAACATGCACATCAAGCAGCACCACATCCGGCTTCGTCTGCGCGATCATCGCCACCGACCCCTCGACATCGGCCGCTTGCCCGACGATGTCGAAATGCGGCTGCAGCGTTGCGATAACGCCTGCACGGAACATTTCATGATCGTCAACGATGGCGATGCGGATCTGCTGTTCCTGCTCGTTCATTGCTGCTCCTCGAAATGGTTGGTAGGTTGATTGCTGAATTGATTGGTACGTTGATTGTTGGATTGACGGTTATGGTGATTGGGAAAATCGGTTTGTTGTGAGTTGCTTTGCGGTTCGTGCGATTGCTGCGCATTCGTGTCGGCGGCTGCGGATGCGGGCATGTCTGCGATTGGCATATGCATGCGTACCTCCGTGCCCCATTGCGGTCTCGATACTATCTCCACTGTACCGCCACGACGCTTGATTCGTCCGATAATCGATTCACGAATGCCAAGGCGATTCGCGGGAATCGCATTCACGTCGAATCCGTTGCCATGGTCGCGCACGAACACTTCCACCAGTTTGCTGCTTGCCTCGCAGTAGACGGAAATCGGCTCTCCTCCATGCGCTACCGCATTGATAAGCGCCTGTTGCGTGGCGTCAAGCAGCGCATCGGTTTGCGCGCTTGGACGTGCGTCGCCCACCGTCACCACTTCGATTGGCTTGCCATGCGTGTCTTCCACATGTGCGGCGATCTCTTTCAAGCCGGCGTTCACGGAACGGTCAGACGTGGTGCGTTCCTGATACAGCCATTCGCGCAGTTCGCGTTCCTGCGAACGTGCCAGCGAAAACACCGTCTGCTGATCGTCGGCATGCAACTGAATCAGCGCCAACGTTTGCAGTACGCCATCATGCAGATGCGCGGTCATGTCGGCACGTTCCTCTTCGCGTTCCTTCGATGCGCGTTCCGTGCCCAAATCGCGAATCAGCGCCATGATCCATGGCACAATCGCAAGCAATACGCCAATCAGCAGTGCCAAACCGGCGCACAGTATGCGAATCATGGAAAACGCGTCAAAATGCATGCAGGAACTGACATACAAAGCGTATGCGGCGAAAATAATCGCAATGCCGCCAAGCATCGTCCATAACTGACCTTCTTCGGCATTGAAACGCAACCAGGAGACGCCGATGCCGACCAGACCAAGCAGCAGGGGCACAATCAGAGTGCGTTCAACACCGCCTGCGAACATGACGAAACAGATGGAAAGCAGCATCAGACCAGCTAATGCAAGCAAAGCGGGTTTTGGTGCTTTCTTCAGTGTCTGCTCAAGACTTTCGCTGGAAGATTGCGTATCGCCATGCGTTCCGTCGTTGCATGCAGTCGTATCTTCAAAAGATGGTGGTTGCGTGTGCTGACCATCTTGCGGAGCTGTAAAAGATTGATATTCCAGGGAAACAGGATATGTTCCGTACGGCATGTTGCCTCTGGAAAGCGGTGCCTGCCATGGCGAACGCTTGCCTGCGATAATGTACGCCTGCTGGACTGGATCACCCACGGGCAGCGCCATCCACAGGAAAATATAGGCGATCAGTCCCGCACCGAACAGACATGTGGTGGCGAGGAAAAACAGGCGCACCCATAGCACGGCAATGCCCAAATGCATGCTGATCGCCTTGCATACGCCGGCTCCCATGCGTCCGTATGGAGGACGCATCAACGGCAGTTTGGCCGGCTGCGTCGGCAGCGGACGTCCCTCATGCAGGGCCTGGTCGCAGCAGTAGCGCATATATACGGCGCTTGCCTGGTCGTATTGGCTTTGCGTATACCACGGTTTTCCTAAGGATTTCATACTTCTATTGTGCCTTGTAAGGGACGCCGTTTCAGGGCATTCATATAGTGTTCAGGGCAGATTCAGGGTGTTCCCCGATACATGTGGCATGCGCGAGTTGCTGTAATGGAACCATGAGCAATGCAAACAATGGTCCGCTGGGCGATCGCGGCAACGCAGGGCCGCAGCCTTCTGCTGGACAGCCGTATCATCGGCAGCCTGCGTACGGTTCGCCGCAACCTTCCCGCGGCGGCCGTTTCTTCGCGTGGATTCGTTCCAGCCAGGTCAAGCGTGGACATGACCGTTGGATTGGCGGCGTGTGCGATGGCATAGCACGTCGTCTTGGTTGGAATACCACGTTGGTTCGTGCGCTTATGATGGTTGCCACACTGTTTTTCGGCGCGGGTGCCGCGTTCTATGGCCTGGCGTGGTTTGTGCTGCCGGATGAGCGCGACAATCAGATTCTTGCTGAGGATTTGATTAACGGCAAGTGGGATTGGAATTGCATTGGCGCGCTGTTGTGCTGCCTTGTTGCCATCTGTTTGCCGGGGGCAGGATGGTTTGCTTTCGCGTTGGCCGCGTTGGTGCTGTGGCTTCTGCTCAATAGGCAGATTTATGCGCCGAATGTTCCTCCAAATCAGTGGCAGCAGCCCCCGTATGGTCAGGCTCCGTACGGTCAACCGCAATATGGTCAGCCTCAATATGGAAGTCCTTCGTACGGACAGCCGGTGCCTCCTGCATCGCCGTCTCCAGCGCAATCGAATCCTTATACTCAGCCGATGCAGGCGAGCGGCGCATATAACGGGGTGGCCAACACGGCTTCGTCACCGGAATCGCAATCGCCTCAGCCTCAGCGCCCTCAGCCTCAACAGCCTCAGTATCATGCCTACCAACAGCAGGCCAATGGTCCGGCCGCTTTTGCCACGGCCAATGTTCCACCAACATTCACCGCTCCGGTAGCCCCGGTGGCGCAGGCGCCTACGCAGCCAAGAAGGGGGCGCCGTAAGCCGGCTGGTCCACTGCTGGTATTGATGATGTTCGGTCTCACGATGATCGCATGCGCACTATGCGTATGGTGCATTATGACGTACGGCGTTCAAGGCGGGCAGCGGGGCACCGAATACACGTTGCAGGCATGCGCGGCATTCGTCGGTGGCATCTGTCTGGTGACGGGAATCGTTATTGTCGCGCTCGGATTCGCGGGCAGAAGAACGGGAGGATTGCATCCTCTGACATGGATATCCGTATTCATGTCGTTGGTCATGGTGATGGCTTTGGCGGGTTATTCGCTGTTCAGCTATCGGATTGACACGAGCATTCCCTCATCCTACAAAAGGGTCAATGTGTCGGGAATGACCACCATGGGCTCCACCGCCAGTGAAATGAGCGAATACGAGCAGGGCATCGTCGCGCAAGGCGATGATTACGCCACCGACGTGCTGCATATCGACTTAAGCGATTACGCGAAAAACAACGGTCCGCACAAAGTGGATCTTCAGGATGGCACACAGGGCACGACTTCCTGCCCTACAGGAACGTTGAATGTGGTGGCCTCAAGCGCACAGGTCGTGGTGACCTTGCCGAACGGCTGCTGGTGGGCGTTCGGGTCTGACGGTAATTTCTACAACATCACCGATTTCGTCGGCAGTTCGGACGGGCTCACGTTGGATTCCGGCAATATCTATGTCTCGCTTATGGGCAACGATTCCACGAAATCGGTAGTGAAAAAGCGTGCGCTGGGAACTTACGATCGGAGTTGCGGCTCGTACGGAGACGAATCCGGCATCGAGGATTTCGATGATGAGACCGATACGGAAGATGGCATGGATACCGGCGCCGATTCCACTAGGACCGATTCCCCCTTCAAAGACGGGAATGTAGATAAGGCCTACCGCGAAATCTACGACAATCATCAATATTGGCCGTGCTTCACCGATGATGGCAAGGCTCCGGTCATGCCAACCGGACTGCGGATCAATACTATGGCAACGGTCGGCGGCAGCGTCGCGGTGCAGTATGCGTCCGACAACACATTGGGCAAAGCGGGAAAGGAGTGACCATGAGCGACGACAAGACCCAGGAAATGCCGGTCATGGCTGATGCCGGAGATATGCCTACCGAAACGTTGCATACCGTGGATGCGCAGTCCACGTATGACCAGTCGCAGCGCAGTGGGCGTGCAACGCAGGATGATAAGCCGCGCGTGGAATCCGCTCCAGCGCAAGGCGTTCCGACCTATACCGCTTCGGTAGCCGGTGCGAATGATGGACGCAAGAATCGGCAGACTGGAGACGACATCATCAGACCTTCCGGAAGAAGCGGTTCGACCATCGCGCTCGGCGTGTTCACGTGCTTCATGGGGGTGGTGACGCTGCTTTGCGGCATGCATGTGCCAATGAATCTCTGGTGGTGGGCCAGCGATCCGAAACAGTTCTTCGTATTCCTGCTCGGAGGCATCGGCGTGCTGCTTATCGCCGTCGCCGTGATCTGGGCGATAGTCAGCGCGGTGCGTTCAAACCGATCCAAGAATGGAGGCGATGCGGACAGCGACGATCCATTCGACGCTCCCCATAGCTCGGATGCCACGGCCTTTTCGACTGATTCGGATAAGTCACCGATTTCGGAACGATCGTGAGAATCAGCTGAATAGCCCCTGATATCAGCCGCACCAACGAAATCGAGGCTGACATCGCAAACAAATACGTGACCACCATGGCATGACCAAATCCAACACTTGCTTTTCCATCTTGACGTTGGATTTTGGTCGTACCATGGTGGTCATTTTTTATGGTGATGTACGGGGCTTACTGCAGTTTTCAGTAATTGTCACGGTGTGTTTTCACTGTGTTTACTGTGCGGCCTCAGCCTGTGCCAAATCCTCAAATCCAGCCAAACGAACCGTATTGCGAATCGTCTCTTCGGTGAGATTGCGCCGCTCATGCCGCAAACGCTCCACAAAATCGTGGTACAACGCCACGGTACGGTCGGAATAGGTGCCCAATTCGCCGCGCAGATACGTTTCGAACGACGTGGTCTCTGGCGTATCTTCGACAGTGGTCAGCACACGCATCGCCTCGCCGAGATGAGGAAAACGCTCACGAAAATCACGCGCCCACGACACCTGAACTGTTATGATGCCTTCCTGCAAGACGTTGCGATTCGCGGAAATCCGGGGAATATACGGCGCAATGTTTGCACAATACTCCTGTGGATATGTGGATTGCATCATGCGACCATACTTTTCCGTCACCAAATTACGTCCAACACGGTCGGCTTCCTGCAAGTCCGACCGGTAACTGCGCAGCAATTCCTCCGGCCACGTCATGAACTGACTGGCACGCATCTGATGAAACATCGGCCAATTGCCTTGGCAGGACGCGCGGCCGCCCTCATTATTGGTTTGCTGAAACTGATTCCACTCCAGTTTGATAATGGATTCAACAAGATTTGCTGTATCGTGACCGTCTATTACATCTGAAATTACGCTGCTATTCATATGATTTCGATTCTTGATTTCGTCTGATTATTGCTCTGATTTGCAATGCTTGCGATGGATTTTTTGATTGTAGGCACGTCACAGGCTGTGCAGACAACTCGCGTCGGACTTGATATGGTTCTCAACATACGGCCGCTGCCATTCCACAAACGTTTCGTGGGATTCGGTCAATCCCTCCCGCAGCAATTCATCCACAACATCACTGCAGATGCGCTCAACAGTGGCGATAATGCGCTCCGCCGCAGGCTTCGCACCCTTGCCGCCCTCACCGAAACCGACACCACCGAAACATGCGGCGGAACTCAATCGCAATATGTCTTCCAACTGTTCGCACACGCCGGCAAGCCTTGTTGCCATACGGCGGCTCAGCTTGCGCATGGCAGCAAACTGCCATTTGTAATACGGCAGATACCCAACGCTCACCGGCTCATTGATCAGAAACATCAACGAAGCCGTGGCGTTCACGAACTCATGAATGCTCAACATCGCAGCAGCACCATCGCCACGTTGCAGCATGCGCGGCAGATTATATTGCCCCGCCTGAGCCATCATGCCCAAACGGCGAGAAATCAAGGAAAGTCGAACATCTTCCGGCATGAACTTGAACCCCTGCCGAGTCTTGGAAAACACTCCTAACGGATCAGCGAACACCTGACCGTTTGTGGCAGTGGCAAGTGTGGCTTCGTCCAAACTCAGCCAAGACGCATAGTCGTTCTGCGCCGGAGCCTCACGAAACAGCGTGATCCGCTCGAAAAAATCGCCGATACGAAACACGCCATCACGGCGGAACTCGCCTTGCGCACGCGGCGTAAGTGGCGATTGAGATGCGGCAAGAGCGTCGGAATTAGCCGAACCATGCCCTGCAAAATGCGGCTTGCCCTGCTCGGCAACAGTGAAATCGCGACTCAACGCATCGTAATCAGCCTGCAATTGCTCGCCAATCGCATCATAATCCTCATCAGTAAGCCACAGGCAGAAACGCGGCGCGAAATCATGATCGCGCGACAGCTCATCGTCGAAACCGAAACATTCCGAACCATAACCGACCAAACCTGCGGCAATCCGCCCCTGATATGCCGAATATGCGCCGGCAAGCAACGGTTTGCCGAGATCATTCCAGAATGCGCGAGACAAAGCAAGTCCCGAAATATGGTGAGAAATCGCAGGAATCGAAGATGCGCCGGATTCCGTCATATAGTGCGGTTCACTTGATTGCTGAGATTCGATTGATTTCGGTGCATGCTGAGATTCCAAGGATTCTTGCGATTCTTGATATTCTTGCGATTCCCGCGTTTTATGAGATGATGGCATGTGCTTATGCAACGCCTGTTTTGCCACTTCAAGATTGACTGCAGTCGTGTGATAGTAGTCGGTGTTGCGTCCGTAGCATTCCTCAATCACGCTCAACGCATGCTCATAGCCGGAAACCGCATCCTGCAGGCAGCCGGCCATATAGCAGGCCTGCGCATAGCCGGCCAGCGCCGAAGCATAATGCGCACTATGTTCCAAATGCCCGGTACGGTAGATTGTCAACGCTTTCTGGGCATGCTGTATGGCATCGCTCGCCCAATACCGGTCCATCTGCAGGAGCAGCAATGCAAGATTGGTGTGCGTGGAGGCAACGTCGATGTCAGCGCTCGCATCGGGGGAAGATTGCTCCAACAGGTCCAGCGCCTGTTCCAGCTCGCGCTTCGCCTGATTGAGACGACCGGTTTCGCTGTACAACATGGACATATTGTTATGCAGCGCGGCCAGGCGTCGGTCGGTGGGGGAGAAGGCGGACGTGGCCGCGTCAAGCGCCTGACGGTACAGCTGTTCGGCCTCCTCGTACTGGCCTGCGGCTCGCATGCCCGTGGCCGCGTTGATCAGCGTCGTAGCCCACGCCTGCGGGTCGATTTCCTGAAGATGCAAATGATCCGCAATGCTTAACGATTCGCGGATAATCGGCAGATTGTCGGTATGGCGACCTTGCGAACGGTAAAACCCCATCGTTTCGTTCAACACCGTCAGCAAACCGGCGTCATTATGACTGTGTTCGGCTTCGGTCCGCGCCTTCTGCAGATACGGTTCAGCCTGTTCAGGAGCCTTATGCGCATCGAAAATCGCATCAAGACCACGCAAAAATCGCTGTACATCAAACGTTGCGCATCCGTCATCGCAATTATTCATATTCAGATTGACATCACTGTCTGCCATCGCAATCCCTTCATCGGTGACTTCCATCATCTCCCGAACCGCAGACGGCATCGCAGACGGCGAAACAACGAAAGATGGGGAACATGCGATACGTCGTACAAAGAACAACGGGATATCTCATCACAATAATTGTGATGAGATATCCCGTTACATAACAGAAATAATCGAAATAACTGACTGTCGAATGTCAGACATGCACTTCGCGCATACGCTCCGTAGCACCCGTATGCGTTTCGTAACGACGCGAATAGGTGACCAGCATAATCACCGCGATCAAAGCGATCGGAGCACCGGCCAAACCGGTGTAATGGTAGTTCATGGTGTTTGCCGTCAATGCGGCACCACCAACGATCGAACCAACCGCATTGCCAAAATTGAACGCGATCTGCACGGCCGCGCCCGCAATCAGCTCGCCGCCGCCCTCACCGGCCTGCACCATCAGCAGCTGCTGTGGAGACGAGTTGAAGAACAGTGCGAAACCAATCAGGAATGTCAGCAGAGCGGTGGTCACATGATTGCCAGGAACAAAGAACACCAACAGCAAACCAACCGTGGCGATGGCCTGCGAAAGCCCGGCGGTGGCACCAGGCTTCCACAAATCAGTCAAACGGCCGCCCGCAATACCACCGATCACCATGCCGAAACCGGCAAGCACCATTAACAGGGGAACCAGCGAAGAATCCCATCCACCGACCTTCTGCAGCCACGGCGAAACGTAGCTCCACCAGCAGAAAATACCGGAATTACCGCAGAACACCGCCATGAGAATAAACCACGGACCGGCGTGAGTGAGGAAACGGAACTGCCCCTTAATGCCAGCGTCCTTGATCGGCGCGACGAACGGCACCCACGCAATCACCAACATCATCGTCATCAACGCCCAAGCGGCAAGAATCGCAAACGCCAAACGCCACGACAGCATTTCCGAAAGCAATGTGCCCGCAGGCACACCCAACATATTGGCCACCGTCTGACCCGTCACCATCATTGACACGGACTGCGCTTCCTTGCCCTTATCGGCCAACGTCTTGGCAATCAGCGTGGCCGTACCGAAAAACGCGCCATGCGGCAAGCCCGAGATGAAACGAGCAGCCAACAACATGGGGGAATTGAACGAAACCGCGCTCAACGTGTTGCCGACCAGTGCGATGATCATGAACAGAATAATGAGATTCTTCGGCGGTACCTTACGGCCGAACACCAGAATCAGCGTGCCCACGCACACGCCTATCGCATATGCGGAAATATAATGGCCTGCCGCAGGAATGCTGACCTGCATGGCGGCGGCTGTCTGAGGCAAAATGCCCATCATCACGAATTCGGCGGCACCAAGAATAAAGGCGCCGGAAGCCAAAGCCAGAATGCTTCTTTTCACAGTCTCTCCTCCATGAATGTGAAGCGTGTTGGTGTGCGCGCTTGTTTACGCGCTTGTGTATTACGTGTTTTTTGATTTTTCAGGTGGTTGCGTCTCGCATATGCTGTTTTGCACCGCTGATGCGCTGGAAATAAAAAAGGCGGAACCGAAGTTCCGCCTTGAGTTGTCGGGCTGGCGGGATTTGAACCCGCGGCCTCTTCGTCCCGAACGAAGCGCGCTACCAAGCTGCGCTACAGCCCGTTTGGCAACAGTTGGAAATATTACACGATTGCTTAGGTAATGCAAATACGGCGTGTCGCGTGTGGTGTAGTGGCTTCTCGGTACACTGTGGGCTTATGAGTGAGACCATCGAATCGCAAGAAAATCAGAATGAAGAGGCTGCCGTTCCCGCTATGACTACGGTGGAGCGCGCCGAAATGCTGCTGCAGCAGGATGCGGCTATCTACGCCAAGATCAATGACGGCGCCACCCTGGATGAGGCCGTCGATCCGGGCAATAAGGAATTCGGCCCGCTGGCGCATCCGGAACAGGTGCAGATGCGTGTGGCCAAGCGTGCCATGATGCTTAAGGACGGCATTCAGCCGTACCCGGTGACCTTGGACGTCACCGCCACCATTGAAGAGGTTCGCGCCAAGTATGACGGCAAGCTTGAAGCAGGAGATGAAACCGAAGACGTGGTCGGCATCGCCGGTCGCGTGCTCTTCCTGCGTAACGCCGGTGGCTTGTGCTTCGTGCAGCTTTCCGCTGGCGACGGCACCAAGATCCAGGGCATGATTTCCAAGAAGGAGATTGGCGCCGATTCCTTGAAGCAGTTCAAGCAGCTGGTTGACTTGGGTGATCACCTGTTCATCAAGGGTCGTGTGATTGCCTCCAAGACCGGCGAACTGTCCGTGTTCGCCACCGAATGGGCCATTGCAGCCAAGGCGCTTCAGCCGCTGCCGGCCCTGCACAAGGACCTGAACGAGGATACCCGCACCCGCAAGCCGTACATCGGCATGATCGCCGACGAGAAGATGCGCAACATGGTGCGTAACCGCTCCAAGGCCGTTGCTTCCCTGCGCAAGACCTTCGCCGATCATGACTTCCTCGAGGTCGAGACTCCGATGTTGCAGACCGTGCACGGCGGTGCTGCGGCCCGTCCGTTCACCACGCACATGAACGCGTTCGACCTTGACCTGTATCTGCGTATCGCGCCGGAACTGTTCCTCAAGCGTTGCCTGGTCGGCGGCATCGACCGCGTGTTCGAGATCAACCGTGACTTCCGTAACGAAGGCGTTGACGCCACCCATGCTCCGGAATTTACCATGGTTGAGGCCTATCAGGCTTACGGCAACTACGACACCATCGGCGCGCTCGTCAAGCAGCTCGTGCAAGACACTGCCATGGACGTGTTCGGCACCCACAAGGTGACCCTGCTGGACGGTTCCGAATACGATTTCGGCGGCGAATGGAAGACCATCAGCATGTATGATTCCCTTTCCGAAGCGCTCGGCGAGGAAATCGTGCCGAATGGCGGCCCGGACAATCCGGGTACTTCCGTGGAACATCTCGGTGCCATTGCCGACAAGCTCGGTGTGGAACGCGACGATGTGGAGAACCACGGCAAGCTCGTCGAACACCTGTGGGAGCACTTCTACGAAGACAAGCTGTTCGAGCCGACCTTCGTGCGTGACTTCCCGGTCGAAACCTCCCCGCTGGTCAAGGGCCACCGTTCCAAGCCCGGTGTGGTCGAGAAGTGAGATCGGAAG
>OKZC01000240.1_pt1 | contig 13886 bp, 9 predicted proteins | sample 1608941 | NCBI WGS metagenome assembly OKZC01 (sample SAMN02674970, study PRJEB24791) | human gut metagenome, SKBSTL043 | isolation source: stool | host: Homo sapiens | place: USA | reverse complement strand
GAGAACACGCCCCAATGCGGTGGCAGCTCGCCCAGAATACGCTTGTCGTCGTCAGCATTGCGCTGGCGTTCGGTAAGCACATCGGACGGTTCAAGCTTGACGCCATCGGCATCGAACAGTTCCGTACCCTGCCGAACCACACGCTTGTGTTTGCGCGCCGTACGGCGGGTGGCGGAGTATCCGGACACCACACGCACGGCAGACTGGCCAGATTCCGCGAACTCTTGGATGGAGGGTTCGTCGACGCTCACTTGACCTCCTGATACAGGTCGCTCAAGCGTGCCACGATGCGATCCACTTCCTTGTCTGGATTCACGAACGCGCCAACGCTCCACACGGTCATAACGGACCAGCCAAGCGATTCGATGTTCTGCAAAAGCACGCGGTGGCGTTCCCTGGTGGACTGCAATCCCATGAACTGCGCATCGTCGGTAAGCACGGCCAATGCGAACGGCTTGTCGTTCAGGCCAACCACCAGCGGCAGCTTGGAACCATTGTCGAAACCGTAGTCGACGGCCACATTCAAACCGCGGGCACGAATACGGTCGGCAAGATCGTTGAGCAATACGTTCGAACCGTTCGTCTTGACGACTGGGCGCACCACGCTGTCATCGAGCTGTTCCGCCCAGCGAAGCACCGTTTTCAGCATCTTCGGACCAGCTTGGTGCAGGCGCTCGTCATCCATGTCAGCTGACGAGAATGCGGACACGATGTCAAGATGACGATCCGGCACGGCCAACGCATCCAGCAACATACCCCGTCCGCCTTCGGATTCCAACGCTCCAAACTGTTGCAGCAGCCTTCCATGAGAAGTCTTCGCGTAGCACATCGCAAGAATCGCATCGGTGGCATGCGCGCCGGCCACATCGGAAATGTCCACGATGCGCACATGACGCAAGAACATGCCCATGGCCTTGTTCTTATTGGCGATCGCCTTAAGCTCGGCTCCCAGTCGGGTGCGGAACGTATGGGTCAGCGTCACCACGGTAAGCATGTACGACGCAGGCACGATCGTGAAACCGGCGGCACGCTTGGTGATCAGCCTGACCACCTCGTCGATTTCCTGCTGGCTGCTTTCCACCAGTCCGGACGTGATGACCGGCACGCCATTGGCATCGGCCACAAAATGGTAGGCGACCTCGCCCTGCGCGCCTTCCCTGGCCACGTCGAAGGGCACGGAACCGTAGCCTTCCGATTCCAGGAACGCGTTGAGCTTCGGCGCGCGGCGAACAGGACGATTGGCGATTTTCACGCTCGGCAGCAATGCGATGAGACGCTTCAGACCGTCGGAAGTGACGGTTTCGCGATGCGCGATCACCACCACCTGCTTGGCTCGGCTGATGATGCTGAGCAGTTCGATGGATTGAATATGCGCTGCGGCATCGATGATCACGACGTCGGCCAATGGCGCCGGATCGGTGATGGCCGCAAGCGTGGCAGGAGTCGCAACGAGAATAGGCTTCGCCGCGGCGAGAATCTGCGGATGCTCCTTATGCAGGCAGTTCAGCGAAACATTACGGGCGCCGGCAAGCGTGGTATGCAGCAGATTGGCCTCCTGCGTACGCGAGAACAGCATGTCGCACAGACGGCGCATGGATTCCTGCGCCACCATCGGACCGACCGAACGCACATGTTCCACATCGACCTGGGCGAACCGCTCCGCAGCGCCCTGCAATGCCGACCCATCCTGATTGGAAATGATCGCGGAGGATTTCACGATGTCTTCGAACGCCGTGGTCCACCATGCCAGCTGCAGTTCCCCTGCAACGGCATCGTTGGCAACGCCACGATTGTTCAGATCTTCGACCAGCTCGTCGAGGCCGACCGAATGGAATTCACGTTCCAGACGGGCGCGCTCAGGCAGAATATCAAGCGACTGCTTATCGTCATACAGGGCCTTCAAACGCTCTTCGACCTGATTGAAATCAACGGTTTCAAGATTGCCGCCCTGCGGAGTTGTGGCAAGCACCGCATTCAACGCGGTCATATCCCGATTGAGATTCTCCTGCGTTTCGATAATGTCATCCAGCTTGGCGGGCAATACCGGCCAGCCGCCATGAGGCACGAACATATGCCACTGATCGGCCTGCTTGGACACCACCAGCAACGCCTCATGCAGGTTCTCCACTTGGGCACCGACGCGCAGCAAACCCTTGGCTTCCTTGATGTGGCGGCGACGCTCCCAGAAGCCCATGGACGTACCTTCGGCCTTGCGCTCGGCCTTCGGCTTGGTCGCCTCGATCATGGATGCAATGTCACGTTCGAAAATCTCCGGCTGGAATACGTCAAGCACACGGCGCAGGTTCTTCAGCACCATGACCTGACGGCTCCACTCCTGCGCGGTCGTGGGAATCGGGAATCCGCAGGTCTGTACCGTACTGGCCACCTGCTCGCGGGTGGCGGGCAACACCTTGCGCAACAGCTCAACCACACGCTGGTATGCGCTCACCGCCTCCTCTTCGGAATACAGCGATGCCTTATACCATGCGGTGTCGTTCTCCGTAATGGTGTATTCGCCAAGCTCGCCCGCACGCTGCAGTTTCGCAGCCCAATCCTCGATCTTGTCCGCGATGGAATGCGCGGTCTGCTTGTTCAAACGCACATGCGTGGTCGGATGGGTGGGCAATGCCGCAATCTGCGCGAGATTCTGAATCGTCTGGTAGGCGGATACACCCCACTCCTGACTCACGCCGTGAAGATCGCCCAGATAACGGGTCAAACGCGAACGCACGCCAACCAGCTCATCGGCAATCTGATCAAAACGGGAGGAAGCAACCCCCGATTGGAAGCCGACGGCTGCAATCAGCTGACGGTCAATCGCAGCGTTGGCACCATCATCGGCGATATCCAGCAGCTGTCCGCTCATTTCGTTTGCGGCAACGGCCTGTACAAAACGACGCTTCTGATCGGTCACACACGGCACATAGAGCACAGACCGTCCGTTCATCACGCAACGCGACGCAATCGCCGCGGCCTGCTCGGCGGTATTGTTGGCGATCGCACTATCCACAAACAGCGAATGGCCCGCGGAAGCAAGCTGCGAGGCGTATCGGACGGTATTGTCCGCATCGCCGACCTCATACTCGCCATGAGGATCGGCATCAAACGGACTGTACTCCGGAATTTCGGCACCTTCCAACGCTTCGGCGGCGGACTTGTCTCCCGCCAAAGCGTCCAAGGCGGTATTGCCGGTCGGACCTTGCGCCAACTGGTCGATGATCTTCCGGCTTTCCACCAGCATCTGCGATGCCGGATCCATAAAGCATCCGAGAATAATGTGCCGTTCGATCTCAAAATCAGGGAACGCGTTGGCCGCAAGGCGTGTGATGGCAGCGAACACCGCGGATGTTTCCGGCGTGCCGCTTTCGTAATTCGAACCGTCGAACAGCTTGGACTCGTCCAATACGACGTTGTTCTCGCGCAGCACGGCGGCGAAAGCCGCATTCAAGCGTACGCGCCCTGTGAACGCGATCACCGTGCCGTTTTCAATATTGCGTCCTTCTTTGCGCACCTCGACCGGATACATGAGTACCGGCATCTGGTTGCCTTTCCAGATGGCCACGCCAACCACCAAAGACAGTTCGCCCACGCCGCTGACACGGCTTTTCGCCTCACGATCGTCGAGCACACGCTCCACACGACGCCCGGCGGCACGCAACATGCCGTTGTCGCGGAACAAGGAATCAAGTTGCACATGCCCGCTGGCGAACAGCTGCGCGATGCCGGACGGATGCGCATGCGTCATGTCAAGCTGGGCGCTCAGCTGCGTCACGTCCTCAAGCGGCGACGGCGATAGACCAAGACGGTACTTCTCACGCCACCCCCGAATACGATCCAGCGCGGTGACGGTCTCGTTGCTTTCGCTCATGTATTGACTCACTTCCCTACCGCTTTGCGGTATTCCGCATACCCCGGATTATGTGACAGGGCCGCGTCGATGTCTGCATTGCCCAAAGCTCCCAGCCATGCGTACAAATCGTCGTACAGCGACGGGTTCATGGCAAGGAACGGCAGCAGCTCCGGATGACGTGCCATCTCGAACTGCACGGTGAAATCGTCGGTGCGTTTGGCATCATCCGACGTCAGTCCGTCGACTTCAATGGTCTGTTCCTGCTTGGCAAGCTCTCCCTTGGCGACTCGATCGAACACCGATCCGGGTTCAAAAGCCGGTTTGAATACGCTGGTTTCGTCCGGTGTCGGCTCGCTCACAATCTGTGGCTGCTCCGTGTTATGCGGCCTGAAACGCTCGTCGTCGGCCCGTTGCGCCGCTTCTTCCGGTTGAATCGGATTGGTACCGGATTGTTCTGCAATTTCATTGCGCTGCTCGTGCGTTTTTTCCGCTTGTTGTTCAGGCATGTCGCTGCTATCCGGCAATGCCACGATAATCGGCTTGCTTGGTCTTGCGCTGAATAGTTTGCTCACGGGAATCGTGTCGTGTTCGACGTCGTTGCCTGCGATGGCTTGCGTCCGCGATTGGGATTCGGGCAGCATAGCCGGCTTTTCCTTTTCGGCGGCGTTCTTCTTGGCCCCTTCTTCCGCCGCCTGCTGTTCCGCCACGGCATCTGCCTCGGCTGCGGCGTCGGCGAAGAGGTCACGTGGCGCGTTATCCACGACGTCGTTATGCTGCACCAGCGAAACGGATGGGAGATCCCCATAATCCGGCTCGTTGGATCGAACTGGCGCGAAAGACTGACGTTCGGAGCGTTGCATGAGATTCACACGATTGACGACGTTGCGCGCGTTGAACAATGCGGTCGGCTCTCCGGCACGCAGATTGAGAATGTCGTCGACCGACATATCGGCGGCGTCGGGCTCCTGCGACGCCTCATCGGACACTGCATAAGAGAACAGATTAGATACCGGAGCTGACGTGGTACTCTCGGATTCGGGCATGGCGCTCACGCTGTCACGTTCAAAAGTGACGCGTACGTCGCCGAATTGCAAGGTCATTGGCGTGGATGGCAGTTTGAAATCCTCATCCGCGGGCAGACGCATCAATTGGCCGTTGTCGGCCACTACAAACGAACCATTGGTCGACTTGAGATCACGTACGGAAGCGTTGCCCTGCGCGTCGACTGAAACAATGGCATGCCGTTTCGACATGGATTTGTTCGTATCCATAATGTCAAGGCGCGCGAATCCGTCATCCGCCAGAGGACGTAACGGCTTGCGGCCGATTTCCACGCTTTCGCCGCTGCCCAGCTTCTTCAGTTCGTTTCCATCAACCTTGACGGTCCACTGCTGTGCCGTTCGTTGATCTTCGCTCACCGTTGTCGGCCTTCCTTTCACACATACCACTACTTGTCATTGTGTCATGCCTTGCCACGTATTTCAGGATTATGACGCGATTAATTGACAACTTTCGCCTAATTCCCCCATTGTATGGCACGATATGGAAGCATTCATGCCTAAATCGGATTTTATTGGATCGTCAGCGAAAGAAAATCCCGCAATATGCGGAAAACCCCGCCGCCTTGTGGCGAACGGGGTTTCCACTCAAGATTGTGATATGCGGCTTCAAGCCGCGCGAATCACTTGAGCTCGACGGTAGCGCCGGCTTCTTCGAGCTGGGACTTAGCCTTCTCAGCGTCTTCCTTCTTGGCCTTCTCCAGGACAGCCTTCGGAGCGCCGTCGACCAGAGCCTTGGCCTCAGCCAGACCCAGGGAGGTGATAGCGCGGACGGCCTTGATGACCTGGATCTTCTTGTCGCCAACGGCGGAGAGGATGACGTCGAACTCGTCCTTCTCTTCCTCAGCCGGAGCAGCAGCGCCCGGAGCGGCAACGGCGACAGCAGCCGGAGCGGCAGCCTCGACGTCGAACTTCTCTTCGAAAGCCTTGACGAACTCGGAGAGCTCAACCAGGGTCATCTCACCGAAAGCTTCGAGCAGCTCATCGTTGGTGTACTTAGCCATAATGGCTTCCTTTCATTCTTGGCGACGGTTTGATTGAAGAGGTGACCGTCACCTAAAACAATTATTTTTCTTTTATGGTCACTATCATTCACGCGGCTAACCGCAATGAAATCAGGCAGCCTTTTCCTGCTTCTCGCGGAGCGCATCGATCGTACGCACGGCCTTGGTCGGCAGAGCGTTGAACAGGTACGCGGCCTTGGACATCGTAGCCTTGATGTCGCCGGCGAACTCGGCGAGCAGCTGCGGGCGAGACTTGAGGTCTGCCAGCTTCTGGGCACCTTCAGCATCGTAGACGGTGCCATCAGCGAAGCCGCCCTTGATGATCAGTGCCTTATTGGTCTTGGCGAAGTCACGCAGGGTCTTCGCAGCTTCGATGAAGTCACCCTTCACGAAGGTCACAGCGGTCGGACCGGCGAGGATCTCATCGAGACCTTCGATGCCAGCTTCCTTGGCTGCGATGCGAATCAGCGTGTTCTTAGCCACAGTGTAGGAAGTATCGCGGCCTAGCTTTTCGCGCAGTTCAGAGATCTGCGGAACGGTAAGCCCGCGGTACTCGGTCAGGTAGATAGCGTCAGCTTCACGGAACTTATCCGTAAGCTGGGCGACCACCGCTTCCTTTTCGGGCCTCTTCATGGCGTTCCTTCCTTAGTCAACCATTGACTGTGAAGCAGGAACGTTTCGCCGGACAATAAAAAAGCCCTGCACGCAGGCAGAGCAACATTCGACCGCTAAGCGGAAAGCCCTTGGTGGGCGTATGTTCTTCAACCTGCGCTGGCTTGGCGAACCAAACTTCGTGAGCGCTTGCACGCTCCAACCAACGGTCTGTGGTTTACAGGTGAACAACTTACGGCCATGCTTGGACTTGCCGTCATCCGGGCGTGTCGCGCTTTACGAAATCTTCATGACTCACTCAAGTGTTACGGTTAAGCCTTGTTCGGAATCCCACGATTCCACAAGGCGAGTCGCAATTCTCGCCGGAACGCGCCGCCCAATAGTCGGAACGTTCCTACCAACCCAAGAGAAATAGAGATAGGGAAAAATGGAAAAGTTCTTCCATCTTAAGGAGAACGGCACCACCGTGTCCACTGAGGTCATGGCCGGTCTGACCACGTTCTTCGCAATGTCGTACATCATCATCGTCAACCCACAGATACTGTCGCAAACGGGAATGCCGTGGGGCGGCGTGTTCCTTGCAACCATCATCGCAGCCATCGCGGGCACGCTCGTCATGGGCTTGTTCGCCAACGTTCCGTATGCTCAGGCCGCCGGCATGGGCCTCAACGCATTCTTCACCTACACCGTTTGCTTCGGCCTCGGCTTCACCTGGCAGCAGACCCTGTGCATGGTGTTCCTGTGTGGCCTGATCAACATTCTCATCACCGTCACCAAGATTCGTAAGATCATCATCCAAGCCATTCCGGAAGTGCTGCAGAACGCCATCGGCGGCGGCATCGGCCTGTTCGTGGCCTACGTCGGCTTCCTCAACGTCGGTTTCTTCACCTTCACCACCAAGTCCGCGGCCAAGAACGGCGACACCGTGCAGGCCACCCCGGGCCTTGCCGTCATGAACAATCCGACCATCTGGCTGTTCATCATCGGCCTGTTCCTCGCCATCATCCTCACCGTGCTCAAGGTGCGCGGCGGCATGCTGATCGCCATCGCGGTCACCGCCATCGCCGGCATTCCGATGGGTCAGACCACCATGGCCAACTCCATCTCCATCGGCGACACTTTCGCCCAGCTGCCGCAGACCTTTGGCGCTATCTTCAGCGCCGAAGGCTTCCCATCGCTGTTCTCCGACATGTCGAAGCTGCCGATCATTCTGCTGACGATCTTCGCATTCTCCATGTCCGACACCTTCGACACCATCGGCACGTTCATCGGCACCGGCCGCCGCACCGGCATCTTCTCCGCGGAAGACGAGGAAGCCCTCGAAAACGGTTCCGGCTTCTCCTCCAAGATGGACAAGGCCCTGTTCGCCGACTCCATCGCCACCTCCATCGGCGCCATCTGCGGCACCTCGAACACCACCACCTACGTGGAGTCCTCCGCGGGTATCGCCGCCGGCGGCCGCACCGGCCTGACCTCCGTGGTCGTGGCCATCTGCTTCGCCCTGTCCGCCTTCCTCTCCCCGGTCATCTCCGCCATTCCGTCCGCCGCAACCGCAGGCGTGCTCGTGGTGGTGGGCTGCATGATGGCGTCCTCGCTGAAGGAAATCGACTGGGGCGATATCTCCGAGGCCGTGCCGGCGTTCTTCGCTTCCGTATTCATGGCGTTCAGCTACTCCATCTCCTACGGCATCGCCGGCGGCTTCATCACCTACTGCCTGATCAAGACCTGCAAGGGCAAGGCCAAGGAAGTGCACCCGGTGATCTGGGTTGTGTCGCTGCTGTTCATTCTGGACTTCATCATCACCGCGATCCTGTAGTTCTGAACGTCAGGTTCAACCTGACCACCAGCCGAAATTACTGGTTCAGTAAATAAATTTAAATTCGGCAAATGGAATAGGGGCGATTCCGCTCTCACTGCGGAGTCGCCCCTATTGTTGTATCGCTTGTTTTCGTACTGCTTTTTAGTGAACCGTCTTATGCGATGGCTTTCGAGAAGGCGTCAACCAGACTTTCCATCCAGGCCGTCAAGGAATCGTATTGTTCCGGCATCTGTTCGGTCAGTTCAACCATGGGCACGTTTGCGGATTTCGCGGCATTCGTGATTTTGCCCGTCAGCTCGCTTTCCTCCTGCGTATTGACGATCAACAGTTTGATTTCACCTGATTTCAATGCGTCGGCGAACTGCCTGATATCCGTTGGCGTCGGCTCGCTTTCGTTCGCTGTGGCTCGCGCGTACCCGCTTGGCGTTGCGTCGGTCAAACCCATGTCTTCCGCCAGATAGCTTGCCACGGATTCCGTTGCCGCGTACGCCAATCCATCCGATTTCTGTTTCACTTCGGCGATTTTGCTTTCGACGTTGTTTTCTTCAGATTTCCACTGATCGTGCAGCTTGTCGAAATCACTCTTTTTCGCGGCGTCGGCCTGTTCGTACGCTTCGGTGATCGCCTGTGCCACTGCCTTGCGCACATCGGCGGAGCACCAAACATGCGGATTTTCGCCGTCATTCACCCCGCCGACTGCAGCGGCATTGACGATGGTTGCGTTGGCGGATTGCGCCGCTTTGACCGCCCATGCGTCGTAGCCGGCTCCATTGACGATGATGACTTGCGCTTTCTGCAGTTTGGCGATATCCGACGTCGTTGGCTCGTAATCATGCGCATCCACATTGGTGGAATTGATGATGCTGGTTACGTTGACGTTGCCACCGCCCAAGGTTTTCGCCACGGTACCCCACTGATTCACGGAAGCGACCACTTCGATGGTTCCGTTTTTTTCGGACGACGATCGGCCGCTTCCACACGCAGCAACCGACGCAAGCATTCCTACAGAAGCAAGTGCGGCAATCGCAATTCTCACAATACGGTACATGATAGATCCTCCCTAACGTGATATAACACCATCATAACTTAATTGAGAATCATTATCAATAGAGCGTGTCGCGATCAGGTATCACATACAAAAAACTCCCGCTCAGGGGAATGGCCGCCACGAATGGGATCGAAATGGTTAGCGAAGCAACCACTTTCGACCGCACATCCGTGCGACAATCCCCCGCAAGCGGGAGTAAGAGATGATTTGCCGATCAGCCGCGTGCAATTAAGGAGCTTCGCAAAGCGAAACATAATTTGCTGGCTCGCTAAAGCTCGCTTGCGTTGACCCACTGGGCCAACGCTACGCTTTGGCGGATCGGCTTTGCCGATCAGCCAAAGCGTCCCGATACGTAGCGCTCGGCTTCTTCGTTCTGGGGGTTGTTGAACATGGTGGTCGTGTCGGTGAAGTACTCGAGGTGACCCGGCTGGCCGACTGCCTTCAGGTTGAAGAACGCGGTGTAGTCGGCGATACGGGCGGCCTGCTGCATGTTGTGCGTCACGATCACGATGGTGTACTCGTTCTTCAGCTCGTTGATCAGATCCTCCACGGCCAAGGTGGAGATCGGGTCGAGGGCGGAGCACGGTTCGTCCATGAGCAGCACCTGCGGGTGCACGGCCACAGCGCGGGCGATGCACAGACGCTGCTGCTGACCACCGGAAAGACCAATGCCAGGATTGTCAAGACGATCCTTGACTTCGTTCCACAGGTTGGCGCCACGCAGAGCCCATTCGACCAGATCGTCCGCATCGGACTTCGAGATCTTGCGGTTGTTGAGCCTCACGCCAGCGAGCACATTCTCGCGGATGGACATGGTCGGGAACGGGTTCGCACGCTGGAACACCATGCCGACATCGCGACGCACGGCAACCGGGTCGATGTCCTTGTCGTACAGGTTCTTGCCTTCGAGCAGCACCTCGCCCTCGACGTGAGCGCCAGGGATGATCTCGTGCATACGGTCCAAGGTGCGCAGCACGGTGGACTTGCCGCAGCCGGACGGGCCGATGAAGGAGGTGACCTTGTTCGGCTCGATGTTGATGTTCACATCTTCCACGGCCAGAAAGTCGCCGTAGTAGATGTTTTCGTGGTTGACGTCAATACGTTGTCCCATGATGTTTCCTTATATTTCCTTGTGTTCTTAAGGCTTAGGCTTAGCGACTGGCTTAGCGTTCGGTCTTGACGGCGAAGACCTTCGCCACGATTCGGCCAATGAGGTTCAGCAGCAGCACGATGACGATCAGCACGAGAGCCGCAGCCCACGCACGTTCCATCGGAATCGTGGTCACGCAGGTGGCGTCGGCGTTGGGCGGGCAGTTCGCGCTGAGCTTCGAGTACTCCTGGTAGACGAACACCGGCAGGGTGGTCATCTGGCCGGAGAACAGGTTCACGTTGGTGCTGGAGATGTAGCCGGCGGTCATCAGCAACGGTGCGGTCTCACCAATCACGCGGGCGATGGCCAGAATGGCACCGGAGACGATGCCCGGCAGAGCGGTGCGCAGCACGATCTTGGTAATCGTGCGCTGCTTGGTAACGCCCAGAGCCAAGGAAGCCTCACGCAAATCGTTCGGCACGATCTTCAGCATTTCCTCGCTGGACTTGACCACGGTGGGCAACATCAGCAGGGAGAGAGCCACGGAGCCTTCGAAACCGTTGATGGTACCGGGGCCCAGCAGAATCGTGAACATCGAGAAGGCGAACAGGCCGGCCACGATGGACGGGATGCCGCTCATCACGTCGACGAGCAGGGAGACCGTGGTGGCGAGCTTGCCGCGGTTCGAGTATTCGACCAGGTACACGGCGCACATCAAACCGATCGGAATGGAGATAACCATAGCGCCAGCGGTGATTTCGAGAGTACCGATGATGGCGTGCAGCACACCGCCGTAACCACCGGACGGGGTCTGGTTACCACCGACCACACCGGTCATGTTGTAGCTCAGGAAGTTCAGGTTCAGGCGCTTGATGCCGTTGACGATAGTGGTCCACAGCAGGGAGATCAGCGGGATGCAGGCGATCACAAACGCCACCGCGATCAGGACCCACATGAAGTGGTCCATGATATTACGGCGCTGGATGGCGGAACGGGTCGGGCGGAAACGATCGAAGTCGATTTCGGGCGCGCCGTCCATCGGAGTCTTTTCAGTGTTCTCAGCAGCAGTCATCACGCAGTCGCTTTCTCGGTAAGCTTACGGGCGATGAAGTTGACCACGAACGTGATCAGGAACAGAATCAGACCAGTTCCGATCAGCGTGGAGACGCCCAGATCGTTGGCTTCAGGGTACTGTGCGGCAATATTCGCGGCGATGGTCTGGTTCTGCGAGGCCTGCAGCAGCTTGATGGAGTAGTTGAGGCCCGGGGACAGGATCATCAACACGGCCATCGTCTCACCAAGCGCGCGGCCGAGAGCCAGCATGGAGGCGGACACGATACCGGACTTGCCGAAGGGCAGCACGGCCAGACGAATCATCTCCCACTTGGTGGCGCCGAGCGCCAGCGCGGCCTCTTCGTGCAGGCGTGGGGTCTGCATGAAGATATCGCGGGACATGGAGGTGATAATCGGCAAAATCATAACGGCGAGCACCACAGCCACGGTGGCGACGGTGCGCGGCGGGTTGGCGGCCGGGCCCTCGAACAGTGGAATGAAGCCCAGGTGGTTGGCAACCCAGTTCCAGAACGGGTAGATGGCCGGCACCAGAATCAGGCCGCCCCACAAACCGTAGATAACGGACGGGATGGCAGCCAGCAAATCGACCACATAGCTCAGCGCGGTGGCGAGCTTCTTAGGCGCATAATGCGAAATGAACAGCGCAATGCCGATGGACACGAAGAAGGCAATCAGCAGTGCCAGCAAAGACACGAGCACAGTACCGAACAACAGCGGGAGCACGTAGCCCCAGAAGCTGCTGGCCTTGCCGCCGGTAAAGCTGGACACGGTCTGGCTGTTGGCGGCCTGATCGCCACCGATGAGTGGCCAGGCGCGGAAGAACAGGAACAGGAACACAGCGGCAAGTACAACCAGGATCAGGATGCCGCAGGCGTATGCCACACCGCGAAACACCTTGTCGGCGGTCTTGCCACCAACTGGCTGCACAGCCGTTTTGTCTTGCGAACTCACGGATTCTCCTTATATAGGGTGGTTATCAAGTATTCAAGTGGTGCGGTTTTCGTCTGTGACGTTGCCAAACCGTTCGGGTCCTGACCCGCTTTAAGCCGCAGCCGTATGGTTTACGACTGCGGCTTAAAGTTGGCGGCGACTGCTCTTACTACTACAGTCTATCGTTCAGTTGTCAGGTCCAGTCCACACGACCCTTGCGGGCCGACGTCATCACTTGGTCTTGATGGCCTCGATGGACTTGGTGATCTCGGACTTCAGGGAGGAGGGCAGCGGAGCGGTGCCGGCGGCATCCTGAGCGGCCTTCTGGCCCTCGTCGGAGGTCACGTAGGTCAGCCAAGCCTTGGCGAACTCAGCCTGCTTGGTGTCCTTGTAGGCCGGGCAGACGATGTCGTAGGAGACCAGGACAATCGGGTAAGCGCCCTCGGCCTCGGTGGCGTGGTTGATCTTGATGACGATGCGGTTGTCACCCTTAACGGTGTCGTCCTGCTTGGAATCCCCAATGACCTTGGAGCCGGCCTCGGCGGAAATCTCGTTGTACTTGTCGCCGACCTTGACGGCCACGGTGCCCAGGTCGCCGACCTGGGAGAAGTCAGCGTAGCCGATGGTGCCGTCGGCCTGCTTGACGGTGGAGATCACGCCGGAAGTGCCCTTGGCACCCTGGCCAACCTCGTTCGGCCAGTTCTCGGAGAGGTCGTAGGTCCAGTTGTCAGGGGTGACGTCCTTGAAGTAGGAGACGAAGTTCTGGGTGGTGCCGGACTTATCGGAGCGGTGCACCACGGTGATGGCGGTGTCGGGCAGCTTCAGGTCCTTGTTCTGATCGGCGATGACCGGATCGTTCCACTTGGTGATCTTGCCGTCGAAGATCTTGGCGATGGTGGCAGCGTCCATGTTGATGTGCTTGCCGGCATCGGAAACGCCCTTGAGGTTGAAGACCACGGCGATCGGGGAGATGTAGACCGGGACATCGAAGGCGGTGCCTTCAGTGCACACGGACTTGGACTGCTCAACTTCGTCATCGGCAAGGGCCTTGTCGGAGCCGGCCCAAGCGGTGGCACCGGTCAGGAAGGTCTGCACGCCAGCGCCAGAACCGGACGGGTTGTAGGCGATCTTGGCCTCAGGGTTGGTGCCCTGGAAGCCGGCGATCCAGGCTTCAACGGCGGCCTGCTGAGAGGAGGCGCCGGCGCCCGAGAAGTTGCCGGAGATCGGGGTGGACTTGGAAGTGGAATCGGAGGAGGAGCTGTTGTCGGTCGTGGTGGCGGTGTTATCGCCGCAGGCGGCCACGGAAGCGAGCATCACAATGCCGGACAGAGCGGCAATGGAGCGAACGAGGATGTTCTTCTGCATGATTATTACTTAATCCCTCTATCAACTATTCGCGGG
>OKZC01000228.1_pt1 | contig 14347 bp, 15 predicted proteins | sample 1608941 | NCBI WGS metagenome assembly OKZC01 (sample SAMN02674970, study PRJEB24791) | human gut metagenome, SKBSTL043 | isolation source: stool | host: Homo sapiens | place: USA | reverse complement strand
CTTTCTATTTTGTATACAAGATATTATATCACCATTTTATATTTTATTTTGTGTACTATACAAAATTCAAAAAAATTAATTTTTGTTACGTAAGAGATACAAATGTATCAAGATTAAAATAAATCTGTCGACTTTGAATCAAAGATACAGATACTTCGAAATACGGACACTGCTATCAAAGAAAATTATGAAATATTAATCTTGTGAATTAGTTTTTGACGATGATAGTCGTATTCGTAGCTTCTTAAATTTTTTGAAACGCCTTTTCTGCGTGGCAATGCTTATCCCTGTTTTGCGTTCAATCATCTTATAGGTCATACCTTGCTGTCTTAATTCGTAAGCCAGTTGAATTTGTTCATCACTATAAGTTTGGGGGCGACCCTCTCTAAAATTCGGGTCATGGGCTTTTGCATACATTTTGCCTTCTTGTGTTCTCGTAACAATCATATCTCTTTCAAATTGAGCAAAGGCACTAAAAATGGTAAAGATGAGCTGGCCAGTTGGTGTATTATCAATTACTCCCATATTTAAGATGTTGACCTTGATATTTTGCTTAAATAATTTCTGAATGAGTTCTAGAGCTTCGGTTGTGTTTCTGGCGAACCTATCTAATTTAGTCACAATTAAAGTATCATTTACTTTTAACTCGTTAAGTAGTTTTTGAAACTCTGGTCGTTGGGTAGTCGTGCCTGTATATTTTTCTTGAAAAATTTTGTCTGCGCCAGCTGACTTTAACAAGTCAATTTGATTTTCGAGTTTTTGGTCACTGGTGCTAACTCGTGCGTAACCGTATTTCATGCTTTTTTACTCCTTACTAATGAACCTAAGATACGAGCTATTATATAACTAATAAAATCAAGGGTACAAAAATAAGCTCACAACTGTTAAGTTATGTCTTTTGAACTTGGAGTGAGAATGTAGTCAAGTGCTAGGTGTGGAGATTTTTTTGTGGACTTCAAAAAAATACTACCCGTTCTTGACGGAATGAAACGACACACTGAAACGGCTGAAAGCCAAAGTTAGTTACACTAACTTTGCTTTCCTGCCACACGGCGAGTGGGCGAGTGAGTTTGAGCGGGGGAAAAAAATTCCTCTCATTATTGCGGTCAAGCTGGTTCAGCTTGTGGGTGTGGGTAAAACCCACGGTTTGTCTTGAATTAAAAACAGAAAGTTACTTTTTATAAGCAAAATTGTAGACAGCTGACATCTATCGTGCTATTTTGTAAAAGAAATATGTTACTGATAAAAAATAAGTAGTAAGAATTTGGATTAGGAGTCTAAGTATGAGACATTTTAAGAATATTATTATTGGTTTTGGTAAAGCTGGTAAGACTTTGGCAGGGAGCCTGACAAGTCATGGCGAAGAAGTGCTTTTGATTGAAAAAGATCCAATGATGTACGGCGGAACATGTATCAACATCGCATGTTTGCCAACTAAGAACTTGGTAATTAACTCTCAAAGAGGAGTTAAGTATGAAGAAGCTTTCGAAACTAAGGAAGCTATGACAGCAAAACTACGCAACAAGAACTACCACAAGGTAGCAGACCAAGACTTGGCAACTGTGCTTGATGCAAGTGCTGAATTTATTGATGATAAGATAATCAAGGTAACTGATGAATCAGGTACAGAAGAATTAACATTCGACCGTCTTTTCATTAATACTGGTGCCGAAAGTAATGTACCAAATATTGATGGCCTAAAGATTGACGATAAGATATTGACTTCAACTGAAATGCTTGCTAAAAAAGAACTTGCTAAGAATCTGGTTATTTTAGGTGGTGGACCAATCGGACTTGAATTTGCTTCAATGTACGCTGGCTTTGGCAGTAAAGTAACTGTAATTGAACCAATGCCAAGTATCTTGGGCCGGTTTGAACCAGAAATTGCTCAGGCAGCTAAGGCTGATATGGAAGCAGATGGCGTTACCTTCATGCTTAAGTCTTCTTTGACCAAGGTTGAAGAAACTGAAGCTGGTCTTAACTTAACTGTTGAAACCGAAGATGGTGTTAAGGACTTGCAAGCAGACGTGATGCTTGTGTCAGTTGGCCGCCACCCAGCCACTGCCGCCCTTCACCTAGAAAAAACCAGTCTTGAAGTTGGCCAAAGAGGCGAAATTGTTGTTAACGACAAGCTTGAAACCAGTGTTCCTAATATCTACGCTATGGGTGATGTTGCCGGTAGCTTGCAATTTACCTACATCTCGCTTGATGACTGGCGGATTATGGACAATCAACTCTTTGGTGACAAGACTAGAACTAAGAAGAATCGTCCAGTTTTTGCTAACTCAATCTTCATTAAGCCAGCAATTTCTTCAGCTGGACTAACTGAAAGCGAGTTAAAGGCCCAAGGTAAAGCTTACAAGGTCTTAACAATGCCTGCAGCTGGTGTGCCAAAGGCCCAAGTCATCGGCAACCCAAGAGGCTCATACAAGGCTTTGATTGACCCAGAAACCCACGAAATCTTAGGTGCTACTATTTACGCTGAAGAAGCTTACGAAACTATCAATGTCATTACTTTAGCAATGCAGCACCACTTAAAGGCTGAAGACTTGCGTGACCAAATTTATGCTCACCCAACTATGACCGAAGCTCTTAATGACTTATTCAAATTCTAAAAACTAAAAAAACTGACTTATCTCATAACTTGAGTAAGTCAGTTTTTTATCGCCTATTTTCTTTTCTATTAGATTGCCTTTACAAGCTGGTTGGGAGTGTAAATTGATACCTTGAGGGTATTGAAAAAGGGAAAGCCTTCCCCGTATGATTGAAATCGCTAAAAACCAATCAGAATACGGAGGCTTTCCCCATGAATCAGTTTAACAAAGATATTATCGCAGCGCTATCTTCAGACAAAGATATTACCCTGAATGAAGTCTTACGGCGTCAAATCGAAGTGACCGCTAATCAGTTCCTTCAAAATGAACTGACTGCGGTGCTAGGCTACGAACCACATACTCGGATCGACCGATCAAAAGACGACGTGAACTACCGGAACGGGACGTACACCCGCACTATCGACACTGAGTACGGTGAAATTAATCTGACGATCCCACGGGACCGGTTAAACAAGTTTCAAAACGCCCTCTTCCCTCCTTACGTGCGTCGGACTGATGGACTGGAGGAAATGGTCATCAAGATGTACTCCAAGGGCGTCACAACTCGTGAAATCGCTGATATGGTTGAGAGAATGTACGGCCACTACTACTCACCAACCACGGTTTCAAACATCACTAAGCGGACGGAACACCTGGTTGAAGAGTTCCACGAGCACAAATTCAAGTACTCACAGTACGTCTGTGTGTTCCTCGATGCTACTTACATTCCGTTACGCCGTGGTACCGTTGAACGAGAAGCCGTTAACGTAGCGATCGGAATTCGAAGTGACGGCGGTAAGGAAGTTCTTGACTACAGTATCGCACCGACCGAGAACGGAGCCGCTTGGTCTGAACTACTCCAGGGATTACGCGCACGGGGGATTAAAGATATTCAGTTGTTCATCGCCGACGGTTTAGTTGGACTTCAATCTGCGATTGAGGCTAACTACCCGCAGGCGAAGTTTCAACGGTGCTGGGTCCACGCAGAGCGCAACCTTTTAGGGTACGTTCGCAAAAACGATTGCAGGGAGATTATCACCGACTTTAAGGCTATTCGGCAAGCAGAGAACCTACAAGCCGCCAAAGAACGATTGGCGGCTTTCAGTGCTAAGTGGGAGTCCAGTTATAAGCGTCGAATCAAGAATCTAGTCCAAATGGAGGAGCTATTCACGTTCTTCAGTTTTCCAACTGCGATCCGTCAGACCATCTACTCGACGAGCCTAATTGAGTCGTTCAATAAGAGTCTGAAGAAGATGGTCCGACGTAAAGAGCAGTTCCCAAACGAAGGGGCCCTCGATCGCTTTATCATGACGCAAGTGATGGAGTACAACGATAAATTTGAGAATCGAGCACATCGGGGATTCAAGGACTGTCACGACACGCTTGATTCGATGTTTTAGAATCGCCAATTCATGCGGGCGAAGTTTCCTTTTTTACACAACATTCTTGACACTCTCGTTCCCAACACCACCAATTGTTAATTCTAATTCATTTTTCATCGAAAATTGACATTTATAATTGTGTGTGCTATCACTAACTACCAATAGGGGAATCACTTTATTCCCCTATTCTTCGTGGGTTGCATCCGAAATACCTCAGCTCGAAGTAACGCCACGTTAAAAACAAAAGGAGGTAACTTTTATGTTACAGAAGATTGCGAAGTCGAAGAGTTTTGATTTGCTTGGGGTTCTGATTGTCGTTGCCATCTCAATTGCTTCTGGTTACCTAACCGAAACCCTCGCTGACGTCACGCATTGGGGCCACTGGACGGTCTTCGTTCCCTTTGGAATCATCTCGATTATCAATTCGATTCTCTCGATTTATTCAACTCGGCTGACCGGCCGAATGAATAACCTGGGGAACGTGGTTGGGATCGCGAACGTGGTGCTTTCCGGGACGATTGATTACATTCTGGGAAACCAGGCAGCCGTCATCACTTACCCAGTGACCTTCATCATCTACACGGTGGCGATCGAACACTGGAAGCGGACTGAGAAGTACAAGAGCTCCAAGCCAATGACGGGCGCTAAAGGGGTGCTCACCATCATCGGCATGTTCATCCTATCCTTGCTCTTCTCGTTTGGAACCAACTACATTGGCTGGACGAACGGCCTTACTGATCCCCTCTTCTGGATCACCGTTATCGCCTTTGGCTTGAGCCTGGGTGCTAACGTCCTCAACGCCATGAAGTTTGAAATGCAGTGGAAGTTCTGGGTCCTTTACGACTTTATTCAGTTAGCGAAGGCCGGAATTCAGGGCAACTTCGCTAACATTGGTAAGTATGTTTACTATATCATCAACGCCATCGCGGCCCTTGCCTTCTGGCGGGACCCGCTCGAAGTCACCCCTGCCTCCAAGGTGAGCCAGAAGGTTGACCGCGCCTAACTAAAAAGCACCCAACTATATCTTCAAGCTTAACGGTCCACGCGCAACGTATTCGCTAGACATTATGGTTTTACCATGGGCCAGGCATGTACCGTATTTAGTAGAGAAATAAAAGCGGACGGTTAACGCAGATATTGCGTAAGTCGCCCGCTGTTTTCGTCTTAACCACGGATTCTGGGGACCCTCAGTGGTTAAGAATCAATCCGATTCGTAAATTTTGTTCTTGATTTCTTAGTGCTGTTATCCTCTTGACTGGTGGAAAAAGTTGTCTGGAAGGTTGGTTTGATTATAGCCACTTGATCATCAGCGCGAATAAGCTAATCTTTGTCCGCAACGTAATTCCCGGTCGAATATATCTGGGCGGTCTGGTTCCGCGTAATCGTGGAACCTTCCATGTGGTTACTGTTATAAGAAAACTCAACTTGTGACCAATCATAGAGGCCGCCTGACTGACGTGAATCTCGTTCCCTTCCTAATGCGTAGGAAATATCGTAGTTCATCTAATCACCACTATTTACTTAAGAAATAACTATGATAGAATCCAGCTGAATTATGAGATGTCCATTAGTCACGGTGACTTCGTAATTCAGCAGCATGTGTTTGTTTGTGAATTTGCGAGCTACCAACAGGTAACTCTTTTCAGCTCTGGCTAGAGATTTGATCTTGGCGGTACAACAAGTTTTGAGTATAATGAGGTTTGTAGAAACAGGACGGTCTAAAAACTCGTGGTTCAATATCCCATTATTCCTGGTGGGGAATCCTGAACAGTTATTTAACTGCATCTAGTTAGGGTACCGTTTATGAGACTCTACACTGGAAATCCTCGTCAGTATCAGGGTTTTCTTTTTTCGTTGTCTACTTAGTAATTTCCCTGTATTAATTGAGTAGGCAAAAGACCAAAAAGGTATTAACGCCAAGAAGGGGAGTGGTGGATAGTATAGATAAGTAGATGGTTTTGTATACAAAGCGTGTTCTAAGGAGAGGAAAAATGAAAAGAATTCGAACGTTTCTATCTTTGTTGATAATTGTAGGCGGAATTTTTGCAGCCCCAATTCAAACTATGGCTGCCACTAATATAAATGGGACACCATCTGTAGCTAGCAGTCAAAGTAAGGGTGACTTACCTAGCATCGATCAAGCACAAAGTTCCAAATCAAAGTTTGCCAGTTCTGCAAAAACTAATGATATTCCACAAAATGTTACGAAAAATGAAAATAAAGTCAGCCAAAAAGCATCCAATGAGCTTGGAAACAATGAAGGTGTGAGAGGCCCATCTTCTAGTATTGATATTACTATTAGCAATTCCAAGTTAACCACTAATAGTATTGAAGGACGCTTTGCCACTGAATTTAAATTCGATTTCTCAGTTCCAGATTCAGCCAAATCTGGGGATACAACAACTATTTCATTACCGGATCAGTTAGATTTCCAACGATCTCAGAAGTTTAATATTTATGCACCTGATGGCAAAACTGTTGTAGCTACAGCAGTTATCGATAAGCCCAGTAAATCACTTGTTCTAACCTACACCGATTACGTTGATTCACATGACTCAATAAGTGGCCATATTGATATGCAAGTAACGGCCGCTACAAGTGAAATTAATAAAGAAGAGACCATACCAGCGGAAATCAAGATTAATGGGCACACCGTTACGATTGATAGATCTGGTATAAAACACATACCTTCCAAGGGTGATACAGCAACAGACTTTTGGAAGTACGGATATGTTGATTATGACAATAACAAGAATGAAATTGTCTATCACGTCAACATTAACGCCTCTATGCAAAATGTCAGTAATGTAGTTATCTCAGATAGTTTGGTTTCAGATGGTTTTTCTTATGTGCCCGGAAGTTTTTCTATTTCTAAAGGAAATTGGGAAAGAAATTCTGAGAACTATTGGACATTGAGCAATCCACAAGATGTGACAAGCCAATATAACATTGATATTAATTCAAGCAATAGTGCTTATACAGTGAAATTGGGCAATATATCTGAAGGTTATGCAATTGTCTACCGGGTTAAGTCAAACCATCCATTACTTAATGGCGAACTGGTCGAGAATGATGTTAGCTATAAATCTAATAAGAAGGTAATAAACAGTTCTATAAATAGGGTTCTTTACCAAGAGGCTAATGGCAAAGCTAATGGATATAATTATAGTTTAACTATAAATAAAGAGGATGAATCTGGAGCCCCACTTGCAAATGCTGTTTTTTCTGTTATTCGCAAGTCAACTAATGGGGTTGTTGGAACCATAACTACTGGTCCTGATGGTAGAGGAACAATTTATGGTCTTCTAAAAGATGATTATATTATACGTGAAACTTCGGCTCCATCGGGATATACATTGGCTAAAGATGTTATTGTTTCAGCTGATAGTTTCGACTCTAGGGGAGCAACAGCAACGATCACAGATAAGAAAGCTGTTACTACCGTTTCAGGTACAAAGACTTGGAAAGATAATGATGATCAAGACGGCAAGCGCCCTGATTCAATCAAGGTAAACTTATTAGCTAATGGTAAGGTTGTTCAGAGTAAGACAGTGACGGCATCAGACAACTGGAAGTACAGCTTCACTAACTTACCTGAATTTGAAAATGGTAAGAAGATTAGCTACACCGTTACTGAAGACCAAGTTAAAGACTATTCAACTACTGTTAATGGCTACAACTTAACTAACAGCTATACGCCGGCTAAGACGAGTGTTAGTGTAACTAAAGCATGGAACGACAATAATAACCAAGATGGCAGTCGTCCAAATGAAGTTAAAGTTCAGCTCTACGCTAATGGTGAAAAGAGTGGTAACGAAGTTACCCTTAATGCGGCCAACAAGTGGACTCACACTTGGACCGAATTAGCTGAAAAATCAAATAAGAAAACTGTTCAATACTCAGTTAAAGAAGTTGGTACTGTTAAGGGCTACACTTCATCAGTTAACGGTAAGAATGGTAACTTCATAGTGACTAACACGCATACGCCAAGCACTCCGAATGTTCCTACAAATAAGACCCCAAACAAGTCGAGTCGCCACAATAATCCGATCAAAAAGATAGTTCAAAAGATAGTTCAGCTAATTCTGCCACAAACAGGCAGTTCCTCTGAAACGTATCTTATTGCTATTGGTGGGGTATTGCTGATTTTGCTGCTCAGTGTCATCCTTCTTAAAAGGAAGAAAAAGTAACTTTTAATTAAAAAGAGTCTGGGAAAAAAGTCATTTTTTGACTAAATTCTAATAAAACTCAAAAATAAAACCGTTGATATATTAAGGTTTATAGAACCAAGATAATCAACGGTTTTTGTAATTTAAGAGTTTCTTCCCAGACTCTTTTGTCTAGTTATAGATTTTTTGATTAGTCCATTTTTGCGAGTGTAGTTTAATTGGTAGAATAATTGCTGGCGAGTATTCGCACGCTTTCTTTTTGCCCGCAACACACCCACCGATAAACTGTAATCTGGAAAATAGTGATATGTGTTCCATTTTCATATAAATATTAATCATCAAACTTCAACATAGTAATGACTATAATTGTTAGGATCAACGTAGACATAAATGGTATCACCCACGTTTAACCCATGAAGAGCAGTGGAGTTAAAGACAGGGGCACTTTCGAAGTGGTATCGTTCATTTGCTTCCTCATAGTAGCACTTTATTATCTTGCCAACCACACCGTTCAAAATTACATGACTATCGGTTATAGCTGATACTATCGCAGTGACTCGCTGTCCAGTTTTCTTTAATCGATGTCTCCCTCTATCAGCAAAGACGTATTTAAGGAAGATACTTCCTAAAATGGTGAAAACTAAGCCTATCCCACCCCAAATGGCAAGATTAAGTATTCCTGCACCGGGTATAGTTGGATTTGCTGGGGCTTGAGGATTAATAAGTATTTTGATTTTCTTACCTATCTGCATCGAGGGAGTATATGTATCTAAACGGATATCGGTGTAGCGTTGACCGTGATAGCGGTAGTCTATGTACACCTCATGACGTCTGGAATCCTGAGAATAGTGGGAATAGCGATTACCGCTCTCGTGATAAGTAACGATATCTGTGATCCTGGCAGTAGCACTCTCTCCCTTGGCCTGTAGCTGAGAAGTACGCCAGTAGGCTAGAGAGCCGATCCCAATTAAAGTTACGCCCAGTAATAAGAAGATCCATCCAAATAGGCTAAGAATTTTTTTCATCGCAAGCTCCTCCGTTAACTATTATGAAGACCAATCTTGGAATCACTATTCTTCTAAAAGTCTAATGATCTAAGAGTGAATCGTACTTTTAGTCATATTATATTAAAGATAATACCTTATTTCACCTATGTGATGATAGTACCATTTAAAAAGGACTAGCTTAGTCGCATAATCTTTCACCAAGAGATGTGAATTTGGGGTCCATTTTGAGAAATAGCCACTTGAAAATAAAAGCCCCTCAATCCTACGATTAAGGACTAAGGGGCTATTTTTTTGTTAAAACATATTTTCGCCCGTATTTTGTGGCGGATAATGCTATAATTTAGACAAACAAAAAGGAAGCTTTGCACTAACAAGGCTTCCCCAGTAGAGCCGTTTAAGACGGTAGCAATTAATTAGTGATTAAATAACTGCTAGCTTGCCAGAGCTAAGGCGGTTATTTTTATTGATAGGGAACCAGTATCTATGATGGAACTATTGGAAAATTAGCAGGTGCATAATATGTTTAACCAAACTTATAAACAAATATCAGGGTACATTCAAAGAAAGGATATAAATGAAACTTTAAAATTCTCCTATTCTAATTTTTTTACAAAATTTGGTGTATTTATCTTAGCCATGGGATTCGTCTTTGGATTATACGCTATTGGTATTGGGCCTACGCAAGGAAATTGGGGAGAAACAGGGAACATGGTCGCTAGAATATTACTGGATATCGTGGGCCCACTGGTAAAAATATCTGACGGTATCTTTTTCCTGATGCTATTGGCGTGGGTAGTTATACCATACTACAATCGAGGAATTGCAGCAGTACAGGGCTCGTTGATCGGATTAGTTTGGTGTCTGACGACATTTTTTTCACTTTGTTCTTTGTCTACGATAGCACTTGTAATAGTACAAGGCTGGATTTCCTTTTTTATTCAACTTGCCATTGTGCTTATGTATTTTTGTGTATCTATTTATATGTGGATTATGAAAATACACACTAAGGAAACGAAGATAGGTACTCTAAAAGTTACTATTGTTACATTAGGCGTAATGTTGCTCATTAATTTTGTAATGATTATATACTTAGTTACCTGTAAGCATATAAATTTTTACTTCTCATTAGCTTCAGCATTAATCGTATTTTATGTTCTATTAATTGCAATAATGTTCTATCAATTAGATAGGACTTATAAAATGATTTATATCCAGAAGTATAATCGACAATTCAGAATTGCATATAAAATACCAGATAAAAAGTGGTGGTTCACAGCCAAGAGGGCAGCGAAACATCCGCGGGTTTATCCGCCAGTAGAGGAAGGAACAAAGGAACCAACGCCAAAGGAGGGAAATAAGCATGGATGATGACGAATCTAATTTCTCGTATAAAACCTATTTATGGGGAATTGTCGGCTTTATAGTTTTCGCATTAATTTATACGCCCCTTGTTTGGTTACCAATTATAAAGAATCGCCTACAAACGGGAGTTGGAAATAGCACACTCTTTTGGATCGTCAATTGTATCGGCGTAATACCCTTCATCGCAGTTTATGGATTAATCAAGGCAATGTTTAAAAAGTGGCGCAAAGAGAAAGGAAGTAAGTAGGATGGGAAAAGCAGATTTATTACCGATGGGTTCGTTAGTATATTTAAAGGGCGGCGATATGAAGTTAATGATTATTGCCCGGGGACCGATTTTTGAAGATAAATAAGCTTTATCAGACTGTTCGGATCTAATTTTCTAAACACGGCATCAAGTGCCCACAGAATCCGAAGAGACTGACAAACAGCTGGTAAAGCAGCCCGTTTTTTTTACGACATCATGTGTCCAATAGCGATATGGCTTATTTGCTTTATCTCCACTTTTATTTTAGGCAAAAATAAAAGTGTTGAATCATAATTCCGTCGAATTATGATTCAACACCAGGTTAGTATGTTTTTTTGCCGATGATTTTTAATCAGCTCAACAACTAAGGCTATTAGATTGATAATCAATGTACCAAACAATAACATTAGCTGTAATGCGTCCGTAATGGACAACATGGCTACTCCTTTCGTTAGGTTTCCGGTTATCTATGATGATTACACCATAGGTACCACCTTCTTCCAGTTTCGCCACCGCCTTAACTTCTCTACTTAATCCATTATACAGAAAAATTATCTTAATGTATCATTATTTTTAGCTCACAGCTTAAGCCTTTAGAAAAACATGCTTTAGAGCAATTGAAAGATAATTCGCCAATGCAGTTTACCACTCAGGAGCATGAACAGGGCCTTGCTTATTTGAGTGGGCATGTCAAACCTGATGAGATTCAGAATGCTAACTTGTTACGGGTATTGAAGAATAGAGGCACGCAACAATTATTTATTGGTGAAGCCAGCCAGGATCACGAGATTTCGGTTAAACAGATTACACAAGTTAAGCAAGCTTTAGAGCGGCATAATCAAAAAAAGGATAATTACCGTCACGAAAGCATGGCAGATTATCGAGCAGTTAATTATCGGGAAACTAAGCCACGGGACTATTTAGGCAGACTATTAACGGACACGTTAATGAACTTATTGTATGACGACCAGCAGGAGCAGATGCAAACACAAAAAAGACAGGTAGACTTAGCGTATGAATTAGAGAGAAAGCAACGGCAACATCATAAAAAAGGACGACATTATGGGATTTTGCATAGATAAAGACAGACTAACTTATTTTTTGAATTAAATTCGATATATGATATAATTGACTTATGAAAACACCAAAGTTTAAGAGCTATCAACGATTAAATGGTCATGATGAGTTTGTGGAATTTTATCAGCAATTACCAGTCAAAGATCGTAAAAAATTAATTGCATTAATCCAAGCAATTGAACAACAAGGACTATTAACAGCTGCTAAAATGGAGTGGATCAAGAAATTAGACAGTAACCTATACGAGATTAGGTCCAAAGTTGCTTCAAATATCCAAAGAGGTTTGTATTTTCATGCCGAAGAAGAGCAATACATTATTACGCATGGTTTTACTAAGAAGACTCAGAAAACACCAGCACGTGAAATAAAGCATGCTAAGGTAATTCGTGCAGAATACTATCAACGAAAGGAAGATGAAAAGAATGGCTAACAAAATTTATTTAACAGATATTGATGATCTTTTTTCCAAAGATTTACAAGATCCAACCTTTGCTAATGATGTTAAAGCAGAACTAAATAAATTAAATAGTGCTGTCGCGGTACGGAGTGAACGTGAAGCGTACGGCTGGACTCAACATGATTTAGCAGAAAAGTCGGGTTTACCACAGTCAACAATTGCTAGAGTGGAAAATGGTGCTAATACAAGCATGGATACCATTTCAAAGATTGCAAATGCATTTGGCAAGTCGTTGCAAATTAGTTTTGCTTAATTTGTAATTAGTAAAAGGCATTCACCTTAAATGAATGTCTTTTTAACTATCTAGTGAGTTATTGGAAAGAGGAGATATTAATGCGTTTAGATTATCAGCAAACCTACAAAGAAGAGATTTTAGTGGAATTTGCTAGTAGTGTTTATGCGCAAGTAGTTAATTTAGTTGTTGAGCATAAGTTGAATATTCATGATGAAAATCATTTCTTAGTTCATCTTATGCACCAGTTAGGAGACGCTAAGTTGGCAATCACAGACGCTCATTCTTTGGAAGAACTAGAGACAACTCAAGAATACTGGCAAACTATGAATGAATACGTAAAGAGACTCTGTTTAATGTAAAGAGGGAGGAAAATAAATGACACCTGAAGAATTAGCACGTGCGTTTCAAGTTTCCGAAGATGATATTTGGAATTTTATGAATGATAAAACCTATTCAAAAAATCAATATGGTGAAGTTATTATTTCTGGGATTGACTGTGTAGAAATGCATGATTATTTTGTTCATGGCATTAAAGACGGTTTTGATTAAAGTGAGGAGTGAGTAAAACGACAACGAGAAAAGAATATTTTGCGGATAGGATAGCGAACTATCTAGCAGAGTTAAACAAGTTGAATCTTAATGCGTAAGCACAAACATTTAGTCCAGCTGATTATCAAGAATATTTAGTTGAATGGGACGATGTCTTAACTTCTTTGCGTGATTGTTCTAATGAGTTTGCTAAGGAAAACCTACAAATGATAGTTGAATGACTAACTTCGAGTCTATTTGATAATTAAATATGTGCTGTTGACTGAAATTGAAAAGAAAATAAGAAACGCATGAAATCAATGTTCAAAAACAGATCTCATGCGTTTCTTTAGTTTGTCTTATAAAGGAGTTAAAAACTTTTTGTTTTTGTGACTAGCCTTTCAATACTATAAGTTCTATTCAACACCTTTTAATGCCTGAACCATATCTATCCGTTTTACGCGACGACTAATAAACAAAGTTGTTGATAGAGAACAGATCCACACAAAAACACTAGATATAACAATTGTTTTCCAATCAAAGTATCTTGTATATTCAAGATTAATTGTTGAAAAGATGCTAACATATTGTCCTAAGAACCAGATTCCCGCAGGAATTCCAATAATCCACCCTACGAACGTAGTCATTAAATTTTCCATTAATGTTAGATTTCGAATCTCATTTCGATGTGTTCCTAAGACTCGTAGCGTGGCATAATCACGGGTACGCTCAACAAAACTTAGTGATCCAAGGTTATACAAAACGATCACGATTAATAAAACTCCAAAAACAATGATCAAAATAAAAATACTCATTAGATTATTAACAAAGTTATAGGCATTGTTTTTCTGATCTTTGATTTTAATAGTCGAGTCAATTTCGTTTTTGTTATAAGTGTAATTCTTTTTAACTAGTAAAGTTGAAGGAGCAAAGGTTCCTCCTGCTTTTTCCCAGGACTTTTTAGTTATATAGGCTCCCTGGTTTGTTTCACTAGTAATAATTCCTTTAACCCTAATTCGAGAGTATTGGTTATAGCCAAAGGTTTTCACCTTAAGCTTGTCGCCAATTTTTATATTAGCCCTTTTAGCAAAGCCTTGAGTTACATAAAGGCCACCATCTTTGATAGTTTTTCCTGTAGTGGTTTGACTATTGACACTGTTTCCAGGACCAACAATTACTAGAAGACGATTATAGCCGTCATCAGGGGTAAAATGTGCAGAGCTTAACTGTACCCATTGTTTTGCTTGTGGGTGCTCAGTTGAGTATTGAGAATAACTATTAACCGTAAG
>OKZC01000192.1_pt1 | contig 15921 bp, 9 predicted proteins | sample 1608941 | NCBI WGS metagenome assembly OKZC01 (sample SAMN02674970, study PRJEB24791) | human gut metagenome, SKBSTL043 | isolation source: stool | host: Homo sapiens | place: USA | reverse complement strand
TGGATGAAAAGAAAAGACAGGTATGGCGCTTTGTCATTCAGACCGCCATCTCGATTCTCACGGCCATTGCCACGGCCCTCGGCGTGACGAGCTGCATGGCGGTTGTGTAGCTACGATAAAAATCCCCTCCAAGACACACATCTTGGAGGGGAGTATAAGGCCCAGCGAGGCGTTTCTCGCGCAGGATATTGTCGGTCTTTGCGTCTGTTGTGTTGGTCAGAACTTTCGCCAGCGCAGTCCCAGATCTTCCGCCAGCGCAGTCTCAGAACTTCCACCAGCGTTTTTTCGGCTGCGGGTCGTCCTCCTCCCAGGGCGAGGGAGCGGGGGAGATGTAGTCCTGCCAGGTCTTCCCGTTGTGGATCATGTCGTAGATGCGTCCCCAGTCGGGGAGTCCGCCGAGGTTGCGGTCGTCGATGAAGAGGTCGGCCTTGATTTTGCGGGAGTAGTTTCTGTTTCTCTCCTGCGTGTCGGTGATGGGTTCTCCATGCCCAGGAGCTGCTTTCCTCTTTAAATGACTTGGCATATTCGGAATTTTCGTTTTCCCAATCTGTGCAGATGTCCTCAGCCTTAATGGGAGAATTGGCAATATAAAGTTGTTGCAGGTTCTTCAACCGCATTACCGCTTTGGATATGAAAGTAATGTTGTTGGTTGTCTGGCCTATCTGTATATCTTTCATGCTGATACGGTTGCTTTTCTTTATCTTTGCCATTTCGGGGTCGCGGTTAATGCCGTCCTGCAGGAGTTCCGACATATTCTCCCTGGGGTCGTAGTCGAGGAACAGTTCCTTGTAGTGCATGCGCATCTTCTGTTTCTGTGCATCGCTCATATCGGGCGTTATTCCGCCTGCGCCGAACAGTCTGCCGCCCAGCTTTTCGTTGTGCGACCCGAGGGAAAGCACTTTCAATTCGGTCAGTTGGCCGATGGCGTCGGGCACTCTGCCTTTGGCGCCGAAGCCTTCGAGAGACAGGCTGATAACGCGTCCTTTGCTGTCCAGCGACACGCCGGGCTGGTCGCCCCACATGTCTACCTCCTTATTGAAGTTCCAGGTTGCTCCGGCAGGGCTTGTCTCTCCGGTATAGTGCCAGTTTCTTCCGTCGAGCGCTTCCCAAATGGCTTTCAGTGCGATGTAGTCCTTGATGTAAGCGGCTGTCGGCGACAGTTGGATGGGCACAAGGGCATCGTCCGTCTGTCTGTTATCTTCTACGCTGAACATCTCTCCCGCAAGCTGGCTTCTGGAGTCGAGCGTAGAGGTTACCGAACCGCTTTTCTTATAAATGGTGTAAGAGGTTACCTGATACGTGCCGGCGGGCAGCCATACTGCCGAGTCGCATTTGGCGGTACCGATATCCTTATATTTGTCTTTGTGCTTGTTGTCGTCGGTATAGTCCGTATTCGGATGTTCTTCATACTCTTCCTTATAAGTCACTTTCAGGTTCTTGATAGTGACGGGCACGCGTGTAAACGTGTTGGTCACCGTTACGTCGATAACCTTTATGTCGCTGAACAGATAGTCGATGCTCTCACCGTCGGCGGCGCGTGTGGTGAGTCCGGACTTTATCAGCTTGAAAGTCACCATGCCCCGCGCTTGCGAGTCGGCAACAAGGTCTTTGGTAGTCAGTCCGCGCGAAACGACTTCAAACGTCTCGTCCGCACCGGGAGATATGCCGGTGATCACCTCGTCCAGCTTGTCGAGCAGCTTGTAGCCTACGATTTTATACGTTCCGGTCAGAAGCTCCAGTTTGTCGCTTCTCATGCCGTATTCGGCGTTGCTCTCGTTGTAGGCGTTCAGCACGAGGGTCTGGGTGATGCTCATACCGTTGTGCTGCATTTCGATTTCCACTTTCTGGGCGTCGCTCAACCGGTCCATTGCGGTGGCACGCGTAGATGCCGTGCCGGCCCGGGTTGTCTCTTCCTGCGTATAGGATGCCGACTTGTAGAGCCTGAACTGTACGTGGCCGTATTGTTTGCCCGCCAGTTCGTCCTTGTCTTCAGAGCATCCGCCTGCCACCATGCCGCATAGCATGGTGACAAGTGCTGCAAGAAACAGTTTTCCTTTTATAATTCTCTTTGAGTTCATTTATTCTTTCTTTTCTGTAGTTTGAGTTACAGTGGTTGCTTGTACATATTCCGTCAGAAGGTGGTTTGGCTTTGTGTATCGTCAAATACTTCTACGATGCAGAGTGCAAGAATCTCTTCGCCTTCGCCCTTGACCACCAGTTGGTAATCGTTGGCGTATGTTTCATAGCTGGTGTTGTCGAAGCAGAAACCTATTCCGTTGATACGTACCAGTTTGCGTGCGTCCTGTGACCATGCCTGACCTGACATCTTTTCGGATGAAATACCTGCATGAGAGGCTTTTTCCGTTATTTCCTGGTCGGTAGCCGCTTCAACGGGCTCGAAAATGATTTTTCCCGGACCGTGTCCCGGTTCTCCGATTTCGTCGAATTTCTTGAGCAGGCTTTTGGGGATGGTGGCTTTCCATACATTGTTGCCGGTTACATTATATTCGCCGACACCGTCCGAATTCTCCAAGTCCTCAAATTTGATAACAGTGCCTTCAAAGAAGTCCTTGATGTTTCTGAACCCGGTCTGGTCGTAATCGTACGCATACATAAACAGCGCTTTGAATTTAATTCTGTCACCCTGTTTCTGCCAGGCTTCCTGTGTGATATTGGTCATGACATTGTTCGCATAGTTGGACTTGATGTCTCCCGTGCTTTCGTCGATGAGGTTGCCTGCCCAGTTGCTCTTTATTTCATCATAAACGGCTTTAGGGAATACCATGACGGTAGCTGCTCGCTCTTCCGTATTCTCGTTAAGGTCGGCGGTGACCGTTACCTTATCCTTATTACTGCCTGTTCCTGTAACGGCGTGCAGCCAGTCTACCGTACTGTTGAAATCATAACTGAATTCACCGTCCTGGTTCTTCATGGCGAATACCACAGTCTCGAATTCATCATTATATACGGTAACGGTCGATTGCATCTGTTCCAGAATTCCAGTATCGTCCGACAGCTCTTCTCCCGTCACGCTTGCCAGCGCGTTCAGATACGTGGGGCTGATGCCGATAGCGTCCCGTTGCAGTCCTTCGTACACGACGGGAATCTCCACCTTGCGCACCTTGTCCGTTTTGGCGGTCGTGGCGTCTTCGGTAACGAAAGTCAGGGTATAGCTGTTTCCGGTAATCGGATACTTGGGATTCAGTCCGCTCGTGTTTGCCGTATTGAACGTAAACTGATACGTTCCCGCCTTTTCGTCTATGACATAGCTCAGCCATTCCGGATTGGTGAAGCCTACCTTCACGCCGCTTTCCGCCTGTGCCTTGATAACGGTATAGACGGGTGAGGTAGCGGTATTGCCCTTGATGGTCAGCGGGTGCGTCCGGTCATATATATTGCCTGCTTCATCGCTGACAACGAGGTCGGCATATTCTCTTTTGGCGCGCGTCACCTTGTAGATTACCTGCGAGGCATTGCCCATTTTCAGTGTGATTTCCGCTACGGCATCCTCGTTGTAGTTCTGTCCGTCGGCAGAGGTCATAATGGTAACGGTCTGCTTTCCGGCCTTTCCGTAGATGAGGCTTTCCAGGAATTCGCCATTCTGGAATTTGCACCAGCCGGCATTGCTGGAGAGTTCCCAGTCCGCAGATGCTTCAAAAGATAGTTCGGTAGTTTCTCCGGCTGCGCTGCTGATGTTTGCAAGCTCAGGGAAAACAACGGTTTTGTTGCCTTCGTTATCGTCGTCCGAACAGGCGGTGAACGCTGTCATTATCATCATGGCGAGCACCATAATCAGGCTCATGCTTTTCAGTTCTGTTATTTTCATAATTGTAGGGGTTATAAAGTTAATATCCTTGTTCTTTCAGCTTTTCGGCTTCCGCTTCGCTTATCCATTCGATGATGTTGGCGGGAGTATCCACCACGCCCACCAGCGAGCCGTCCTTGTTGTCTACCCGGATGTTGACGTAGTGGAACACGAACTTCTCGCACGTGCTGAAGTAGGCGGGATAGCCCGACGGCTGTGTCATCATCAGCTTGCCGTTGCCATGTGTGGTGTCGAACAGTTCGGCAGTGCTGCCGCAGACGTGTTCTTCCATTTCGATGCTGGGTTCGAGCAAATCGTCGTAGTTGAATTTCAGCTTGGTGTCATATCCGTCGAAGTAGAGTCCGTGCAGTACAATCGTATTCTCTTCCCCTTCCACGACTTCGGACGTTATCAGGCGCAGGGTCGTATTCGTCATATAGGTATTGAAAAGCGAGGAAGTGACCTTGCAATAGCCGGTAAAGGCATTGATGTCGAACGGGCATACTTTCTGCATCACCACTTTGGTCTCCGTTCCGTATTTGTGCCACTGTTCGGTCTCGGGGATTATCAGCCGCAGGGCAAATCCCAGCGAATCGCTGATGCCGATATTCTCGTACACGCCTTCTATCTCGACATTGGCGGCGGTTTCGCCCGCCTTGATGGTTACGGTATTGGAAAGAATCTTGTAATGTTTTCCTTCCACGGCATTGCTTTCCTTGTCCACCACTTCCACGGCAAACGTGCGGTCGTAGTCGGCGCGTCTGGTAGCGGATACGGGAACTTCGAACTTCTCGTTGCTCTCCTGTACGGCATAGTGGTAAAGCGTATCGGAGAACATCAGGTAGTTGCGTCCGCTGTACAGCACCTTGTCCTGGTCGCATCCGGCAAGTCCTGCCAGGGCTGCCAGGATGGCAAGGGCTACCATACATCCGGTTAATAGTTTCTTCATTATCATAAATCTTTTGGCTTATTTGTTACTTTCATTAGGTTCTACTTCCGATCCCGGTGCATCCAGCTCGTGCTGGGGTATGGGCCATACGAACAGCGGGTCGTCTTTTTCCACTTTCAGGCTGCTGCCGTTGGACAGCGACTGGTCTTGCGGCGTGCGTTCAAATCCCTTGTGCCAGCGTTTCAGGTCGTGCAGGCGGAAGCCTTCCATGTATAGCTCCTTTACGCGCTCCTGTTCGATGACGTCCATCGCGTTCTCCTTGTTCAGGGAAGTGGAGCCGCCGTAGGAGGAGTAGCGTGCCGTGCGCAGTACGGATATGTCGCTTCCCGCCTTGCCGTAGTCGGGCTGGTCGCGTTGCACGTATGCTTCTGCACGGATGAGGTACTGTTCCGACAGGCGGAGCACTTTCGGCATGCTGACGTGCAGGATGTTGTAGTTGGTGAACGATTCGTTGCCGAAGTATTTTATCAGCAGCGGCCATGTAAGCCCGTGGCTGTATCCGGTGGTGAAGCTCTGGAAGAATGCGGATACGCGCAGGTCGTTCATGTCGTACAGGTTGACGGCCCATGTAGCCGGCACGTAGTCGGGGCGCAGGGTGCTGTAGTCGTAGTTGGCGAATACCTGTCCCAGTGCGCCGCCGTAGGCATTAACGGTAAAGCCCACTTTCCAGATGGCTTCGGTGGAGAAGTCGTTCGTCCACATATACTTGTAGTAGCTGGCGCTTGAGGTGGCTGCGCGCGTACAGCTCGACAGGTAGTAGTAACCGCTGTCGATGACTTTGGTGGCATACTTGATGGCCTCGTCCCACCGCTTCATATAGAGAAGTACGCGGGCGCGGAGGGCATGCACCGTATATTCGTTGAAGTAGATGCTGTCGTACAGCGTTCCCTGCGTGTCGGTGTCGAAGTCCTCTTCGAGTTCCAGCAACTCTGCCGCACGGTCGAGGTCGTCGAGGATAAATTGGTAGGAGTCTTTCAGCGAAGCGCGCCTCATGGTTTCATCGCCCAGATAGTGTTCGCTCAGGATAACTCCCAACTGGCCGGCGGCGTCCTCATCGCTTTCGTATGCCTTGCAGAAGAGCTTCACCAGCTCCGAGTAGGCAAGTGCACGGGCAAAGTAAGCCTCGCCGCAGCACTGGTCCAGCTTGTCGAGATCCTTGTCGTCGGTGGTCTTTTTCCGCACGGCGTCCGCGCGGTCGAGCATGAAGTTGCAGCGGTTGATAACATCGTACAACGCACCGTACACGGCTTCGATGTCGGTATTGGTGGGTTTGATTTCTTTCCAGCGCCAGATGTCGCCGTACACATTGGTGTTGCCGTTCACTCCGTACACCAGGTCGGTCTGTATGTCGGGCAGCAGCGTCAGGTTGCCCGAATAGAGGTATTTGCTCCTGAAAGCGTCGTAGATACCTATGACAGCCAGGTTTATGTCGGATACCGTCTGCAGCGACTCGTCGAAAGGAATGCCGTCTTCCGGCATTTTGTCCAGACAGGAGACGGACGACAGCGCCACGGCAACCAGCATGATATATAGTTTGAATTTCTTAATCATCTTTCTTTTGCTTGATAGGGTTAGAATGATACTTCGATGCCCAGCGTAAACTGGCGCGAAGCCGGATACTGTGCCCGGTAGATATTGCTCGACATTTCGGGGTCGAGTCCGGTGAATCCCGTAAAGGTCAGCAGGTTCTGGCCTTGCAGGTACACGCGTGCCGAGGTGAAGAAGTTGGTCTTTTTCAGCAGTGGCTGCGGCAGTGCGTATGCCAGTGTCAGGTTCTTGAGGCGCAGGAACGAGGAGTTCTCCAGGAAGCGGTCGTCCAGTTGCGCCGTCACACCGTAGCGGGGGATGTCGGTGATGTCGCCCGGTTTCTTCCAGCGGTCGTACAGCAGCCGGCGCGACTGGTTGTAGGTGCTGTACAGTCCGTTGCTCTCTTCAAAGAAGCGGTCGTTGTTCATCACCCAGCGGTCGGCCATCCAACTGAACTGTGCCGACAGCGAAAGGCCCTTCCAGGCAAAGGTAGTGCCGAAGCCGCCCGCCCACGGCGAATCGAACGTCTTGCCGGTCATCACCTTGTCGCTTTCGTTGAATTCGGTGGTCAGCTCGCCGTCTTTGGTGTACCACAGGGCGTCGCCGTTGGCGGGATTCACGCCGGCATAGCGGTTCAGGAAGAACTCATGTACCGGATGCCCCACGACGAATTTCAGTCCGGTGGTGGAGTTTACGTACTCCTGCACGCCGTTGTACAGTTCCACCAGCTTGTTCTTGTTGTAGGACACGTTGGCGTTGAGGTTCCAGGTGAAATCTTTGGTGCGTATGATGTCGCTGTTGACCGACACTTCCACGCCCCGGTTCACCATCGCCCCGATATTGTCCCAGCGGTAGCCCTCGCCGGTAATGGCATAGCTTTCGGGTACGGACATCAGCATGTCGGTGGTTTTCTTGTGGTAGAAGTCGATGTCGAGGTTGACGCGGTTGAAGAAGCCCAGGCGCAGCCCGATGTTGTTGGACCAGGTCTGTTCCCAGCTCAGCTCTTCGTTGCCGCTCTGTTTGGGGTAGATACCGGCTTCGTCGTTATACTTCGGCCCGCCCGCAACGAGTGCCAGGTGGTCGTAGTAGGGTATCTCCGAGTTGCCCGAAGTACCGGTGCTGAGTGCGATTTGCGCGCTTGTCAGCCATTCGGTGTCTTTCAGGAACGATTCGTTTTTGATGTTCCACATAAATCCCAGCGACCAGAACATACCCCAGCGGTGGTCTTTGCCGAAGCGCGAGGAGGCATCGGTGCGCAGTGCCATTTCGCCGTAGTAGAGGTCTTTGTAGTTGTACTCGCCGCGCAGGAAGAACGAGAGGTAGGAATATGCGCTGGTGGTGTCGTCCCAGGACGAGGCGCGCGTGCCGGAGCTGATGTTCGTGAGGAAGTCGCTGGACTGTCCTTTCGTCACTACCTGGAAGCCGCTCGACTGGTAGTCCATGGCTTCCTGCCCCAGCATGAAGTTGAAGGAGTGGTCGTCGTTCAGCGCCCAGCGGTAGTTGGCAGTGGCGGTTTCGCTCAGTTTCAGCACGTCCGAGGAGTTGCGTCCGGCAGTGCCCTGCTCGTTGTTAATGACGTAGCTCGGGAACGACTGCATGAAAGTGGTGGCGTGCGAGTAGTCGGCGCCGAACTGTATGCGTACGGTCAGGTTCTGTATCGGGGTGATGTCGGCAAATACGGTGGAGAGTACCTTGTACTTCTTATAGCTCACCGGGTTGTTCGCCATCCATTCGATGGGGTTCTGTCCCGTGCCCGTCCATGTGCCGTTGTTCTCCGAGGCTATTGAGCCGTCTGCGTTGTAGGGGCTCCAGTAGGGGAGCATGAAGCGCGAGCCGGCTATCGGCGTGTAAATCGCCATTTCCCCCTCTTCCGCCTGCTGCACCTCTTCGTAGGCGGACATGGTGCTTGTGCCTATTTTCAGCCAGTTGCTGGCTTTCACTTCGGCATTGGCGCGCATGTTGTAGCGCCGGAAGGAAGAGTTCTGGGCGATACCGTCCTGGTCGTAGAACCCGCCCGATACGTAGTAGTTGAGGCGGTCGGTGGCGCGGTTCACGGAGATTTCGTAGTTCTGCAACGGTGCGCGGTCGTTGAATATCTCTTTCAGCCAGTTGACGTTGGTGCGTGAGAGCAGGTCGTAGTCCTGCCCGGTGTCCAGGCCTATTTCTTTCTCAAACTGTATGCGTTCGGGGGTGTTCATCATGGTCCATTTGCCGTCGGATGCCAGTTGCGAGAATCCGTATTGCGCGCGCAGTGTTACTTTCGCCTTGTCCATGGAGAGTCCGCGCTTGGTAGTGATTACCACTACGCCGTTGGCGGCGCGTGCTCCGTAGATAGAGGTGGACGAGGCATCCTTGAGCACAGAAATGGATTCGATGTCGCCCGGGCTGATGGTGTTGAAGTCCGAACTTGCAATGGGCACGCCGTCGAGGATAAACAGCGGCGATGTGCCTGAGTTGATTGAGTTTGTGCCGCGTATCTGGAACACGGCGGCTTTGCTGGGTTCTCCCGAATTGGAGATGACCGACAATCCCGGTGTCTGTCCCTGCAACGCCTGGTCGAAGCTGGCTGCCGGCACATTTTCCATCTTTTCCGCTTTTACGGTGGATACGGAGCCGGCTATGGTTCCTTTCTTGCGCACGCCGTATGCCACTACTACCACTTCGTCCACCATTTCGGTGTTCGGTTGCATAATCACATTGTAGCGGGTTGCCGCTGTAAACAGCTTTTCTACCGTCTTCATGCCTACGTACGAAAACTGCAAGGTGGCGGGAGACTTGCTTACCGTGATACTGTAATTTCCGTCGATATCGGTAATTACACCGTTTGTTGTGCCTTTTTCAACTACAGATACTCCGATTACCGGCAGGTTGTCTTCCGCCGATAGGATTTGTCCTGTAATCCGGAATCCGCCCTGTGCCAATAGGTACGGGATTCCGAACAGAGTTAAAAGCACAAACAAGAGAATTGATTTTCTCATCTTTGTTCTTCTAATGATTTGATTAATACTTAATGTTTCTGTTTTTTAGTTTGAAGCGGAAAGAGACATTTTTTAGGTGTATATTGCCGTCCTCTTATTTTATTTTACAGTTTTGTTTGCTTTCGTTTTTCGTAATATTAGTCCTGTATAAAGGTAAACATCGGGATTTCTCGTCGTTGGCTTTATTTTAAGGATGCTGTAATAATGTTAATTTTATATTTACAAAAAGCCCTTTGTTTAAAACTTTCTTTGGATATATTTGCAACAAATATAGAAAAAGTTCTGAAAAAAATATATATTCTATGTTGTTTTTATAAATTATTTATAATTTTGCAAAAAGATAACAGTGTGGTAACTCTCTCTTTTTCCTCTTTGTTTTTCCCATATTATCTCCCTGTTTTCTACTTATAGTATTTATCTCTATTTATTAACTAATTAATTAATAATGTATGAAAAACATTTTTAAGACAATGCTTCCCATACTGGCAATGGCTGCTTGCGTATGGACAAGTTGCTCGGACGACAAAGACAAAAACGATCCGACACCGGAAAAGCCGGCTTTACCTACTATCACGGTGAGCGAACCTGCTCTTAGCGCCGACAATACCAAAGCCGTAGTAACCGTTACCCCTTCCGATGATACGGAAAAATGGTACTGGAAGTGCGAACCGAAAGGCGAATCAGCTGCCGCATATACGGCTGTAACCGGCAAGGAAGAGACTAAACTGGAAATCCCCATCGATATAGATAAGGATTATGTCCTGACTGTCTATGCCGAGAATGAGAGCGGCAAGAGCCAGGAAGCTGTCAAGGAGTTCATCTTCAAGTATGAGGACCTGATGGACGAATTGGTGGAATTTGAAATCAAGAACCTTTCCGCTTTCTCTATGGATGTAGAGGTGAAGAAAGGGGCTAAGTGCGCCAAGTATGTGATTGGGGCGATTATAAAGGGATATATGGGAACGGATGAAACCGGACAGCCCAAATACGAAGAAATCTACAAGGAAGCGACTTTCATCGAAGATGCCGAACTTTCTTTGAATCCCAACAAGGATTATCCTATGCAGCCCTACAACTGGTCGGACGTAAGCGCTACGTTTAATGAACAGACATTGGTAAGAAGTGCTTTGCAGGATAAGGATATCAGCGAAAGCAAGGGTATTATTCTGACCGCATTGGATACTGATGAAACCGAAGTGGTTGTTGCCATTTATGCGGTAGATGCAGAGGGTAAGGGAACGGTCTTTACAAAAGAAGTCACTGTGCCCGATGCAGAACTTAACGGACAAGTGGTGGCAAGCATAGAGATTCCTGCCGGTAAGATTGCTTTGAGAAGCTTTGAAGCTACCTTTACGGCAGATGCCAATTGTGCCAAAATGATTGTGGGACAGACGGATGCAGGTGCTATTGCTAAAAACAGCGGTAAGGATTTTACAGAGATGACGGTAGCCGAAATCGAAGCCAGCATTCTTAAGTTGGGTGCAAGCGTTCCTGTTACATACACTCAACCGTTCTCAAAAGAGTTTGCCAGCAAGGATATGGTTCCTAATACCAAGTATTATGTATATGCCATACCTATCGACAAGCAAGGCAAGCTTGGTAAGATTGTTTATACCGGAGTTACAACGGGACGTCCTACTTTTGAGGGAGTAGGTAGTATTACAAGTGTCAGCTTCCCCGAACAGACTTCTCCGGAGAAACTGCTTGTAGATATCAGTGTCAATGAAAATACGACAGCGGTTCGCGTATTCTGGGAAACATCTGTTCCTGCTAACCTTGATTGGATAATGGTGGATGAAGCTTCCAGCAATGTACAGTGGACTGAATATAAAGTAGAAGATTTGGGTAAACTTAAGACTGAGGAAAATAACGGCGGATTGTATATTTTAAGTCCGGGTTCTACTTATCACTTGAGAGCTGTAACGGTTGATAAGGACGGTAAGCTGAGTGAGATTGTTGACTTGGTGGCTAAGGCAGGTCAAGGCAATGATGGTATTCAGACTAAAGCGGCAGAGGTGGAAGCACCGAAAGAAGCTGACTTCTCAGGTAATGGAGCATTGACATTGACGGTTGTGTCCGCTGAAGGAACTGCTGCGACACTAAAAGTTGAAAAAGGTGCTAATACCAAGAAAGTTTATATGCTGAAAGGAACTGATATGGTACCTGCTGGTGTTGATGCTTATGTAAAGGAACAAGATTTTTTCAAAGATTTCACTCCGGATGCAACGCCTACTGGTTTAATAAGCTTATTCTTAGATGAAAATACATCAAATAAGGAAACTGATGAAAACTTTAATTGGAGTGTGGAGGAATATCATCCTACATATGGTAGTGATGCTCGTATTTTCATAACATTGGATAATGATGGTAAGTTTAATATAGCTGATTATTATATCCATGGTTACGGAACTAAGAATGACCATAACTAAATTCATTTCCCAACCAATATCCTAAAACCAGTAAATAGTATTTTATAACTTCGGAGCGTAATGAGCAGGCGTAAACGCCGTTCATTACGCTCTTTTTCATTTCGACCGAACAGCAGATCGGTTTCCATTCAAATGTAATGGAGTTAATAGCTGATCTTTATTCCGGCGAAATAGCTTCGCGGAGCAGCCGGACCGTAAATATATCCGGAGTCACGCTCCACTCCCTGGTCGAAATCGTTCTGATAAGCATTGAACACATTCTGCACACCTGCACTCAATTGCAGGTCCACCGACTTATAAAGTTTGAAATCATAGGCCACCTTGACTCCCATATCGAAGAAATCGCGTGTATTCACCGCCACATCCTTGTCAATATAACCGGCCATGTGCTGCACCAGCATCGAGCCGGTGTACGTGCCCGACAGGGATAATGAGAGAGGCTTGATCGGCGTATACGTTGCCGTAAAGTACCCATAGGTATTCGGTGTACGGAAAATCTTCTTCTCGGCCGGTGCCGTTTCGCTCCACTTTTCCGGTTCGTCATAACGGCTCTGTTGCAAGGTGACTCCTGCCTGTAACTGGAACAAAGAGAGATAAGCCATTTTTCCCTCCATCGATAGTCCCAATACTTTGGCACCTGAACCGTTACGCCGCTCTTTGATAAGAATGCCGTCCCGCTCTCCGATGTTCTCGAGTACAAATACATCCGACAGTCTGGTATAAAAACCTTCAACCAGGAAGTTCACCTGAAAAGCACCGAAACGGTGATACATATCGGCTGAGGCGCTGAAACTCTGAGATTTTTCCTCTTTCAGATTCTTGGCACGCTCAATCATCGACACCGTTCCGCCTACATTCTCAATATGCAGGTCTTCGTCGAAAGCCTGCGGGGCACGGAAGCCCGACGAATAACTCAAGCGGAGATTAATGTCCTCGGAAGGATTGAAACGGAGATTGGCACGAGGGCTAAAGATAACGTGGTTGATTAGATTGTGCTTATCCAGACGTCCGCCCAAGAGAATGCTCCATTTTTCGTTTTTCCATTCATTCTGCAAAAAAGCACTACCGATATTTACCGTCTGCTTCGTATAACGGTTGTATCCCCACATATCGTCCTTCAGGTTATCCCGGTTATACTCCAATCCCGCAGTCAGGTCGGCAGGCATGAAAAGGCATTTACCGAAACTGTACACATATTGAGAACCGCCGATAAAGGTCAGGTCCGTTGTCTTTCCATAGGCGTTCTGGTCTTTTTTGCTGCCATAATAACTGTCGCGGTCCGTATGCTGTGCCGAAGTATAAACGGTCAGACGGTGTTTTTCATTCGGAGCAAAATAATCGAATTTCAAGCCGCCGCCGTTGATAGAGTGCTGAATCTGCTCGGCAATGTCAGCCTCGTGAGGCGGACGGTTCAGCAGGTTTCCGCCACGACGGAACTCCTGTAAGTGATGATACTCGAATGTCAACTTAGAATAAGTGCTTGTCTTGAGGAACGAACGGAAGCCGACTGTCTGGTTTTTAAGTTTCGGCATTTCGGAATAACCGTCTCCATCATGATCGTACGCATCCCGATGACGGTTCTGCCCGAACACATAGAGTCCCGCCCGATGATTATCGGTCACCAGCGATGCATTCAGCGAAGTATTATTATCGAAAGACGAGCTGCCGCCGATAGAAGTAAGGGTATGTGCCAACTGCCCCGAATTGCGCAGTGGCTCCTTGGTGATGATATTAATGGTTCCGGCAATGGCGGACGAACCGAACAGGGCAGAACCTCCGCCTCGCATCACCTCTACGCGCTCGATCATATTGGCAGGAATCTGCTCCAACCCGTAAACACCGGAAAGGGCACTGAAGATGGGACGCGAATCGATAAGAATCTGTGTATACGGACCGTCCAGTCCGTTGATGCGCACCTGCTGGAAACCGCAATTCTGGCAGTTCGTTTCGACCCGGACACCGGGCTGGAAGTTAAGCCCCTGCGAAAGTGTAGGCGAGTTTGTATTCTCAAACATCTTCATATCTACCACATTGACCAATGTAGGTGCCAGGCGCCGTTTGGTCACGCTGCGATTGGCCGATACCACCACTCCGTCAAGCGCCACGGCATCTTCTTCCAACTCAAAATTTTCTTCAAGTGTCTTTCCTTTTCTGAGACTGACATTGCGACTGATGGTTTTATACCCCACCGAACTGGCTTCGAGCACAAAATTCCCTTCGGGAAGGTTTTTCAGGAAATAGTGTCCGGTGGCATCCGTCACCGTACCAATGGTAGTTCCTTTCAGGGCGATTGTTATATAAGAGAGGTGTTCACCCGTTTTTTTATCGAGTACATGACCGATAATATTGGCATCAGACGCTTTCAGTTCCAGCTGTTCCGGTTGGTCGGCCATAGCAGGCAACAGGGCACAACACAGGCCAACGAGGAAAAATATATATTTATTCATTTTCATTTTTGGATAGTAGAATTACTAAATAAATTTTTCTAAATAATGCAGTGAGAGAGAGGTTCTATCTTCCGGCAGGAGGTGCCCGCAAAGATACCACGCCCACGACGGACGAACAGTATCCTGCCCTATCCGGACGCCACGAAAGGGTATAGAGCAGATAAGCAATAAACTGAAAAGAGAGAAAAAAGATACCGGCTCCGGTAGTCGCCACGTGGCTCAGCAAATGAATCAATTGAAATTCGACTGTGGTATGACTATGGGGAGAGTCTTTCTTAAACGGGTGCGAATGGACAATGGTCACCCCATTCACTACATGCGAGTGAGTAAAGAGTGTGATACCTGCCATGTACGATATAAATAGTACAGGCAGAAACCATCTCATTATTTTCAGGCACCCTTGTTTCATCCGTTTAGTTTTGTGGCAAAGATACAAAGTATTCCATAATGGAACAATCCCTATTTATGGGGATAATAAATACAGCCATTATCTTTCCCTCCAAAGCGCATCTTCGAGTGTTTCCTCTATAAGTATCAGGCAGAAAGCATGCAAGAACCAATCCGTTCCACCGTGGAGAAAGTTTTGTTCTGCCACGGAGTAGTTTTTGTTCCACCATGGTGGAATGAAAACTACTCCACGGTGGAACGGGATAATCTTTTGCTTTGACTTTATTGGCAGCCATCTTGCTGCTAATGAGCGGAATCAATACACCTTTCAAATACTTATAAAACCCTGCGAAACCTTACGATAGTCTTAAATTTATAAATAAATGTCTTTTTTGTGAAAAACAATCTAAAAAAGCGATGCGTTATTATGGCGTATAAATTAAAAAGTTATCAATGAGATTATTTTATTTGTCAGAGCATCGTTCCTGCTTCAATTATCAACTGAGGTATGAAAGCGGATTTTCACGGTACGAATTAACTGCACACGAAGAAGGCCGGATTGATAATGACGGTTGCTTCTGTGTACTGTTCGTGCTCAAAGGAGAGGTGTTGGTAGAGCTGGGCAGGGAGCATACCATCTCCGTGCATGCCAACAGGATGCTGCTCATACCTCAGCGGGAAGAGAACCGCTTGACGGGCATCACCCCGGCAGAATGCCTCCTGCTGTTCTGGAACAAGGAAATAACGGTGTGCGACAAGATGTATTTCGATTCCATTTCTCATGAGAAACCTATTGCCACCAACGACCACACCCTGCCCATCCGTAAACCGCTGCTTCATGCCTTGAGGCAGGTGCTGTTCTATCTGGAAACGGGACTGCTGTGCAGGCACATGCATATTCTTAAACAGCAGGAAATCATTCTGATACTGCGCGGCTTTTATGCCAAAAACGAACTGGCTGGCTTTTTTGCCGGCGCTTCCGGAATAGGAAGCAAGTTCGAGAACCTCATCCTGAACAATTACCGGAAGGTAAAGACCGTCAAGGAGTTTGCCAGTCTGTGCTGCGTTTCGGAACGCTCCTTCAACCGGAAGTTCCAGCACTATTTCAATCAAAGTCCCTATCAGTGGATGCAGGAACGGAAAGCCGAACTTATCCACGAGAAAATCTGTAACCCGGATATCGCTTTCCGGGAAATAGCCAGGGAGTTCGGTTTCAGCTCTTCCGCGCACCTCACCTGCTACTGCAAGAAACAGTTCGGCACAACCCCGACCCACCTGCGCGAGGAGAGCCACATCAAAAAACAATCGTAACACTATGAAATATTTAATGGAGAAGAAAAACCACTGCATGCACAGTTTTGAACGGCTTGTCAGGAAGATGTCCATGCAGATAAAAGAC
>OKZC01000183.1_pt1 | contig 16278 bp, 17 predicted proteins | sample 1608941 | NCBI WGS metagenome assembly OKZC01 (sample SAMN02674970, study PRJEB24791) | human gut metagenome, SKBSTL043 | isolation source: stool | host: Homo sapiens | place: USA | reverse complement strand
CCTGCCTATGGGTGGCGGTAAAGGCGGTTCGGACTTCTCTCCGCGCGGCAAGTCAAATGCAGAGGTGATGCGTTTCGTTCAGGCTTTCATGCTGGAGCTGTGGCGTCACATCGGTCCCGAGACCGACGTTCCTGCCGGTGACATCGGTGTAGGTGGCCGCGAAGTAGGTTTCATGTTCGGCATGTACAAGAAACTGGCTCACGAGTTTACCGGAACCTTTACAGGAAAAGGCCGCGAATTCGGCGGCTCGCTGATTCGTCCGGAAGCCACGGGTTACGGCAACATCTACTTCTTGCTGGAAATGCTGAAAACCAAAGGTACAGACCTCAAGGGCAAGACCTGCCTGATTTCCGGTTCGGGCAACGTGGCTCAGTACACTGCCGAGAAAGTACTGGAGATGGGTGGCAAAGTCCTGACAATGTCCGATTCCGACGGTTACATATACGACCCCGCAGGTATCGACCGTGAAAAGCTGGATTACATCATGGAACTCAAGAACCTCTACCGTGGACGCATCCGCGAATATGCAGAGCAATATCCGGGCGTTAAGTATGTGGAAGGTGCACGTCCCTGGGGCGAAAAAGCAGACATCGCTCTGCCTTCTGCCACTCAGAATGAAATCAACGGTGACGATGCCAAGAAACTTATCGCCAACGGTGTAATGGCGGTATCCGAAGGTGCAAACATGCCTTCTACTCCCGAAGCTATCAAAGTGTTCCAGGAAGCCAAGATTCTGTATGCTCCGGGCAAGGCAGCCAATGCCGGCGGTGTATCGGTATCGGGCCTCGAAATGACCCAGAACTCCATTAAACTGGGCTGGAGCGCCGAAGAAGTGGACGAAAAGCTGAAAAGCATCATGAAGAACATCCACGAGGCTTGCGTGCAGTACGGAACGGAAGCCGACGGTTACGTAAATTACGTAAAGGGCGCCAACGTTGCCGGATTTATGAAAGTAGCCAAGGCAATGATGTCGCAAGGTATCCTGTAAGCAGGATGATTGTTACGGTATAATAAGAGGAAAGCATGTAAGATTTATCCGAATTTTGACATGCTTTCCTCTTTTTTTATCTGATAATATTGTTTACATTTACTTCCGTTTTCCAAAAACCAAAAAGTAAATGATATGAAACGATTACTTCTCCTTCTATTCAGTTGTGTCCTGTTTCTCCAACCTTACTTCCAGGCACAGCCTCTCACATCCGAAGAAAGTCCTGTAACATTAAGCACCGCTACCGGTGACATCAAAGGCAGACTTCTCCTGCCTGCCAATGCCACAACCTGCCCCGTAGTGCTGCTTATCGCCGGTTCCGGCCCTACCGACATGGACGGCAACAATCCCATGATGAAAAACAATTCGCTGAAATTCCTTGCCGAGGGACTGGCACAGAAAGGCATCGCCTCGCTCCGTTTCGACAAACGCGGCATAGCCGGCAGCGCCGCAGCAGGCAAAGAAGAGTCCAAACTCCGCTTCGAGGATTATATAAACGATGTGACGGGCTGGATAGACTTTCTTGCCAAAGACAAACGCTTCACCGGCATCACAGTGGCCGGACATAGCGAAGGCTCGCTCATCGGCATGCTTGCCTGCCAGAGTCGCCCCAAAGTAAAGAGTTTCATTTCCATTGCCGGCGCAGGCAGTCCGGCATACGAAATCATAGAAAAGCAAGTGGCTGCCCAAATGATGCCGGAGTCCATACGGAAAGAAGTGGCGGACATCAACCGCTCGTTAAGAAACGGAAAAGAGGTGGCGCAAGTTCCTGCCTATCTGCAGGCGCTGTTCCGGCCTTCCGTACAGCCCTACCTCATCTCCTGGTATAAATACAATCCGCAGACCGTCATCGCTTCCCTGAAAATGCCCGTGCTGATTCTTCAAGGCAAAAACGATATTCAGGTAAAGGAAGAGGATGCAATGCTGCTGAAGAAAGCATCTCCCAAGGCAGAACTCGTTCTGATAGACAAAATGAACCATGTGCTGAAAGATTGCGAAAGCACCGCACCGCAGCAACAAATGGCAGTGTACAATAATCCTTCACTGCCCGTCAATGCCGCGTTGATGAATGCAACCGTACGGTTCGTCAATAACAGCAAATAAAAAACAATAACAGATATGACAACAAAAGAAATTCCCGTACTGCTCCTCACCGGTTATCTGGGCAGCGGTAAAACGACGTTAGTAAACCATATTCTCGCCAATAAACAAGGCATCAGATTCGCAGTTATCGTCAATGACATAGGCGAGGTAAACATTGACGCGGACCTCATCCAAAAGGGCGGCATCGTGGGCAAGAAAGACGAAAGCCTCGTTGCGCTTCAAAACGGCTGCATCTGCTGCACGCTGAAAACGGACCTGATAGAGCAAATAGGCGAAATCATGCGGATGGAACGTTTCGACTATATCGTTATCGAAGCCAGCGGCATCTGCGAACCCGAACCTATCGCACAGACCATCTGCTCCATTCCCCGCCTGGGCGGCATGTACACCCAATACGGCATCTGCCGCCTGGACTGCATCACCACCGTAGTGGACGCCCTGCGCCTGCAAGACGAGTTCGCCTGCGGCAACGACCTCACCCGAAAAGGGATTGACGAGGAAGACATTGAAAATCTTATCATCCAGCAGATTGAATTCTGTAATATCATTCTTCTGAACAAGGCAGCGGAAGTAAAACCCGAAGAGCTGGAACGCATCAAGCAGATTATACGTACCCTACAACCCGCAGCAGAAATCATCGAATGCAATTACGCGGATGTGGATTTAAAGAAGATTATCCATACAGACCTGTTCGACTTCGAACGCGTGGCTACCTCGGCAGGATGGATTCGCGGGATAGAGAAACCAGCCACCGAAGAGGAAGAAAAAGAAGCGCACGGACATCATCACCACGAAGAAGGGCATGATCATCATCATGAAGAACATGAACATCACCACGAAGAGCACGAGCATCACCACGAAGAGCACGGACACCATCATCATCACCATCACGAAGGGGGCGAAGTGGAAGAATACGGCATCGGTACTTTCGTTTACTACCGCCGTCCGGCATTCGACATTCACAAATTCGACCATTTCATCGCTACCAGATGGAGCCGCAACATCATCCGTGCCAAAGGCGTATGCTATTTCAGCCACAACCGCGACATGTCCTACCTTTTTGAACAGGCAGGCACTCAGAAACAACTGACCGAAGCCGGGCTGTGGTATGCCACAGCCCCCGAAGAAGACCTGATTGAACTGATGCGTCAAGAACCCGGACTGATGCGCGACTGGGACGAAAAATACGGAGACCGCATGCAAAAGATAGTCTTCATCGGCCAGCACATGGACAAAGAGCAGATTATACGCGACCTCGACGAATGCCTTGAGTAAGCCCATTTCCGTTTCCACCGGAGGAGACGGATGTTTCCCTTAAGGAAACGCCCGTTCCCCTTTAAGGAAACCCGAATTTCCCTGCAGGGAAACTGAAGTTTCTACCATAGGAAACTGACGTTTCCCCCTAAGGAAACCGGAGTTCCCTCCGTGGGGAAACTACATTGCGTTGCATTTCAACCGGTTATCCCTACCAGTCATACCGTTCTACATACTCGTCAAAGTAGTCATCAAGCCGCAGGCCGAGAGCTTCTGCCTGGCTGATAATGTATTGCTGGGCAGCAGGATTAATAAGGTACTCTCCTTTACGGGCAAGGTAATAGTTCTTACGCCCGAAGTAGGAAATAAGCCGCAAACGGAATGTACCCGCCACCCGAACCGTGAGCAACTCTGCCACCCGGGTGAAGCCGCGGGCATAACGCACCGGCGTATTCGGACGGTAATATTCACACTTTCCTTTCATCGACTCCAGCTTCCGGGGAGTAAGCGTAGGCAGGAACGGATATTGCAGGGAAGCATTCTGCAAGGCTATATAGCGCAGGCAGGTAAAGCGTTTCGTACAACAGGCAGAGGCACATACACCGAAGTTGTGGGGCGCCTGTAAATTTTCCAAGTCATTCATTTATTTTACAGATTAGTTTGTCTCAACGCTTCATAGACAGCCGGATGCAGGAAATAACGCATGTCCCTGCCCTCTTCCATCGCCTGGCGGATAAAGGTAGAACTTATTTCGAATGTGGGCGAAGAGGCCAGTTTTACATTTTGAGGTAAAGTATTCCCGTCCACCTCATAACCGGGACGGGGATAAATAAGAATAAAGTTTTCCGCAAGAATACGCTCCGACTGATACCACCGGGAGAAAAGCTTCCAGTTGTCGGAACCTATAATAAGGTGGAAAGTGTCTTGCGGATAAGTCTGTTTCAATTTATCAAGCGTATGCACGGTATAAGACGGACGCGGCAGATGAAACTCGAAATCGGAAGCCCGGAACTTGGGATAGCCTCCAATGGCAAGCTGCACCAGCTTCAGACGGAATTCATCGCTCATCAGAGAGGCTTCTTCTTTCAGCGGATTATGCGGAGTCACCATGAACCACACCTCGTCCAACCCTTCGTATTCACAAAGATAGTTGGCAAGCGCCAGATGTCCGATATGTACCGGATTGAACGAACCGCTGAAAATGCCTATATCCACTTGATAAATTGAAAATTAAGAATAAAAAAATAAGGGTTTTGATTCTTGATTTTAATTCCTATTTTTGTAATCGGACACAAAAGTAATGATTTTAGATTTATGGATTATAAATCTAAAATCAAAATCATAAATCATAAATCAATGAATTGGTTATCTAATAAACTGTTTTACACAATAGGAATCACGTTACTCTGCGGCGGTCTGCACGGCGGCTGCCGCGGGGGATGGCGCATCCTCCACCAGTCCCGAAGCCTGTTGAGGGGGCTTAACCTCTGCGGACATGCGCGTGTATACACGGTCATCTTCTTCGACCTCCTTTATCTGCCCGAAAATTGGGCAAAGAAAAATCATGCTTCCGAACAGAAACATGACCATCAGCAGAATATCCACTTTTCGTTTCATGCGTCTTTATCGCTCCTGCGACATTTGCCGCTTCCGAACCCAGTAATCCAGCAGCTTGAAAATTACCTTTTCCATCTGCTCCGTTGTGTAGGAACGTGGAAAATACTTGGTCAGCTTTTCCTGCGGCAGCACGACAGACCCCTTGGGAGGAACCGTCTGCTTGTTCTCCGTCATGATTTCCATGATGCCCTGTTCCGACAGCGTGCCCTGTTTGCTTTCGCGCTTCATGCGCTGGGCTTGCGAAAGGGACGGTGTCTGCTGCGTGTTTTCCAAGGCGGTATCCAGCCACTGCTGTTCTTCCGGCTTCAAGTACGAAAGTTCCACGGCGGGGGTAAAGGCGAGTTTGCCAGCATCCACCTTATCAATGAGCGGCGGTTCAAGGTTGTTCAAGCGCAAAATGCGATGGATTTGGCGCTCACTTTCACCTGCGTCTTTTGCTACTTTAGTGACTGACAACTTCTCGCCAACTTGGCGAGAAGTTAAATCTACTCGTTCGCCTTGACGCTTAATCGCTTCCATTTTCATTTGATACGCCTTGGCCCGTTCGCTGGGCAGAATGTTCTCGCGCTGCAAATTGCTGTCCACCATAATGATGACAGCTTCATCATCGTCCAAATCGCGGACAATGGCGGGAATCTCGTTCATCCCTGCCAGCTCACAGGCGCGCTTCCGCCGATGCCCGGATACAATTTCATATCCGCCGTCCGCCATCGGCCGGGCAATAATCGGCACCAGCACCCCATATTCCTTCACGCTCTCCACCGTTTCCATCATCCGGTCATCATCCAGTACGCGGAATGGATGATCTTTGAAGGGATGCAGTTCGCTTAGCGCAAGGCGCTGAATCTGCTCCTGCTGGCGTGAGGCTTCCGTGGAGAAAATATCATCGTAGGAGGTCAGACTTGGCTTTCTGCCGCTGCTTTTCAAGCTGAAGCACCTCCTTTGTGAGCGCGCGATACGCCTGCGCCACCTTGCCGCCGGGGTCGTACTCGAAAATACTCTTCCCGGTCAGGCTCGCTTCTGCCGCGCGGACGGAATGCGGAATCGCCGTCTCGAACACCTTGATTTTGCCGCCGTAAGTCTCCCGAATCAGCGTCGTGATTTCCTTGGCGTTGTTCGTGCGTCCATCCACCATCGTCATGAGGATTCCGTCGATTTTCAGCTTGGGATTCATTTGCCGACGTACCTTTGCAATGGTTTGCAGCAGCTGTTCCAGCCCCTTGGCAGACAGGTAATGCGCCTGCACCGGGATGATTACGCGTTCTGCTGCCGCCAGCGCATTGATGGTCAGCATCCCCAGCGACGGCATACAGTCGATGATGATGCAGTCGTAGTCCTGCCGATTGCGGGCAAGCACCTGCTTCAAGATGGTTTCGCGGCTCATTGCATTCACCAGCGACACCTCCGTTCCCGCCAGCGCGATGTTAGCGGGCAGCAGGTCAATTCCCTCCGGATGGTGCAGTATGCCTTCGCCCGGCGCAATCGGGACATCGTTCATGACCTTGGTCATCAGGTCTGCGATTGTGGGCGCAAGCTGATCCGGCTGCTGATTGCCGAGGCTGATGGTCATGCTGCCCTGCGGGTCAGTGTCCACCAGCAGCACCTTTTTTCCTTCCCGTGCCATCGCTGCACCTATGTTGATGCAGCTGGTCGTTTTCGCTACCCCTCCTTTCTGATTTACAGTCGCAAGCACCGTGGGATTCATCCACTTTCTCCTTCCTGCACTCGTTCATCCGTGGCAGCAGAACTTCCCTGCCCTCCACTGCTGTTTGATGGTTGGTTCAGCCTGTCAATATTTCACACCTCCTGTTCTGGAAAATAGAAAGGCATCGACAGATTGCTCCGTCAATGCCTTCGTCTTTTTCGACACTACTATTATAGCACAGGTTTCGTTGCTAAAGCGTGCTAATTTGTCTTGTTCGCTGCTAATTTGTCCTGTTTTGTGCTGCGCGATGCTATTTCATGCTATTTGCTGCTATCTTGCGCGATTGTCGCCCGTGTTGTCCCCTATTCAGTTGCTTGCACTTAGCAGCATTTCCAATTCATCAAGCGCCTGAGCGTGCAAATGATACACGCGCGACCGGCTTAATCCGATTCTTTCAGCAATCTTCTCAAAATTCATATGAGAAAGATAATAGTTCAAGAGGATGATCCGGTGCGCCTGATTATCCATGCTGTTTACGACAGCTGTGATTTCTTCAACGGCATCCCGATACTCCTGCGTCAAGTTTTCCAGCTCTCTGCGTGCTTCCGTGAGACGAATAATCGCATTCTCATTCGCACCCACGTTGCGCGCATGGGCGGTAAATTCGCTTCCCCAAGATGCCGTAACTCGCTGCGTAAGGCTTTTGTAGAGTTCTATCTGCGAGAGAAGGGCATCTATTCTCTGTTCAACTGCTTCTGCCCTTTTCAAAAATGCAACTGCTTTCCTCATGCAATTTCACGCTCCAATCTTTTCAGCAGCTGGATACCATCTATGTCAGTAAGCAATACAAAACGACCGGACTGAAAAAAGATTCGCAGTTCATCAAGCCTCTGCTTGTACTGCATGATGCGGTATGTGAGATAGTCCCGTTCTTCTGCTGTCAGCTTTGTCTCGCTGCGGAACTTTTGCCGAAGTTCGTACTGCATCCGACCGCAGCTGCGGAAATCCTTGACTGCCTGAACAATCACTGCACTCGCAAACGCTTTCCACGGTTCCTTTTCTCCATAAACATAATGGGAACAATTTCTTCTCTGATTCATCCCAGTACCTCCGCCAGATATTCCTTTATTTGTGTATTGTACTTTGCGTTTTTCCTGCTGCTTTTTGCTCAACATACTCAGTAACAGCTCGAAACAGCAGCATCATCAAGGGATGATTATTCCATTTTGCAGCTTTTTCACTGGTGTCCTTTACCATTGAAAGCCACCATTCTTCGGCATCTTGTGCCTGATTCTCCGGCGGATCACAATGCGCTGCATACAGGCGGAACGCATCGCGGAAAATCTCCCATTCATCATCGTTCACTTTGCCATGCATGTTCTCACCGCCATTCCATAGGAAGTTCGCCTTGATTGACCCGCGTGAAACCTTCCATCAGCATCTGCTCAATCTTTTCAGACCATGCGTGCTGCGGCGGAAGTCCCTTCACATCCGACATAGTTCTGCTTCGGCGGTCAAAATAGAGTTTTATCATCTCATCCACAACGCCAAGGTCACGGTTTTTCATGATTTCCACCACATTTCCCACATCCGGCTGAATCTCAAGTTTGGGATATACCGAGCGATAGCGCATCATAAAATCAGCATTGACCCGATGAACCATAAACACATTGTCGGCTGCATTTGTAAGGTCGGCTGTTCCGCTGATGTCGCCTTTGCGCAGAAATGCTTCTGTTTTCCGCGGATGACAGATAAAATGAACGTGAATTTTCAACGTCTTTGCCATTGTGGAGAGCCGTTTGGCAATTCGGGATTGCATCTCATATTTGTCCACATTGCCAAGCTGAATATCCAGTGCCATCAGATTATCGACAATCGCCACCGAAGCACCGTTCTGCTGAACCCAATCGTAAATTGTGCTGATAACGATTTCCCAATCAGTGCCGAAGTCATTGTCGTAGATGGCAAACTTGCCTGTCAGCATAGCATCCAGCTTCGCCTCAATGCCGGGCTTCAGGCAGAAATGATTGGGATTCAGCGGATCAGGCATTACATAGTCTGGGCCCGCTGCTTGAAGCAGTAGCCATTCTCGTATCCGTGATGCCGTCATTTCCCCTGAAAACAGCGCGACTTTATATCCCTGCGATACAGCTGCCAGACCAATCTGACTGACGAGCGTTGACTTGCCCGAAGCATTGCCCCCGCTCCAAATGGACATTTCGCCTGCATTGAATCCCCCTATCTTTGCGTCAAGCGAACTGAGCCGTGACCGAATTACCACAATTTTGCTGCGGTCTACATTCGGAATCTCTGCAAAGTCCAGCATCCGTGCCTTCGCCTTGCCAAGCAGTGGAGAATTTTCCGCTGCGCTGACTTTTGCTGTCGGCACAGCAGGCGTTACTGCACAAGGGCTGCTGCTGTAAGCTGCCGGGTCTACCTTCTGCCGGAACTCATGCCAATGGTATCCGGCGCAGCTGTTATGGAAGCAGTGGAATCCGAAACCGCCTTGATGGTACGCAAACACGGCGGCATCTCCGTGCTGATGCGAATCGTCAAACGGACAGTGTGCTAATTGGTACTTTATTCCGCTGGTGATGGCTACTTTTTTCTCCACCTCCACGCCATGTGCGGAAAGAAAATGCTCAATGTCCCAAGTGCTTTCTTTGCCGGAACGCCGAGCTTCTGTCGGTATCGCCGCTTGATGCAGTTCCGCTGCAATATTCTTGACCAGCGCAATGGGTGTTTCCCGAATCTGCTCCGGATAGCGGATGATGCAGCTCTGTCGGTGCGGACGTTCCGGCGTATGGGCTCCTTTCGCTGCAATTGTTCCATACAGCTTGGTAATTCTTGATGGGTTATACACCGCCGTATCAATTTTTGCCTCGTCTGTGCTGAACCACATGTCCAGCACAGAGAGAAAATCCGCAACCACTTGCCGGTCATCCGTGCTGATATGCACCTTAAAAAGCAGATGATAGCCATTGCCGCTGTCTGCAACAATTGGCTCGCTGAATCCCGTTGCCATCAGCCGCTTCATTGTCTTTCCAGCAACAGCGTGTGCTGCTTCCTTTTCTTCTGCCGATGCACTGACACCGCTGGGGCGGACTGGGTCTGCATCAATCAAAATCCATTGAAATCCTATGATGTCATTGTCAGACGTTGTTTCCTTCGGACGTTCTACCAGACGTTCATGCTGAGCACGCGCATAGCAGGCACTTTTGACGGGGTTCAGCGACTGGTAAAACGTTCGATTCGGATACTTTGCCAATTCAGCAACAATGCGCGGACTGTCCGCACGAAAATAACCGCTGACAGTAGGCTTAGGGTCTATACTCCTGATTTCAATGATTGCATCCGGTTCATGCAGCAAGGACAGCCACTTTACTGCGAGTTCCACTGTTCTTGATTCTCCTTTTGCGCTTTTTGTAGATTCGCCTCTCTCCACGGCTCGCGCTGAAGCCATTTGCTAATGCCGGGGATATACTGCCCGCCATCTTTCGTCCAGCCAATAGAACTTTTGGCTGCTTCAAGCGCTGTCATGATTATTTCAAGCGTCGCACCATGCCGCAGCGCCTGTTGATATATGCGAAAGGCCTCATCCCAGTCATTTCTGCGATTAGCCGGATAAGCAAACCACAGCTTTTCAAACTCATCTGGATAATGAGATAGTGTATCTATCGTATTACTATTATTATATTGCTGCTGGGTGTGCTGATTTTCAAGCCGCCTGCGATGTGCAAATGCTGAAAAATGCGCATTTGCACCGTTTTCCGCTCTTTCTTTCGTGCCGCATATGGACTTGTTTTCAGCACACGGTGTGCTTATTTCAGTACCGTCTGCGTACTGATTTTCGGGACAGAGTAGCCTTATTTTCATACCGCCAGCGGTCTGATTTTCAAGCCAGTTCGATACGGTAACGATAGAACCGTCCCGCGCTGTTTGTATCTGAACATAGCCCATTTGAACCAGTGCAGCCATCTTCCTCGTCAGCTTATCACGAGACCAGCCCAGTTCAAGCGCTGTCTTTCTGTATGAGAAGAGCAGTTGTCCCGGCATAAGCTGTTTCCCGCAGATTTCAGCTTTCTGACGGCAGGCACAATTCATACAGTAGTAATACAGTTTGAAAACACTATCATCCTGCCACACAAGACTATTTTGAGAAATGCAGATAGACTGTCTATTCTTTTCGGCTGCTTCTGCCACATAAGTCACCTCCTGTTATTGGAAACGCGCTGGCTGTTCCCGACGAACCAACATTTGCTCACCCATTGCAGCCAACCAGAAGCTGCATCAGCCTTCTCCCGTTTTCATCATGTTGCCGCAGCACGGGCAGAGGCAGAAAGCGCTGCTCCTCATGATTCCAGTCATACTGGATGTTATTTCCCAATAAAAGTTAATGCCGGACATGCTGATTCCCCCTTCTTGCTGAAAGAGACTTTTATCCCTCTCACCATAACTGGTAAAAAAAATCGGTTTTTTTACGCGATTTCAAGAATTTCTGCAAAAAAATTTTCATGCTGACGAACAGAAGTGAAATGCAGCGCTACGCGCAAGCAGATGATGCGTCGAAACCGGAAATAATGCCACATCAAAAATCGCAGAATGTACTCCGATGTTCTCTTATATACTTCAGCATTTGATGCAGGCGATAACGTTCCTTGTTGATGAGTTTGTCCCATTCCTTCTGCAGCTCCGGATTCAGATATACTTTCTTCCCTGCAATCCAAACGTAACGTCCTTGTGACATTGCAATTTTTCCTCCATTCCTTTGTCTCGAATGGAGAAAATCGCAAAAGAAGGGTATACTGAACAGTGCCGCCTACCATCATGAATTTCTCCATTCATTTGGTTGGCAGCAGCCATTGCCTCGGCTGATGCTGATATGCGCCGTATCCTTCATCAGGCAATTCCTTCGGGGATGCCGGCTCCGAAGGGATTCTGCATACGGCTCTTTGTTACAAAAAAAGCGGTCAGAAATAGTTCTCTTTTGAGAACTAATCCTGACCGTCAGACAGCTCTATGGATTTATCTTTTTCGCACATACATTTTGACTGTTCAAAGAAAGCAATTGAGCTGCTGGTCTTGCAATCACAGTCATTATGTACATATGGAAAGTGTTAGCCTTTTGACCAGCATTTTAGCAAACAGGTGTGATGTATTTGGGGGCATTCGCGTTTTCCTAATCTGCTCTGTTGCGTCAGAATTGCCTCTTGTCACCACCCTATTGCCATTTGCTTTCACAATTCCACTCCTTTCAGCTTCAGATTATTCTGAAGTTCATTTATTGCTGCAAAAATCAGCATTAGATATATTTGCAGTTAAGTTTTCCATGTTTATTGTAACATAATGTGATTGTCCTGTCAATATCATCTATCAACTTCTCCTCCCCTTTCACCTCCCATACAGCAGCAGCGCCAAGTACGCCAGCGCGCGATCCTTCTTCTTGTAGGCAGAACTCCGCTCCACGCAAAACCGTTCGCTGATTTCCTCTATCGCGTCCGTTTTCTGACAGGAAGAACATCGTCAACACCGTTTTTTCGTCCTCCCCCAGCGCATCCCACGCCGGCTGAAACCACGCCATGAACTCTTCCGCCTGCCGATTCCGCTCTTCCAGCACATCAATTTCCGCAATCCCATGCAGAATCTGGTTTTCGCCCGCCTGCGGATTTCGCGCACCATGCGCCGACTCCTCGAAGCGCATCCCGCCAATGCGAACCATGTCCTGCCGCACATTCGCAATCTCCTCCGCCGTTGTCGCCAGAATCGCCTTCATGCTGCGATAATCTTTCAGCGCCGCCATTGCCGCGCTCCGCTTGTCCAGATAGTTCCATGCAATACTCATTCCGCAAACCTCCTGTCGTTGCTTCGTAGCCTCATCATAGCAGAAAAGTTCGCGAATTCAAAACCAGAAACTGAAATCCTGAACCCCAGTAATTCCAAGGGGTTCAGGACTTTTTTCTTTGCCGTCCACTTGGGAATCGGGGCAATGCAAGCCTTTCCGGGCTGCCTGAATTTCAGTTTCTGAAACGCGAAAATGAAGAAAATTTTCAGGCATAGAAAAGGCCACCCGACGTATGACGAATGGCCAGAATGTACTATCGAGGGGATATGTTAGCAACGATAATCTAGAAATATTATATTCCCTTGCTGATTGATATGTAAGATATAGTGCTGTCTTGAATGACGTAGATAGTCGAATTGTTGAAACGATTGATTTCGTCATACACGCACGGGAGGATTTCAATACCATTGTTATCCAATACTCCCCAATTTCCTTCGCGCTTCACGGTTATGAGACCATTGGTTAATGGTGAATAATCCTCATACAATTCCGAAGTTAACATCAACCCATAAACATTATAAAATCCGTAGCGATCAGTTGATGAATCATAGTACGAGAGCATCTGAACTTCGTCAATCACGTTTCCAACAGTGATGTTAGGGGCGCGGTTGATAACAGTTTCAGTACCGGCCAAGTCAAGTATGACAACCTGATCCTTCAGCCTTACAACTGCATAGTCATTCACATAGGCTGGAGGTGTTCCGTACAACAGATCGTTATGCAAAAAGCTTGGCTCAACAATCACTGCACCACGTTCATCTAAGACGCCCCAATAACCAGCCGTGTTTTGATACCAAAATCGATCATTTGTAGGTGAATCGACATATTCGTACTGTGGTTCAATCATCAGGCGGCCGTAAATATCAGCTAAACCGTACAAACCGTTTTGGACAACAGCTATAAGACCCACGGAGGAGGGACAACTCATTGGCACAATCCCGTCATCAAAAGTCACAGGGACTCCGTTTGAATTAATTAAGATGTAATCGTCCATACTATCAAAGTTATCGTTAATCTGGTGATCCGCCTGGATTACTAATGCATAACCGTTCTGAAAAGGTTCGACGATTTCATCGTATACGCAAGGAATGATGACATTACCAGTAGAACGATGAACAAATCCCCACTTGTCATTATCCTGGACTGCAATATATTCTTGTTCGTTGATATATGGATCTGTTAGCTTGATTGCGTCATATGTTGACGATAAATAGCCGCTTTGTTTGTCATAGAAACCGAACAAGAGGACATCTCCAGCATCTACTGCATAGATAAAAGCTGAATCAAATTCATAGATATCATAGCAAGGGGGAGTAATTTCGTTCCCCTGAAAATCAATCAAAGAATAATGATCCATCGGTACGGAAGTACGCACCTTGGCCACGCCATTGTAAAAGGGAGTTGCTTCTGAAAAAGATGCAGCGATAACTACTGTCCCGTCGTCTGTCGCATATCCCCATTGGCCATCGGATATGTATAAGAGCAATTCCTCGGCATATACTATGCATGGCAATAGAGACATAAAGAATAGAATCGTTAAGAAAGCTCTCTTCATCTGCAACTCCTCCCGTTACATTTTATTTTTTCGGACGTACATAGAACGCCCAATTGCTGTTTCCGTCATTATCCTCCAGAGCGGTGATATTAGGACCTGTATCATCATAAAACAGAGCAGTCCACTTATCAGGATAAAGTTTTTCACTGCAGGATTGGAAAACTGCTAAAACTTCACCATTTCCATCTCCGAAATCGAACGAAACAACAATGCCGATATGACCCTTTTTTACGGGATCAATTCGTGCAATATCCTTAACATCCTTTCCATAATTGGGATCCCTATGATCTATGGAGAAGATGATGTCACCCGGTTGCAAGTCATTCAGATCAAGGATGCGCCCTCGTGTGGTATTGCTACGCACATATGATTGCCAAGCAGCATCTACCATTTTCCAAGTTTTTTTGTTTAGTGCCTTATTTACTGCCCAAATGCAGTCAATACCGCCTTTATTGTTTTTGCTTGCACTAATATAATAGTAGTCATCGGCATTATATAACAGATTTTGCATACCCTGGGTTACAGTGGAATTGAAATCGTCGTCCGTGGTGGTCTTTCGATACCCAACTTCATCTACTGTTTCGCAAGATACGCAAGTGCCGCTCGGATCATGATATGCAATAGGGTTATTCATACAATATACATAGCCATTAAATTCAAAAGTTTCGTTTTTAAATAGGCGAGAATCATGATTGAGCATTCTTGAACGAAGAGCAGCATAATATCTACTTCTGAGATAATACAGCTCGGTTTCTTCGTCGTAGACATACCCGCGATAGCGGAACGGCTGCACCTTGCCCAGCGTTTCCGCCAGCTCACCGGTACACCAAAGCGGCGCGCCCCACGCATCGTAGCCGTAGCTGACAACAGCATTGCCATTCTCATCCATGATTGCGACAGGTTTCTGGCAAGGACAGTATTCGCTATACGATGAGGCTTTTCCTGCTTTTGCAAGAAATTTTCCTGCACGCCCTCCCGGACTACTTGAAGTCTCTGAAACGCGAAAATGAAGAAAAATTTTCGATAGCGAAAAGCGGCACACAGCCAAGTGGGTGTCGGTTGTGTGCCGTTATCTATGATTATTCTTCACCCCAAACAAGAAGCACCTGTAAATTATTCGCATCAATTGCAACATCCATCCCGCCGCCGATCATCGGTTCTCCATCTGAATTTAGTTGTAAGTAATAAACAATCCAAACTTCCGACTCCGAATCATACCGCATGAGGTATGGCTCTAAATTCGCATAATCTTTTGGTCGCCGTGATTTTATAACAATATTGCCGATAGTCAGAATATCTTCTGCCGATGGATTAATGTCCCGCCATGTTGCCCTTTGCGTTTGGGATATTTTCTCCCATATTTGAGGCGTTTCTTCTACTTCCAATGCATATTTGGAGAATTCAGCTTCGCCAGTGCCGAAATCCATAAGCAATAAAAAGCATAGGCAGGCACATATGGTTGTAAAACTCAAGCACTTAATGTTGCATTTACCGGAAAGGCCACGCAAGCGACGGCGTATCATCGAAGCCATTCGGACAAATGCCATCCACAAAATGTCCATACCAAGCCTCCTTAAGAGTATCAACTTCATCCTGTGTCAGCGTGACAGGTGAGGGTACCATTTTCCCAATGCTAACTACCGTTTTAGAGCACCAATCGTACTTCAGCACATCATGCGTCGGTATTACAACATACATATTATACATTTTCCATTTTGCCCATCCAATGTCTGCTTCTGAAAACTGATTTGAGTTTGGATGTGTGTGAATAAATGCAACAATTTCGGCATCAGAAGGTACTAACTTCTCTGCATCTTTCGGATCGCATCCGTGGGGGCCTCCATATACAACATCCGTATACGAATACGATGTCCAAATTCCCTGTGTAACAGAATAGATGAATGCACCACTTTCTATACCATATGTTTCCGCAACATCATACATATATGTTGCTGCAACAAATGCCGCTCTTTCTTCAGAATCATACATTATTTTGAGACTTCCACCATATTTGCATATTACGGCTATGCTCATTTGAGAATCTGTTGGATTCTGACCATTTGCATCCGTATGGCTAATAGGATTGCAACTACAATAACAAAACAGATTATGATCGAATATGGAATAGGTTTTACTTATCAAGCTATCCGCATTAACAAACCGTCCCCACCCCGGATTATAGTACCGACTCCGCAGATAGTACAGCCCCGTTTCCTCATCAAACACATACCCGCGATACCTAAACGGCTGCACCTTGCCCAGCGTTTCCGCCA
>OKZC01000175.1_pt1 | contig 16817 bp, 10 predicted proteins | sample 1608941 | NCBI WGS metagenome assembly OKZC01 (sample SAMN02674970, study PRJEB24791) | human gut metagenome, SKBSTL043 | isolation source: stool | host: Homo sapiens | place: USA | reverse complement strand
ACATCCAGTTGTCGGTATCAGCTCCGAATTTACCGATGGAAGAAGGAGGAGCCCCTACCATACGAATATCACTGTATACTGTTTTGATGAACAGATAATATTTGTTTCCTCCATAAAAAGCCTTGAGCTCCAACTTTGTTGCAGGAGTTATTTCTATATTCTCGGCTTTGGCAAAACGTTCTGCTACGTTGCCAAGATAACTTGGAGATAGATAATTAACACCATCCGGGTCCGGATCTTTTTTCAGTTGTTCGTTGACGTAATCCGTCACATCGAGAATCCGGTCGATAAAAGTGACGGTCAATCCCGGAGTAGGGAGTTCCGCATCACGGTTCATAGCCCAGAAACCATCTGTCAGATAGTCATGTTCTACATTACTATGTTGCTGGATAGCTCCATAACCACAGTGATGGTTAGTCAGTACCAGTCCTTCGGAAGAGATAACTTCTCCCGTACATCCTCCTCCGAAGTGTACAACAGCGTCTTTTAGAGAAAGACCATTTGCGTTGTATACTTCCTCTATCGGAATTTCGAGACCAAGTTCGCGCATGGCAACAGCGTTCTGTGCTTTCAGATCGGTTAGCATCCACATGCCTTCGTCAGCGTGGATGCTAAGAGTTGCCAGTGAAAATAGGACAAATAGGATTTGTTTTCTCATTTATTCTACGATTGTCATTTCATTGATTAGGTGTCCGCAGTTTCCTAACTTTTCCAGAATGAACAGGACATAACGGATATCCAGGTTAATACAACGTTGCAGGTTGTTGTCGAAGTTGATGTCACCGCTTAATGATTCCCAGTTGCCATCAAAAGCGCAACCGATCAGTTCTCCGTTTTCATTCAGTACCGGGCTGCCGGAGTTACCACCGGTGATGTCGTTGGTTGACAGGAAGCAGACAGGCATATCACCATTTGGCAAAGCATAGCGGCCATAATCTTTCTTTTCGATCAGTTCTTTCAGTTTGGCAGGTACAACGAATTCACGGTCTTCCGGATTTTCTTTTTCAAGAATACCTTTAGTGGTCGTATAGTAGTTGTAGTGTACGCCGTCTTTCGGATCATAAGGTTTCACGTTACCATAGGTCAGACGAATGGTAAAGTTTGCATCCGGATAAGAAGGTACAGGCAACTTCATTTCACCTAGACCACGGATATAAGTTTTGTGCAGCAAAGCTAGTTCCCGATCCATATCCTTGAGTTGGGAAGCCTGTGTATCCATTAAGTCGTATTTAGACTGGCAGTATTGCAGTGCCAGATCATTGTCAATCGCTTTCACTGAAGGCTTCTTTGTAAACTTCTCGAAGTTTGCCCGGTTGGCAAAAATAGAGTTGTCATACATATCATCAACGAATTTGTTATAATCGCCTTTATATTTCTGCTCAATAACCTTATAAATAGAAGGACGTTGGTTTGCCGGAATCATTTCAGCATATAAGGGGAACAAGGCTTTCGCTACCTTGCGGTCTACTTCATGATCGTAATCTTTGTTATGGATGCTTTCGTAAGTGCTTTCCAAGGCTTTCATGCGTGCTTCGATTACAGAATCGTTTTTCTCAAGCAATGCTTCGCGTGTTTTAGTCAACATCACATTGCCAAATTCGATAGCTCCGAAGAAAGTCTCTCTCAAACAGGTGTACTGATAGTTGAGAGGAGTTGTCTTAGCTACCAGGTCATCAATGTTCTTCACTACCGCTGCATATTCAGCATTGTTTTGTGCTTTTGCAAACTCTGCGAATTTGGCTTCTTGTGCAGCTTTTGTTCCCAATACATCATTATCGATGATGGCCTTATTCATGCCGATGGAGTTTTTCCAATAGTTGCTGGAACCCGCATACTTGTTAGCATATTGAATACGGATTTTGTCACTGGCATTCATTACCTCTTTCAGGACAGCCAAACGTGCACCACGAATACGGATACGTGGATCGTTTTCCGATTCCATACGTTCTTTTACTTCTGATACAGTCAGGTAGCGGCTCGTACTTCCGGGGAATCCCATAATCATTGCATAATCTCCTTCTTTCAATCCTTTGATAGAGATAGACAAATGTTTCTTGGTTTTCAGTGGGACGTTGCTCTCGCTGTATTCTGCCGGTTCACCATTTGCATCTGCATAAATACGGAACATGGAAAAGTCGCCGGTATGACGCGGCCACATCCAGTTGTCTGTTTCACCGCCGAACTTTCCTACTGAGGAGGGAGGGGCGGCTACCATGCGGACATCGCTGTATACTTTGTAATAGAACAGGTAGAATTTATTTCCGGCGTAGAAAGGCAGGGCTTTTACTTCAATGCCCGATTTGCCTTTCAGGTCGCTCTTCTCCAGTTCCTCTTTGGCAAGTTTGTTAAGGAACGGTGCGGTCATGGCGCCTACTTCCGTTACTTCTCCGGCTTTGACTTTCGCGTTTACGAGGTCGGTGATGTCTACAATGCGGTGTACGAAACGGAATTTCAATCCCGGAGTAGGCAACTCTTCATTGCGGCTTTTTGCCCAGAAACCGTCTGTCAGGTAATCGTGTTCCACTGAGCTGTGCTGTTGGATAGCACCGTAGCCGCAGTGGTGATTGGTGAGAATCAGTCCTTCGGGTGAGATGATTTCGCCCGTACAACCACCGCCAAAGATGCCGACGGCATCCTTCAGCGATACTCCGTTCGGGTTGTATAAATCATCGGCTGCAAGTTTCAGTCCTTGTTTCTTCATCATGTCGATAGAGTTCTGCTGCTTCATCAGTTGCAGTAACCACATTCCTTCGTCTGCACGTGCCGAGCAGACTGTCAGTACGGCGACCGCCGCAATCAAATACTTCGTTACTTTCATCTTTTTTGTTGTTAATTTACTATATGATTTTTAATTGAATCTTCCTTCCCGGATAGCATCCATGATGTTGGCAGGCGGACGCTGGTTCATCAGCTCTTGCTTCATGAAATCCATGTAAGGAGCCACATGCTTGAAGAATTTCCGGTAGCCGGCGCACAGGTAGTTCAGTCCGGGTTCGCCGTCGGCAGTATGTGCAAAGCGGTTTTTAGGACATTCACCGTTGCAGGCAAACAGCCATTCGCACTCCCTGCACTGGGTGGGGAGAGACTTTTGCTTCATCTGTCCGAAGGCTTGCTGACGTTCGCTGTACATCATTTCCACTAGTGTTTTCTGATAGATGTTTCCTAGCTTGTATTCCGGAAATACAAAGTGGTCGCAGGCATATACATCACCGTTGAATTCCATTACACCGGCATGTCCGCAGGTCTTTGCCATGGAACATACGCCCGGCTGTTCGCCCACCCAGTTGGCAAGGGTGGAGTCGAAGAGCTGGATATAGTAAGTACCTACATCCTGTTTCACCCATTCATCGAACAGGGTACAGAGGAAGTTTCCCCATTGTTCCGGGCTAACGGAGAAGTCCGCCAGTTCCGTAGCTTTTTCCTTATCGGTCAGTGAGGCCAGATGGCGTCCGTCTTGGTGCGGCATGATGCGTTCTACGATAGGAGCGAACTGGATATAATGAGAACCGATTTCTTTGAAGAATTTATAGAATTCAAGGGGATAGTCGGCATTGAAGTCATTTACTACCGCCATCGCGTTCCATTCTACTCCGTGCTTTTTCAACAGGTTGATGCCTTGCATCACTTTGACAAAGGATGGTCTTCCAAGCCTGTTTTTACGGTATTCGTCATGAAACTCCTGCGGCCCGTCGATAGATACGCCCACCAGCCAATTGTTCTCTTTGAAGAACTCGCACCATTCGTCGGTGAGCAGTGTGCCGTTGGTTTGTATGCAGTTGTCAATCGTCCGTCCGTTGGCGTATTTCTTTTGCAGTTCCATCGCTTTTTTGTAGAAGGCCAGCGGGCGCATCAGGGTTTCTCCGCCGTGCCAGGTGAACAATACTTGAGGCATTGTTTGCGAATTGATATATTCTTCAATGAACTTCTCCAGCAGTTCATCGCTCATCACGTGTTTTGGATTGTTTACATACAGTTTGGACTTCTCCAGATAATAACAATAATCGCATGCCAGGTTGCATACAGCCCCTACGGGCTTGAGCATTACATAAAGAGGTTTGGCAAAAGGAGCATAGGTTGACATGTATATTTCTCCGTTTTTTATATTTATGATTGTGCAAAAATACGTAAACCAAATGAAAATTCCTTTCTTTCTATCCCGTTTATAAGGAATATTAATACCTTTGCCACGTATAATTCATAAATCGTTTCCTGCATGATTAGAATGAGTGTAAATCGTATTTTGCCTCTTTTGCTTTTACTCGTGTTTTTCACTTCTTGTGCCCGAAAATACAAGGTGGAAGGCAGTTCTTCAGTGACAAGCCTTGATGGAAAAATGTTGTTTCTTAAAACTCTTCAGAACGGGCAGTGGGTAGCTGTCGATTCTGCGGAAGTTATTCATGGGCTTTTCTCAATGAAAGGTCCTGTAGATTCTGTGATGATGGTAACTCTCTATATGGACGATGAAGGGATTATGCCGCTTGTACTGGAAGACGGTAAGATAGAAGTCTCTATTTCAAATACGCAATTGGCAGCTAAAGGGACATTGCTCAATGATCGGCTGTATGAGTTTATAGAAAAACGGAATGCACTGGAACTGCAGATAGAGGAGCTCGACCGCAAAGAGGCGCGTATGGTGCTGGACGGAGCCAATTTGGAAGATGTCCATAAGGAGCTGGCGAAAGAAGGGGAAACTCTTGTTGAAGAAATGAATAATTATGTGAAGCAGTTCATCATTGACAACAATGAAAATGTTTTGGGTCCAAGCGTGTTTATGATGATGTGCAGCACATTACCGTATCCTGTCATGACTCCGCAGATAGAGGATATTATGCGAACCGCTCCATTGGCATTCAAGCAGAATCAGTTGATAAAGGAATTCCTTTCAAAGGCGAAGGAAAACATGCAGTTGATTGAGGAACACCAGCGCGTCAGGCAAAATGCTTCAACTGATACTTCCGCCAATAAACCGTAGGCAGTGCGGATGAAAGACTTCAACGGTCTTGATCTTCGTTTTTAACCATTCCTTTAAACTTCTCCGGAAGGCTGCTTTCTACTGCTGTATAGGCTTCCGCCATAGTTGCCTTGATGTTCTCCACTCCTTGTCCCTTAGGGGCAATCGGTTCATGAATCGTCAGTATCATGCGGTGGCGGTGTATCCACTTGCCCGTGCGGGGAAGTATCTCAAACGAACCGTCGATGGTAACGGGCACTACCGCCAGCTGCAGTTCATCTGCCAATTGGAAGGCTCCTCTCTTGAAGTATCCCATGTGACCGGTGAATGTGCGTGCTCCTTCGGGGAATACTACCAATGATACTCCATCCTTTAAGGAAGCCTCTGCCTGGCGCATGGTGGCCAGTACTTTTTTAGGACTGGAACGGTCTACGAAGATATGTCCCGCGCTTTCGCATGCTTTGCCTACGAACGGAATCTTTCGCAGGCTTTTCTTCATCATCCATTTGAAGTTTCTGCCCAAGAAGCCGTAAATCAGGAAAATATCGAAAGAACCCTGATGGTTTGGGACAAACACATAGGAAGTACGTTTGTGAAGTTTCTCGCGTCCGTTTATCTTTACCGGAATGAGCAGCAGGTAGCAAATCAGTTGTGACCATATTTTACCCGGATAATATCCCCAGAAATGAGCGCCCCCCAGTAACGAACCGATAATTGTGACCAATGCGGTAAGGACAGTCAGGACCAATAAAACAGGCAGTGCAAAGCAAATCTGGTAAATATTGTAGAGTATCTTCATGGGTTGTGGATTTTATTGCCACAAAGATAGGTCTTTTTTATATTCTGTCACTCTTTCTCGCTAACTAATTTTATGACGGTGACTTCGGGCCATGCACCGAAGCGGAAAGGCAGACCTACGTATCCTATACCGACATTTACATACAGGGCGCGTTTGCCTTCGTAGTACATACCGCTCCATTCAGGGTAGATGAGAGAAGATAACGAGTGTCCGAATATTTCCATCTGCATGGCGTGCGTATGTCCGGAAAGGGTTAACTCTATATCCGAATCAGGCAAAACTTCGCGTCGCCAGTGCGTAGGGTTATGGCTGAGCAGTATACGGAACATGCCTTCCGTGCCTTGCATGGCTTTGGATAAATCGGCGAATTGTGAGAAAGGCGGTTCGCCGTCGTTCTCAACACCTATCAGCGCTATGCTGTCGCCCTGATGATATAGGATGCAATGCTCGTTATTCAGCATTTTCCAACCCATATCTTTTTGCTGTCCTATTAGATACTCCAAGTTGGCTGCTTCCTCTTTTCTGTTATGCCAGCGGTAATATGTCCCGTAATCGTGATTGCCGAGGATAGAATATACTCCATCGGGAGCATGAAGCAGGGAAAGTGTCTCTTTGAAACCGTCCAGTTCGTGGCTTTGCTGATTGACTAAATCACCGGTAAAGACAATGAGGTCCGCTTGCTGTTCGTTCACCAGCGTAACCAGACGCCGGATAGCTTCCGGATTTCCTAACCAACTGCCTATATGTATATCCGATAGCTGAAGAATGCGGTAACCGTCAAAACCTTTGGGAATGTTGGGCGAGCGATATTCGACATTCTTTACCTCAAAGCGCGTGATACCGGCAATGGCTCCGTAAAGGATATTGGCAAAACCGATTATCCCCAATATCAATCCGAGAAGTGTGTAAGGAAGCCGGTGGGCAACGAAAGGAAAACGGGGATTCCTGAACGGCGTATGGAAAATGATGAATGACAAAAGGCGGCTGATTCCCCGCATCAATATGCCAAACAGCGAACAAAGCATGAATACCGTCTTCGGGACGGCAAACAGCATTACGGTCACTGCCAGCCTGCCGATGCCTTGCGGATGGCGTGAAAGCGCATTGTCACCTGTCATATAGATGTAATACATATATATAGCTACCAGTACAACTGTAGGAAGCCAATACACACTGCGCCAAAGTATGTTACGTGTTCTCTTTACGATGTACACCAAGTAGATGTACATGTCCGGTAAAAGCAGGCATAAGATAAGTATGAGAGTTATTCGGTGCATATGTCTTTCAATTCTTCTATGTTCTTTTTAATGCTGTCGAGGTGTTTGTAAACGACTTTTTTATATATGAAATAAATAAGAAGTGCATCCAGGATGATGTAGCAACCGAGCAAGACGGCTTGTATCATGAGAGGCAGTGTATAGTAATCCATTATCCAGAAGAACAGTATGGTGAAGATAACGGTCCAGGTAGCTACTGCCCATATTTCGTAACGGGTCCAGTTACGGAATCTGGTCATGCGTCGGCTCACTTCGGCTACGGACATTTCGTCTATGTGGGTGTTCTTGTTCCAAAGGTAGGTTTTCCAGTCCCACCACATACCGCTGAGAATAGTTACGGTAATGAAAATCAGAAACAGAATTATCTTGTTCTGCAAATGCTCGTTGAAACCGAAGGTAGGCAGTAAGAACCACACCAGCAGGATGACAGCCAATCCTACCGCACCTGTTCCAAGCGAGAAGCGTTGCAGGATAACGAGTCGTCCCAAACTGTGCCGGGTATTTGTTTTATAATTTGCAATCAGTTCTTTTATCTGTTTCTCATCGGCAATAGGTTCCTTTTGCAACTGTGCATCCAGGGCATTCCATGATTTTTTCAGTTCGTCCAGTTCCATATATTAATCCTCCTTATTCATCTTTTTTAGTTTGTCTTTAATACGGTTGAGTTTGGTGGCCACGTTGGTTACGGTCAGTCCGGTAATCTCGGAAATATCTTCATAGCTTTTTTCTTCCAGATAAAGCAGGATGATAGACTTCTCCAACTGTCCCAGCCGGTTTATCATCCGGTAGAGTTGCTGTAACATGGCTTGCGTTTCGTCGTCCTCTTCGCTGCAGTCGGCTTCCTGGGTGAGGGTGACAATCTCCGGAATGTTCTTTTCTTTCCGTATGAAGCTGATACAGGTATTCAAGGCGATACGGTAAATCCACGTCGAGATTTTACATTCCCTTCTGAATTTAGGAAACGCTTTCCATATATTGAGCACTACTTCCTGATACAGGTCATTAAGAGTCGCGTTCGGAGTGGTGTACAGGTAACACACCTTATAGATGACGCGCTCATATTCCCGTATGACGGACAGAAACTCTTGTTCTACATTTTCCATTGTGTATGCTTGCTCGAATCGCTTTTATTCTGTTTGTCGTAAGAGAAACCGGAAAATCACACTTGCAACATTTAACTCTTTAAATTTGCTGCCAGGAACTTTCGCATTTCCTCAATCGGTTTACCGCGCCGGCAGGCATAATCTTCCAACTGGTCTTCACCAATCTTGCCTACGGCGAAATAGCGTGACTGGGGATGTGAAAACATAAGACCACAGACAGAAGCATGCGGATACATGGCTCCGTTTTCGGTGAGCGTAATGCCTATCTGTTTCATATCCAGCAATTCGTCCAATATAAAGTTTACGGATTGGTCGGGTAGGGAAGGATAGCCTACTGCCGGACGGATGCCCTGATATTTCTCAACCAGCAAATCCGGAATGGAAAGCGATTCATCGGGAGCATATCCCCAGACTGTCTTGCGCACATATTCGTGCATCTTTTCTGTTGCGGCTTCGGCAAGCCGGTCTGTCAGGGTCTGTACGAGAAGATGCTTATAAGGATCGTCTTTATAATATCCTTCGCTCTCCGCACTGACGGAAGATGCAAAAAGCCCTATCGTATCCGGCACTCCGGATGAAAGAGGCCGTATGAAATCGCTCAGGCAGAGAAACGGACTTCCGTCCGGATGAGGTGTCTGCTGGCGGAGCAGAGGGAACACCGTATCTTCGATGATGAGATTGTCTCCCTCTGCATTGGCACTGCATAGCCTGTAAATACATTGCACCGAAATTTTCTCATCCAACCGGTTGAGTACTCTGCCGGCTTCCTTAAACAATTGCATAGCCTCGGCGGCTTTGGAGCGTTCTTCTTGCGGAAAAGCCGCAAGCCACATGGCGCGGCAGGAATCGCAACCGTGAATGTTGGCGATTGCTGCAAACTTGGGTTGAAAGCCCCAGGCATGGAAAAAATAAATCCAATTGATATAGGGGCTTACTTCATGGATTTTATAATTGATAGTTGGCAATTGATAATCTCTATATAAGGTTATGCTCTGAATAGATAATACTATATTATGCTCCTGCTGACGGATAATCAAACCGCAGCTCTTCACCGCGGTAAGAATCGTTCACAGTATTGCCGTTGTAAATAAGATGTCCGTTGGCAAACGTTTTTTCTACTTTCCAGTTGAACGTATGCCCTTCCAAAGGACTCCAGCCGCATTTGCTCAGAATCTTGTCGGTAGTGACTTCCCAGGGAGAGTTAGGGCGTACCAGCACTAAATCCGCCTGATAGCCTTCACGGATATATCCACGCTGGCAAATACCGTATATCCGGGCAGGTGCATGACACATTTTCTGAACAACCGTTTCCAGTGAGAACACTCCTTCGTCTACCAGTTCTAACATACTGACAAGGGAGAATTGTATCATAGGCATACCGGACATTGCTTTCAAAGCCCCGCCCTCTTTCTCGCTCAACAAGTGAGGGGCGTGGTCGGTGGCGATAACGTCAATCAGTCCTGAGTTGACAGCGGTCCGCAGTGCTTCCCGGTCTGTTTTTCGTTTAACGGCAGGATTACACTTTATGCGTGCGCCCAAACTGTTGTAGTGCGTCAGCGTAAAAAGTAAATGCGCTACACATGCTTCAGCGGTGATGTTCTTGTTTGCCAAAGGTTCGTCACTGAACAGTTGCAGTTCTTTGGCTGTGGAAACATGCAGGATGTGCAGGCGCGCTCCGGCAATCTTTGCCAAACGGACAGCCAGTTCGGAAGAGGCATAACATGCCGGAACGGAACGGATACTGGGGTGGGCACTGACGGGAATGTCATCCGCTCCTTTATATTTTTGCTTGTATTTCTCGATATTGTTTTTTATTGTTTCCTGATCTTCGCAATGGGCGGCAATCAGCATATCCGTACCGTTGAATATATTCAGCAGGCTGTTCATTTTATCCACCAGCATATTACCGGTACTGGAGCCCATGAACAGCTTGATGCCGCAAACGCGGTGTTTGTCCAGCTTGTCAAATTCCGTATAGTTGTTGTTGGTTGCTCCGAAGTAGCAGGAATGGTTGACGATACACTTCTCATTCAACAAGTCGAGTTTGGCATTCAAGGCATCCAACGTTACGGTCAGCGGATTGGTATTGGGCATGTCCATAATGGAAGTCACCCCGCCGGCAGCCGCTGCACGGCTTTCCGTCAGAATATCTGCCTTATGGGTAAGACCCGGATCACGAAAATGCACATGGTCGTCGATAATGCCGGGCAGCAGGTAGCAGCCTGTTGCATCAATTACTTCTTCACAAGGGGCGGAAAGAGGCTTCCAGTTGGTAAGTACTTCGGCGATGCGCCCGTTTTCTATCACTACCGAGCCTTGTACGCTTTGTCCTTCGTTGACAATCGTAGCGTTGTGTATCAGTGTTCTTTTCATATCTTTAGTTTTTTAAGTCTGGATATTTATGGAACAGGCTGTTCCATTTCAGCCGGATAACTCCGAACACGGCTTCTCCGAAAATACTGCTGTTCATCTTGGATGTTCCCAGTTCGCGGTTGATGAAGATAACCGGCACCTCCTTTACATTCGCTCCGCATTTGTAAGCGGTGAATTTCATTTCTATCTGGAAAGCATACCCTTTGAAGCGGATGCCGTCCAGATTGATGGTTTGCAATACCTTGCGGCGGTAGCATACAAAGCCGGCGGTAGTGTCATGTATGGGCAATCCCGTGATAAACCGTACATATTTGGAAGCGAAATAAGACATCAGCACACGTCCCATAGGCCAGTTTACCACATTCACGCCGCTGACGTAGCGCGAGCCGATGGCCACATCCGCTCCCTCTTCGGTACAAGCCCGGTAGAGGCGGGGTAGGTCTTTGGGGTTATGGCTGAAATCGGCATCCATTTCGAATATATATTGGTAGTCGCGTTGCAAAGCCCATTTGAATCCGGCTATGTAGGCCGTACCCAGTCCCAGTTTTCCCTTACGCTCCACCATAAACAGGCGGTGGGGAAATTCGCGTTGCAAGTCTTTTACGATGGCGGCTGTGCCGTCGGGAGAACCGTCTTCAATGACAAGTATGTGGAATCCGTGTTCCAGGGCAAAAACGGCACGGATGATATTCTCGATGTTTTCCCGTTCATTGTAGGTGGGGATGATGACAATACTGTCTGATGTCTGCATATTCATTGAAAATAGATGGAGCTTGTTATTGGGAACAAAAGTAGTGCTTTTCTATTACTTACAGATAAAACTAAGGATTATTTATGTATTTTTGCAACGGAAATTCGTTATGGAACATTTATGAGTTTACACAGATTATCGGTTTCTCTTAATCTGTGTGACTTTGTGTAATCTACGGTGAACTAAAAAAGACAGCAATGATTATTACCGAACTACAACAATTATACGCCACCCACCCCAATGTAGAAGGCATGTGCAAGTTGCTAAAGGACAATTCCGTCCGTCATCTCTATTGCAGTGGTTTGTGCGCCTCTGCCGCCTCACTGTTTTCATCCGTGCTGGTGCAGCGGGCGGAATGTCCGTTTGTCTTTATCCTCGGCGATTTGGAAGAGGCGGGATATTTCTACCACGACCTGACACAGATTTTGGGAACCGGACAGGTGTTGTTTTTTCCTTCTTCTTTCCGCCGTGCCATAAAGTACGGCCAGAAAGATGCGGCTAACGAGATTCTCCGTACGGAAGTGCTGAGCCGTTTGCAAAAGGGAGAAGAGGGGTTTTGTGTAGTTACCTATCCGGATGCGTTGGCGGAAAAAGTTGTATCCCGTAAGGAACTGGGAGATAAAACCTTGAAGCTTCATGCCGGCGAAAAGGTGGATATGGACTTTGTTACGGAAGTGCTGCGCAGCTATGGGTTCGAGTATGTGGATTATGTGTACGAGCCGGGGCAGTATGCTGTGCGCGGCAGTATTATCGACGTCTTTTCCTTTTCGTCCGAGTTTCCTTTCCGTATCGACTTTTTTGGAGATGAGGTGGAGAGTATCCGTACTTTTGAAGTGGAGAGCCAGCTTTCCAAAGAGAAGAAAGAGGAGATTGTCATTGTCCCCGATTTAAGCCGTAGCTTGGAGCAAGGGGGGAATGGTGGCATGGTTTCTTTCTTGGATTTTCTGCGGCCGGATACCTTGCTGGCGATGCGTGATTTCCTTTGGTTGCGGGAGCGTATTCAGGTCGTCCACGATGAATCGCTTACCGCACAGGCTATTGCAGCCTGCGAAGCCGAAGAAAACGGTGCAATCTCTCTGGAAGGTAAGTTGATTGATGGAGGAGAGTTTACTTTGCGTGCCCTTGATTTCCGCCGCATGGAATTCGGTACGAAGCCCACCGGAACGCCGGATGCGACAGTTGCATTCAGCACCGTTGCACAGCCTATCTTCCATAAGAATTTCGACTTGGTGGCAGAAAGTTTCCGCGACTATCTTTCCCGCAACTATACCCTCTATATATGCAGCGACAGTCTGAAGCAGACCGACCGTATCCGCGCTATCTTTGAAGACCGGGGAGATAATATCTCCTTCACACCCGTTGAACGTACCCTGCATGAGGGTTTTGCCGACGATACGTTGCGTCTCTGCATCTTTACCGACCACCAGCTTTTCGACCGTTTCCATAAATACAACCTGAAAAGCGATAAAGCCCGCAGTGGCAAGGTGGCCCTGAGCCTGAAGGAGCTGAACCAGTTTACCCCTGGAGATTACGTGGTACATACCGACCACGGCGTGGGGCGTTTTACGGGATTGGTACGTGTTCCCAACGGAGACACTACGCAGGAAGTAATGCGCCTGGTCTATCAAAATGACGATGTGGTCTTTGTCTCCATCCACTCTTTGCACAAGGTTTCCAAGTACAAAGGCAAAGAAGGTGAAGCTCCCCGTCTCAACAAATTGGGAACCGGTGCGTGGGAGAAACTGAAGGACCGTACCAAGACCAAGATTAAGGATATAGCCCGCGACCTGATAAAACTCTATTCGCAACGGCGCGAAGAGAAAGGCTTCCAATACAGTCCCGACAGTTTCCTGCAACGGGAGCTGGAAGCGTCTTTTATTTACGAGGATACCCCCGACCAGAGCAAGGCGACTGCCGACGTAAAGGCGGATATGGAAAGTGCCCGTCCCATGGACCGGCTGGTATGCGGCGATGTAGGATTCGGCAAGACCGAGGTTGCCATACGTGCCGCTTTCAAGGCGGTGGCGGACAACAAGCAGGTTGCCGTTCTCGTTCCCACCACTGTCCTTGCCTACCAGCATTTCCAGACTTTCAAGGAGCGTCTGAAAGGTTTGCCTTGCCGTGTGGAATATTTGAGTCGTGCCCGGACGGCGGCACAGACTAAATCCGTTGTCAAAGGTCTTGCGGGGGGGGAGGTGAATATCCTTATCGGTACGCACCGCATCTTGGGCAAGGATGTTAAGTTTAAAGACCTCGGCCTGCTGATTATCGATGAGGAACAGAAGTTCGGCGTTTCCGTCAAGGAGAAACTCCGCCAGTTGAAAGTAAACGTGGATACCCTGACCCTGACCGCCACTCCCATTCCCCGCACTTTGCAGTTCTCCCTGATGGGTGCGCGCGATTTAAGCGTTATTCAGACGCCGCCTCCCAACCGTTACCCCATTCAGACGGAGGTGCATACTTTCGGTGATGAGATTATCACTGATGCCATTAACTTCGAAATGAGCCGCAACGGACAGGTGTTCTTTGTAAACAACCGTATCTCCAATCTTTCGGAACTGAAAGCGATGATAGAGCGCAACATTCCCGATTGCCGTGTCTGTATCGGTCACGGACAGATGGAACCTGCCGAACTGGAGAAGATTATTCTCGATTTTGTCAACTATGATTATGACGTTTTGCTCGCCACCACCATTATCGAGAGCGGTATCGACATACCGAACGCCAATACCATCATCATCAACCAGGCACAGAATTTCGGTTTGAGCGACCTGCACCAGATGCGCGGCCGTGTGGGGCGCAGCAACAAAAAGGCTTTCTGCTACTTGCTTGCTCCCCCCTTGTCCTCGCTTACTCCAGAAGCCAAACGCCGCCTGCAGGCCATCGAGAACTTCTCCGATTTAGGTAGCGGTATCCACATTGCCATGCAGGACCTCGACATCCGCGGTGCGGGTAATATGCTCGGCGCGGAGCAAAGCGGTTTTATTGCCGATCTGGGCTACGAAACTTATCAGAAGATATTGTCCGAAGCCGTACGTGAGCTTAAGACAGACGAATTTGCCGACCTCTATGCTGATGAATTGAAAGGCGACGGTACTATCAGCGGCGAGCAGTTTGTTGACGAATGCCAGGTGGAAAGCGATCTCGAACTGTTGCTGCCCGCCGCTTACGTCACCGGTAGCAGTGAACGTATGCTGCTCTATCGCGAATTGGACGGATTGACGCTGGACAGAGACGTAGATGCTTTCCGTGCCCGTCTCGAAGACCGTTTCGGACCTGTTCCGCCCGAAACGGAGGAACTGCTCCGCATCGTTCCCCTACGCCGTCTTGCAGCGCGTCTGGGAACGGAAAAGGTGTTCCTTAAAGGCGGTCGCATGACGCTGTTCTTTGTTTCCAATCCGGATAGTCCTTACTATCAAAGTCAGGCCTTTGGAAAGATCATTGCCTATATGATGAAATATACTCGCCGTTGCGACTTGCGCGAACAAAACAACAAGCGGAGTATGGTCGTGAAAGATGTAACAACTGTTGAGGAGGCTGTGGCGGTATTGCAGGAGATTGTGGCAATGCAGGTGGAGGAGTGAAAAACAACAGTTCCTCTTATAGGTTTTGTATGACTCCTGCCAAATTGTCCATCCGCTCCAATCCCATTTTTTTGCGTAACCGCAGACGCGCTTTTTTTAGAGCCTCTTCGGATTGGAAAGTGATTTGGGCGATGTCTTTGTTACTCATATTCAGTTTCAGAAAGACGCATAGTTTGCGCTCATTGTTGGTAAGGGTAGGGAAGCGCTCGTTCAGCTTGTCGTAGAAGCTGGTGTTGACTTCGAGGAATAGAGTTTCAAACTCTCTCCAGTTGGCATACGTTGACTTGCTTTTGTAGTAGTTGATAAGAGAGCGTATGCGCTTATGCTTCTCTTCATCATCTCCTTTTTCCAGATTTTCCAACATCTTTATACAGTAGCTGTCACATTCGGCATTTTGTATCAGTTTTAGAGTGGCGGATGTCATTTCCTTTTGGCTGTACTCCAACTTTCTTTTGGCTTGGTCCACTTCCAGTTTAAGGACTTTCTTTTTCAGGCGGCTGGAACGGTATAGCTGTGTAGTAAGGATGATGATGAGTAACGTGGCGGAAATGAGAAAGAAGATAATATAGCGCTGGTTGCGTATCTGTAACTTTTGGTTGGCCTGTTCCAACTCATATTTCTGTATCTCTTTTTCATATTTGTAGGAACTTTCCATTAAAGCCATCCGGCGAATATTCTTTTCGTTGAGAAGGCTGTCGTTTAGTTGTTTGCACAGCACGTGGGCATTATAAGCCCTTTTGAAGTCTCCGGTCTTTTCATAGATATCAGCCAACAATTTTTGGGTGTGCTTGTTAAGTTCCATGTAGTTGATTTTACGACCTGTTTGCAAAGCTTGGTTGGCATACTCCAGTGCGCGAACATACTGTTCGCGGGCATAGTACAGCGTGCCAAGCAGGCGTAAGATTTCACCATGTGCATGTTCTATTTTTGCTTGTTGCGCCATGCCGAGTGCTTGCGTGAGGTTCTCTTGTGCTTTGTCGTACTTTTCCTGTTCTATATAGATGCAACTGATATTTATCAGCAGGTTGACACTCAGCCCGATATTGATCCCGGCTGATGTTCGGAGTCCTTCTTGCATATAATGCAGCGCGTCAGGGTGATGCAGACGTTTGTATATGTTACCTATGTTGGCATAGCAGGCAGAAATCAGATAAGGATCGTCTAGTTCCTTGCCTAACTGCAATGCTCGTTTGAAGTCGTTTAGAGCGGCTTCGTGTTCTTTTTGTTCCGATTTGATATTTCCCATGTTGATAAGCAACCCACAGATGCCTCGCCGGTCATTCAGTTCCTCGTAGATGCGCAGTCCCTTTAGGTAATATTCCAAAGCACGCAGTGGGTCGCCTTGTCTGTTTAGGGTAGTTGCTATGCTTGATTGGGCTTTTGCCAGCATTATTTTGTTGTTGCTTTGAATAGATAGGTTGATTACTTCCTGCAGCTTTTCGATGCCTTGCAAATATTGCCCCTTACTTGTCAGATTAGTGGCGGAGTTGTATAGCAATTTGATGCGTATGTCCGGATCTTTTAATACAGTGCTTGCCTGTAGTCCTTTTTCTATGGCTTCGTCACTGGCTTTGATGTTCCCCATAGCTTTTTGAATGGAGCTGATAGCAAGAAGATAGTTGCAGATGCTGGTAGGATCTTTTATACGTTCGGCTATGCTTAGCGCCCTTTCAAAGTGTTCCAATGCTTTTTTCGGTGTGTTTCTTATTATCAGTCCCGTAACCCATAAGCTGGCAGCTTCCCCTGCAGGGTAGTTCAGTCTGGTGGAGATTTTTTGCGCTTCTTGGGCATACTCTCCGGCTTTACCGGAGTCAATGGCATAGAGTTCGTACCCTAATTTGTTGAGGAGATTCACCCTTGTCGTGTCTATACGGTTGTGCGCTGCCAACTCCTTTTCCAAATTCTCTATGGCGGGAGTTTGTGAGGAGGCGGTAGGAAAAAAGGAGACTATAAAGAGAGTGAATAATAGGATTATCAGA
>OKZC01000172.1_pt1 | contig 16900 bp, 13 predicted proteins | sample 1608941 | NCBI WGS metagenome assembly OKZC01 (sample SAMN02674970, study PRJEB24791) | human gut metagenome, SKBSTL043 | isolation source: stool | host: Homo sapiens | place: USA | reverse complement strand
AGTCCATGACCTTGACCACGCCCTGCTCGGAAATCATGATGTTGCCGGGCTTGATATCGCGGTGGATAATGCCCATGCGATGCGAATAGTCGAGCGCGTTAAGCACGCCCAACATCACCTGTTCGCAGTCGCGCTGGCTGAGTGCGCCGTTGACCTTGATGATGTCGCGCAGGGTCTGGCCCTTGACGTATTCCATGACGATGTATGGCAGACGCTCGGCATCGCCGCTTTCGGAAGAAACCAGTTCTTCTCCCGAATCGTAGATGTTCACGATGTTCGGGTTGTTCATCTGGGCCACGGCGTGTGCTTCGCGGCGGAAACGGGCCAGGAAGATGTCGTCGTTGGCCAGATCGGCGCGCATGATTTTCACGGCCACGGTACGGCCCAGACGGGTGTCAAGAGCCACGTGGACCTCGGCCATGCCGCCACGACCGATGAGCTGGCCAAGCTGGTAGCGTCCGCCGGCCAATGCGGTGGGCATACTGGTGCTCATTGCTTATTCCCTCCCAATCTTGAGGCCGGGGCCTCCAAAACAATGCGTGGCGTGCTGGTCACTCGGCGCGGCAGTCGATTGCCGGACGTGGTCATGGCGGTGTCGGCCATTTCGGTCTGCTGATCCAGCAGACGGCGTTCGATGCGTGCCAGCGTACGGGACACCACCAGCGCGTCTTTCGGGCGATCCAACGGGTCCTTGGCCAGCATTGACATGACAAATTCGCGTAACTGGACGTCCACCGAGTCCGGCAGCGGAGGCACGGGATTGTTCACGTGCGCTGCGGCGATATCGACCGGAGTGGTGCCGGTGAACGGACGATGCCCGGCAAGGCCCTCGTACGCCACTACGCCCAGTGAATAGATGTCCGATTGCGGCGTGGCCTGCTGGCCCTGCGCCTGCTCGGGGGAGATGTATTGTGCGGTGCCCACCACCATGCCGTCCTGGGTGATCTGGCCCTGACCCGTGGAGTAGCTCACACCGAAATCGGTGATTTTCACTTCGCCGGTGTCGGAAACCATGATGTTGGCCGGCTTGACGTCACGATGAATCACGCCGTGCGAGTGGGCCACGAACAGGCCTCGCGCGGTCTGAATCAGGATGGGCAGCAGTTCGATGGGATCCATCGCGCCCTTGCTGTGGAACAGGTCCGCCAACGATTTCGAGGGGACGTATTCCATAATCAGAAAGCCGATGCCGTCATGCTCGTAGTATTCGAACAACGCAGCGATATTCGGATGCGCCAGATTGGCGGAATTATGGGCTTCGGCACGCAGACGGCGTAGCTTGGCCTCGGCGTTGGTCATGTCCGAGCGCAGCGCCTTGATGGCCACTTCACGGCCGAGCTGAATATCGTAGCCTTTCCAGACCTCGCCCATACCGCCTTGCGCAAGACGCGAATCAAGACGATATCGGCGGTGAATAAGCTGTCCTTCGATAAGTTTCACTGCTGCAAAGCCTCCTGCATCATCGCGCGCATGATCGGGCCAGCGGCGAGCGAACCGTATACATCTGTGTTATGCACCAACACCGCGACGGCGATTTGCGGATCGTCCGCCGGCGCGAAACCGATCACCCAGCCGTCGATGGCAGAGTTGTCGGTACCGATTTGTGCGGTACCGGTTTTGGCCGCCACCTTGATGCCGTCGATGGCCAGCTGCGGATTGGCCTCGGTCACCACGCTTTCCATCATCGTGGTGAGCTTGTCTGCGGAATCCTTGCTGAACGCATTGGCCATGGTCTGCGGCTTGGTCTGCGAAAGCACGGTGAGATCGGCGGCGCGCACACGATCGACCAGCGTGGGCTGCATCAGTTTGCCGTTGTTGGCGATTGCCTGCGCGACCATCGCCATCTGCAACGGCGTGGCCGTGGTGTCGCCTTGGCCGATGGACGCCAGCGCAAGCTTGTCGTCGGTCGGATCAGAGGGGAATGCGGACGCGGTGGCCGTCATCGGGGTGCCCGTGGATTCGGTGCCGTCAATGGTGATGGTGCTGCCGAAACCAAGCTTGGTGGCCATGTCCGAAACCTTGCTCGCGCCGAGTTTCACGCCAAGCTGGGCGAAAGCGGTGTTGGACGACCATGCGACGGCCTCTTGCAGGGAGATCTGCCCGTTGACGCCATCGCCCTGTGCCTCGTCGTTCGGCAACTGTGTGGCGGTTCCCGGCAAGGTATAGCTGGCGCCCGCAGGAATCTTCGTGTCCGTCTGATAATCGCCGGTTTCCAGCGCAGCCGAGGCGACGATGGTCTTGAACGTGGACCCTGGTGGGTACAGCTGCGAGGTGGCGCGGTTGATTAGAGGGCTATTTTGGCCCGCAGAAAGTTCGTTGTAGGCCTGAGACGCGGCTTTGGTGTCATGGGTCGCCAGTTTGTTCGGATCATAACTGGGCGTGCTCACCATGGCGAGGATACGGCCGGTGTTGACTTCGATGGCCACCGCCGCACCATCGCGCGTACCGAGCTGATCGTAGGCAACCTGCTGCAGCTTGGGGTCGATGGAGGTTTCGATGGACGCGCCCTGATTCGTAGTGCCGGTGAGCATGGCCTTGGCCCGCTGCCAGATCAATGAATCGGCCTCACCGTTGAGCAGCATGCTGCGGGAGGCTTCCAGGCCGCGATCGGCGGTCTGGTTGATGGAGAAGAAGCCGGTGACCGGAGCATACAGAGGACCGTTGGAATAGGTGCGCAGGTATTTGAACGCGTCGTTGACCGGTTCGGATTTGGCCATGACCGTGCCGTCCGAGGCCAGAATGGCACCGCGGTAGGCACCGAGCTGGTGGTACAGCGAACGGGCGTTGCGCGGATCGTTGTTCAGCGCGTTGGCCCGTACCGCCATGATGATGGTGGACGACAGGCCGAGAATCACGAACAGCGCTACCACGGCGGTGAAAAGCTGACGAAGATATTTGTTCATACGCGAGTGCCTCCGTTAACGGGAGGAAGCGGGGGAATCGTACCGGTAGGCGTGTACGGTTCATCGGCGCCGGCATACGCCGGAGTGGTGGCATCCACAATGGGCTCGGCGATGGGGGCCGCAGCAGAGCCCGCAGAGGTCACAATTGCGGGCACTTCGGGTGCCTCAAGTGTGTCTGGCGCGTGCTTGGTGATGTCCACAATGGGGTCGTCAAACGATTCCGACTCGGACTGCGACGCCGTAGCCGACGCGCTGCGAGGCTGAACGATCGGCTCAGTGGCGCGGGCCCGGGCCTCAAGTTCCTTGTTGCGCAGCACGGCCAAAGCCTCGTACTGGAACGTATCCGAGGTCAGCTCCGGCTCGGGCGCATTGGCCGAATTCGAGATGATGATGAGCAGGGTCGCGAGAATATAGTTGGCGATCAGACTGGAGCCACCGGCCGCCATATAGGGCAGGGTCAGACCGGTCAGAGGAATCACCAGCGTGATGCCGCCGACCACGGTGAACACCTGGAAGGCCATGGTGAACACCAGTCCGGAAGCGAGCAGCTTGCCGAAGCCATCCTTGATTTTCATGGCGGTGATAAAGCCGGAGGCAATGATGAGCAGGTAGAGCATCAAAATGGCCAGGACGCCCATCAGACCGAGTTCCTCGCCCAGAGAGGCGTAGATGAAATCGGAGTTCGCAAACGTAACGAGCGAAGGATGGCCTTGGCCGAGACCGGTGCCGAGCATGCCGCCTGATGCCAGGCCGAAAATGCCGGTGACCAGCTGCCAGGAGCCGCCGGGGGTCTTGTTGTATTGCTCGTTGCTGAACGGGTGCAGCCAGGCGTCGATGCGCTGACCCACGTGGCTGAACATGCCTGCGGCCAGCACGGCACCCGCGGCGAACGCGATCAGACCGATGATGATCCAGCTTTTACGGCCGGTGGCCGTGTACAGCATGGCCACGAACATGGCGAAGAACATAAGCGAGGTGCCCAGATCATGCTGCATGATGAGCACGCCCATCGAGGCGATCCACACCACGATGATCGGGCCGAGATCCTTGATACGCGGCAGCTGCAGACCGAGCATCTTCTTACCGCCCACGGCCAGCTGGTCGCGATGGTCGAACAGGTAGGCGGCGAAGAAGAACGCAAGGAACAGCTTGGCGAACTCGCCCGGCTGGAACTGGCCCAGTCCCGGAATCCTGATCCAAATGCGCGCGCCGTTCACTTCCTGGCCGACAAACGGCAGCATCGGGGCGAGCAGCAGCACCAAGCCCACCACCATCGACACGTAGGAGAAGCGCCGCAGCACGCGGTAGTCCTTCAGGAAGATGATGAGCAGCGCGGAAAGCACGATGGCGATGCACAGCCAGATCAGCTGACGTTGGGCAACCGCCCAACCTTCGCTCTGGTCAATGCGAGCGATCATGGTCACGCCGGTGGCGGTCAGCAGTAGCACGCAAGGCAGAATCGACTGGCTGGCGTACGGCTGGAAGCGCACAATCAGCCCCCACAGCACCAGAAACAGCACTACGGCCAATGCCAGCATGCCGGCGTATTGCATAGGGAATTCGCCGGCGGTGCGCTGGAACATCTGGATGAACGCCAACGCACTGATTGCCATGGCAATCAGCAACAAAGAAATCTGACGTAGACGGGTAACGATCATTGAGAATCTCCCGTGGCCGCGTTGTCGGCCGCTCCGATACCGGATTTATCCGAGGAATCGGATGAGCTTGACGAACCGGACTTGTCTGACGAGGAGCCGGACTGGCTGGACGAATCCTCGGTGCTGTCCTTGGAATCGCTCTGGGAGCTGTCTTTGGAACTGTCCGGGGAATTGGACGCCTCGGCCTTCTTGGCGGCGTCGGCTTCCTGCTGCTTGGCCAGTTTGCGCATTTCGGTGCGGATAATACCCACATGCGACTGCGCTTCGTCCAACGAACCGACTGTGATGCCTTGGCTCAGCTGGTCACGCCATGTCTGAGGCAGGTCCGCGGTGGCGATATTGGTGGTCTGCACTTCGTGCGAAAGCTCAAGTCCAAAGAGATTGGTCGGCACGCCACGATAAATGGCCACGGTGCCGTTGCTATCTCCCACGTAGTAGTGCGTCTGGCTCCACGTGTACGCGCCCCAGCCAGCGCCGGCCAATGCCAGCACGGCAAGAATGCAGGTAATAATCACCGCAAGCTTATTGCGGCGCTTCTTGGTGCGCGTGGCCTTCTTCTGCTCGACCTGCTCATCGCGGATGGCTTTGGCCACATCCGGGTCGTTGGGGTCGGCGGACAGGCGCCCATCCGGCTTTTGCACCACCGGAATCTCACCGGTATCGGGATTGGCTCGTTCACCGGTCTCCTCGCGGACGGTGGACGGCTGCACCACGCGTGTGGACGACGGTTTGGCCGTGGTTTGCGCGGTCTCCGCCTCGTGCGCGCTGGCGGGCTGAATCAATGCTGCGGCGCGCTGGGCGGGGGAATCATCCTCACGCAGTGCGGGCGCGGTAGCCACCGGCTCGTTGACGATGTCGGCAATCGGCTCAAGATTACGGCTGGCGGCACCGCCGACCAACGGCGTTTGGTGCGGCAGATCGAACGCATCGGCATCCAACGCCAACGTGGCATCCGCAATAACGGCCGTGACATTATCGGTGCTGCCCGCCCGCAGTGCCATCTGCACCAGACGCTGCGCGCATTCGCCCTGATCGGACAGCGTGGTCATCGTCTCTTCGATGGTGGAATCTTCCAGCACACCGCACAGGCCGTCCGAGCACAGCAGCCAACGGTCGGCGGGGTGTGCTCGGCGAATCGAAATATCCGGGCGCGGGTCAATGTCAAAGTCGCCAAGCACGCGCATCACGACGTTGCGCTGCGGGTGGTTCTTGGCTTCGGACGGGGTGATACGACCGGTGTTGATGAGGTGCTGCACGTAGCTGTGGTCGCACGTGATGCGGCTCAGGTGTCCGTCGCGCAGCAGGTAGGCGCGTGAATCGCCGATATGGGCGATGACCCAGTAGCCGGCCACCAATGCCACTGCGGTAACGGTGGTGCCCATGCCGGCAAGCTTGCGTTCGCGCTTGGCCTTGCCGACGATGGCGTCATGCGCGGCCATAACGGAGGTCTCCATCATGCGGGAGATCGTCTCGACGTTGCCACCGGTGTCGTCCTGCTCGATGTGGGCCAGTGACCGGATGGCGATGGAGGATGCCGTATCGCCGCCGGCGTGACCGCCCATGCCGTCGCACATGGCGATGAGATGCTCGCCGGCGAAGGAGGAATCCTGATTGTTCGCGCGCACGGTGCCCACATCGGACACCGTGGTGGAATACAGGAACAGCGGTTGTGAAGCGGCGGATTTTGGCATACGGCTACCTCAGTTCGAAGGTGGTGGCGCCGATGCGCACAGGAATACGAGCGGGCAGGATGGTGGGGCGGCTGATGCGCTGCTGGTTGACCACGGTGCCATTGGTGGAGTTCAGGTCTTCAATGGCCCACTGCCCGGAGCGCGTGTCACGGTAGACACGGGCATGGTGGGAAGACACGAATTCGTCATCGAGCACCACGGTATTCGAGGCGGCGCGGCCAAGCGTGATGTCGGCTTCGGCCAGCGGCACGGAGCTGCCGGCAAGCGGACCATCGATGATGACCAACAGGGTAGGCTGCGCCGAGGCGGCGGACGACGCGGAAGCGCTGGGCTGGCGATGCGGGCGCGGCGCAGCTGCCTGTGGCGTTTCGGCCTTGGCCTTATGCGCTTCACGCTCACGGCGACGACGCGCGCGCGAAGGTCGCGGACTGAACGTCTCGATGTCCTTGCGCAGCGAACGTACGGCCAGCCAGATGAATATCCACAGCAGGATCAGGAATCCATACTTGAGCAGGGCGAATGTCAGTTCGGTCATAAGTGGACGACTTTCGGGCGTGTGCTCGACTACTCCTGGGCTTGGGCGGAGGCCCAGTACAGGATGCGGGTACGGCCGATGGTGATGGTGTTGCCGTCGAGCAGCGTGGCGGCGGGCACTTGGTGGCCCTCCACGTACGTGCCGTTGGTCGAACCCAGGTCGCGGGCGATCACGCCGTTATCCGTGATGTCGATTTCCAGATGCTTGCGGGAGATGCCCGGATCGTCGATGACGATATCGCAACCGGAACCGCGGCCGATTACCGTCTTGTCTTTGGTGAGCAGGTACTGGTTGCCGTTCACCTCGAGCACCGGGCTATCCTCGGTCTGCGCATCGGTGGTGACCGGCACGGCATTGCCCTGTACGGATTCGGAAGTGAGGTTGAAGTTGCCCTTGGACAGGTCAAGGTCTTCCTCGAAGATCACGATCACCGGGCCCACGAAGGCGTAATGCTGGCTCTTCGCGTACTCGGTGAGGTTATCGGCCAGTTCGTTGGCCAGGGTCTCGCTACCCCATGCCTCGATACGGTCGAAGTCAGGAGTGCTGAGCTTGAAACGGTATTCATTCGGGGCCACCGTGCGGTCACGGCCCACGGGCATGGCCTCGGCGTCAATCTCGCGCTCCAAGGCGCTGGAAAGATCGACAGGCTGCAGGTCTTTGGAGCCAAACTTGGCGAATACTCCGTTGACCGCACCCTCCACGCTTTTTTCAAAACGGTCGAGAACGCTCATAGTCCTCCCTTTCTAATCCTCACCCATCCTACGCGGTGATGGGAATATGAGGCAAAAAACCGGTCTTTCACATGACGATGGGTGCAAAATATCCAAAAATTCAGGGCGGAAATGGGTACGGCGCACCACCCGAGGTGCTTTACCGGTGGAGCACCTCGGGTGGGATGCGCGTGTTATCGATCTGTCAGGCCAGCGCGTCGCGCAGGAAATCGCGCTGGAGGGTGAGCAGGTTTTCGGCCACGGTCTCGTCGTTGGTCATATGGGTGATGCCCGTCAACGGCAGGAAGGTGTGCGGGCGACCCGCCGCCATCAGGGCTTGCGAGAGGCGCAGGCTGTGGGCGATGGTGACGTTGTCGTCGGCGAAACCGTGGATCAGCATAAGCGGGCGCTCGAGTTTCGGTGCGTCCTGCACGATGCCGTTGCGGTAGTAGACATCTGGGTCGAGGCCCAGATAGCGCTCGGTGTAGTGCGTGTCGTACAGCGTCCAGTCGGTGGGCGGGGCGCCGGCGCATGCGGCCTTGAACACGTTCGGTGCGTCCAGCACGGCCAGTGCGGACAGGAAGCCGCCGTACGACCAGCCGATCATGCACACCTTGTCGAGGTCCGGCATGGGAATCGCCTCCCGCTGGCGGGAGGCGGCGCGAAGCGCCGGTGGGTGGTTCTCGGCGTCTGCCTGATCGCCCGCAGCCGGCTGTGCCGCACGTGATTCCGCATCGGCGTTGAGCCGGGCGACGGCCTCGGGCAGGGCGTTGACGGCTTCAATCTGGTCGGCCAGCGTTACGTCCTTCATATCCTCGAAGATTTCGCGGTCCCATGCCGGGCCGCGGCCGGTGGTGCCACGGCCGTCTGCCGTGACCACCAGGAATCCCTGGTCGGCCCACCACTGGCCCTCCCAGTAGAAGGACTGCGAGGCGATGACCTGCTGGAAGCCGGGCCCGCCGTACGGCTTCATCAGCACCGGCAGCTTCTCGGCGTGCGCGTACGGGCTTTCCGGGCTCGGCGCGATGATCGCCGTGTACAGCTGGTGCTCGCCCAGTCGCGTAAACGTGACGTTCGGTGTAAAGCCGGGTTCGGCCGCCGTGGACGCGATAGTGGCGCTCTGTTCTCCCAGAATATGCCGCATCTGGGCGCGGGCGGAACGCATATCGCGGCCGGAGACCACGATGCCGCGCTCGCCGCGCGAGGCGGTCCACTGGCCGGGATCGGTCGTGACCGGCGTGATCGTGCCGTTGTAATCGATACTCACCACGTCGAAACTGCGGGCGTCGTGGTCACCGAATACGGACTCGGTGGCGGCCGCATCGGCCCAAGCGTCCGGCACCTCAGGCGCGATTTCGGGCGCGCGCTGCACCACGGCCAGCACATCCTCGTCGGTCACGGCGAGCACCGTGCGCACGTTCCAGCCAGCCGGCGTGAACGGGCGGCCGTCCATTGTCAGACGGTTGGTGTCCGTGGCCATATCGTTGAGCGAGCACACCAGACGACCATCCGGCGTGTAGGCGGGCGTGCCGTGAACCAGGTCGATCCACTGCTCGTTCGCGTGCTCCTCAAGCACACGCGTGGCACCCAGCGCGGCCCCATCCGCCGCGACTGCCACCTCAAGCACCTGATCGCGGGTCTGACGGCGGTTCTGCACCAGCACCAGCGGATCGTGGCCGCGACGCCAGTTCACGGCGGCCACATACTCGTACGCCTCGCGATCCCAATTCACATCGGCGTTGCCGGTGATGCCTGCGTACCGGTCGTTCTCATCGAACGCCAGCGTGATCACGGTCAGATACACGTCGGCATTGCGGGTCAGCGCGCGCGGGTAACGGCGGCCGGCGGCCGGCTTCTCGGGGTCAGCCGGATCGCTGATGTGCCAGGTCGGCTCGTCGGCGGTGTCGAAGGACTCGAACAGCACGTGCTGCGAATCCGGGGCCCACCAGAAACCGTCGGAACGGTCCATCTCCTCGCCGGCCACGAACTCGGCCAGACCGATTTTCCACGTGTTTTCGGCCGGATTGCCGTCCTCATCCTCCACGCTCACGCCGTAGACGGCGGTGATGCGGTCACCTAGTTCGCCGCCGATATCGACCAGCATCAGGTAGCTGCCCGTGGTGTACAGCACATGTTCGCCATCCGGGGCGATGCGCGGGTTCAGCACCGGCGTGTACATCGCCGGGTCCTCATCGAGCCATTCGCCGGCCAGTTCACGGGTGTGCGGCTCGGGTGCGCCGGTCTCGTCATTCCAATCGATGTCGGTCAGGAACAGGCGGCCGTTGATGGTGAACACGATGCGATTGCCGTCGTCATCTGCGGAGTATCCGACGATGCCGGTGCCGCCTTCGCGCGCACGCTCGCGGCGGGCCTTCTCCTCGGCCGGCACGTCCTCGCTGTCGGCGGTTGCGCCCAGCAGTTCGCGCGGATCGGCCAGCTTGGTCTCATGGTGTTCACCGGACTCGTCGAACCAGCTCAGCCACAGTGCGGTCACCAGATCCTCGGGGCCGTCGGAGCGCAGGAACAGGGCCCGCGAGCCGTCGCCCACGGTCTGTGCGGAGCGCGGTGCGCCGCAGCCGAAGCGCAGCGTGCGCGCCCTGAGGCGTGGGAAATGCTTGATTGCGTCATTGACATCATTGGTTTCGCTCATACCTCACAACCTACGCGCCTGTGCGGTCAGTGGCGCGCAGTCTTGCGACGCATTCCCGGGATTGTTTCGCGAAGTGGGTCTCGGTAGGTCCGATTAGCGCAACATTCCCGGGATTGTGTCGTGGGTGTGGGTGCGAGGTGTGGGCGTGAGGCTTGTCCTAAGATGGGAACCATGCAGGTGACGATGATCGACGAAAACAAGTACGCCGAAACGATGACCGACGTGGTGCTGCCCGCGCTCGAACAATGCCGCGAGGAGGGCTGGTTCGATCCGTCCGCCGCCGAACGTTCGGCCGGGATCGAGCCGCTGTCCGGCATTATGGACACCGGCGGCCGCTCGGGCCAGCTGCACTACCTGTGCTACGACTCCGCCAAATTCGACGCGATTCGCGAGCAAGGCGCCACCGCCATCTTCCGCGGGGCCATCGTCATCAGCCACGGCTTCACCGAGTTCGCCGAGAAATACGACGAGCTCGTCTGGTATTTTCTGCTCGCCGGCTACTCGGTGTGTGTACTCGAGCATCGCGGCCACGGCAAGTCCGCGCGCGACGTGGACAATCGCTGCATGGTGTGGATTGATGACTGGCAGCGCTACGTGGCCGATCTGGCCGGCTTCGCCGAAACCATCGGCCAGCAGTACGCGGCCGGCATGCCGCTGAACCTGTTCTGCCATTCGATGGGCGGCGGCATCGGCGCGGCCGTGTTGGAGCGATACCCCACCCTGTTCGACAAAGCGGTGCTCTCCGCCCCGATGATCGCCCCCGCCACCGGCATGCCGCTGGGCGTGGCCCGTGTGCTGGTCGGCGCGCTGTGCGGACTCGGCTTCGGCAAGAAGCGCGTGTTCGGGCAGTCGGACTTCACGCCGGAATTCTCGATGGAAGGCAACGAGGGCGCTTCCGAAGCGCGTGAACGCTGGTACTTCAAGCTGCGTTGCGAGAACCGCGAATACCAGACCTACTGCGCGGCGTTCGAATGGGTGCGCCAAGCGTTGAAGCTCAACCGGGCCATACTGAATCCGTCCGCCTGCGCCGAAGTGGAGACGCCGGTGCTGCTCTTCCAGTCCGGACGCGACATCTGGGTACTCAATAAGCCGCAGAATCACTTCGTCCAACTGGTCAAGGACGGCGGCGGCGAGGCGAACATCGTGCGCTTCCCCGAATCGCGCCACGAAATCTTCTCCATGCCCAACAGCACTTACAAGCCCTACCTCGAAAAGATCCTTGGCTTCTACGACGACCCCATGATTGCCTGCGCCGCGTACTGATGTAGCTCTTCACCCATTGTTCACCGTGCGGTCACCTTGTGGCCCGACCCGCTTTAGATGGCGGGAGAACCATGGAATTATGGGCATAATCCTATGCTTTCAACGCCGACTAACCTGACAGACGGCGGGAAACATAGCCAATGCAAATGCCGAGTAAGGATTTACCCTACCCGGCATGTTGCGTTTCACCCACCAAACCCCACCCTGTTCGCGCGCCGGTCGCGTGCCGTTCTGCCGCTGTACACATCCGATGGGTAGAGTGACTTCGAAACGAGGCGAAAGAGGCGGACATATGGCGAACGGCGCACAGAACGCAAGCGGCACACCGGCACCGGCGGCAAGCCATTCCGGCGGCCACGTCGTATCCGCGCGCGCCACGACCATCGGCCTGATGGCAATCCTGCTGTGGAGCTTCATGGCCGGCACCGTGCGCATCGTCTCCGAAAACTTCGGGGCCACGCTTGGTTCGGCCCTGATTTACACGGTCGGCGGCATCCTGCTGCTGATGTTCCGGCGCCCGGCCCCGATTCGCGAGTTCCCTAAGAAATACCTGATTATCGGCGGCCTGTTGTTCATATTTTACGAATCGTCGATATCCCTCTCGCTGGGGCTGGCCTCCACCGACGCATCCTCGGTGGAAGTGAGCCTGGTCAACTATCTGTGGCCCACGATGATGGTGCTGCTGTCGGCGGGCGTATCCCATCGCAAGCACGCGGTCGTCAAGGTGCTGCCGGGCGCGATCGTGGCCACTGCCGGCGTGGTGCTGGCGGTCGGCGGTAATTCCGGGCTCGACTGGTATGCGGCCGTGCAGCATATCGCCGCCGACCCTTTGCCCTATGCGCTGGCGTTCGTGGGCGCGCTCGCTTGGTCGGTGTACGCGGTGTTCACGCCAGCCATGAGTCATGGGGTGGACGGCACTTCATTGTTCTTCCCCTGCGTGGCCGTGGCGTTGTGGATTATCCACTTTGCGTCCGGGCAGGGGTGGCCGGCCGAGCCGCCGAGTCTGGTCGCATGGCTGTTTGTGTTGATTGCCGCGGCGGCGATTGGCGGTGGTTATGCCTGCTGGGGCTATGGCATTCTGCATGGGTCTATGGAGCGGCTTGCTATTGCGTCCTATGCCACGCCGGTGCTGTCCACCGGGGCCAGTGCGGTGTTGCTGGGTTTAGCGCTGTCGCTGCCGTTTTGGTGTGGCGCGCTGCTGGTGGCCGTCGGATCGGTGCTTAATTACTTGGTCAGTGCGCGCAAATAGCGGGGTGGCTTTGCTCATGGGGCGGTAATAATCCCATGGGGCGGTAAAACCCTCATGGGGCGGTATCCCAAAATGACTTTATTCTGCGGTTTCACAATTTCTTCAAACCGCCCCATGGGCCTTTTACCGCCCCATGGATAAATTACCGCCCGATGGGCAGCAGCAACTTACTCGCCGCGGCGCTCGGACGGGCGGCGAATCGGGTCAAGCAGCGTATTCGGATCGGAGATGCCGAACATGCTGCGCCCGCCGGTGGATTCAGGGTGCTTGGCGAGAACGGCCAGCGAAATCGCCCCCGGAATCATAATGATCACCAAAAGGGCCGCCAATCCCCAGTTCACGAAGAATCCGAGCCCCAGTACGATGGTCACCACAACCACCACCGTGACGATAATCGTCAACAGTGCTCGACGTGGGTTGGTTTCCCTGGTCCAAGAGGTGCTGGCTGCGGGTTTTGCTGTTGAACTGGCCGCGGCGTTTGTGGCTGTTGTGCCATCAGCCGTGACGGTCGTGGGCCTTGCCGCCGCGCTCGTCGCGGGGCCAGTAGGGGCGTCAGACACGTTATCGGCGGCATTGCCGGTCGCTGCTGGACGTTGTTCGTTTGCGTGAGTCATATCCACCAGCATATTCCCTGCTTCCGGCTGAAGCTGGGACAAGCCTGCGCGCCGCTAATCCAGCGCTGACACTGGCCTTGAGCTGCGGACGTCCAGACCGGATGTGAACAGGTGCTGAACGGAGTCTGGGGAAACCATGAGAACTCGCGACAATTTTTGTGAAATTGGGTGACGCTCTATGAATCGCGCGCTAGTGTTGCGTGAGCTTACAAGGCGAGGAGCCTGGAGCGCGGGGGGTGAAGGATGAAGAACTCCGTTTGGAAAACGTTCATGGAATTGTCTCTGGTCCGCGGAATCGTGCCACGGACCGTGTTCGGACTGACCGCGATCGCGGCAATCATACTGGTTATTGGACTGGCGCTGAGCAAGAGCAATAAGCGCGGCCGCCTGCACCCGCTGATTGTCTCGCTGATTGCCGCCGTGCTCGCCGGCGCGGCTGGAATGCTGGTTGCATGGCTGGTGTCCGACGTGTTTATGGTGTTTGGCGTATCGCTGGGCTGGCCGGTGATCTTCACCATCGCGGGCGGCATCGCCGGCGTCGGCTTCGTGATCGCCGCAGCCGTGACCATGCGCGGAGCCCGCCGTGTGCTGGCCATCGTGCTGGTGCCGCTGGTGCTGCTGTCCACCGCGCTCGGCGTGGACTCGATTTACGGCGAATACCAGACCATCGGCACCCTCGTCGGCTACACGCCGTACGCCTCGCTCGGCTCAATCGAGGTACACAAGGCCGCGATGAGCGTCAGCGACTGGCGTAGCAAGGCGCAGAAGGGCAGCCTGCCGTCCATGCCCAGCCAAGGCAAGGTGCTCACCGTCGACATTCCGAACGCCAAATCCAACTTCACGGCCCGCAAGGCGATGATCTACCTGCCGCCCGCCGCGCTGTCCGACCGTCCGCCGGCCTTGCCAGTGATGGAGCTGTTGGCCGGGCAGCCCGGTAGCCCCAGTCGCCTCATCGACGCCGGCAACATCGCCGCCACGATGAATGCGTACGCCGCCAAACATGACGGGCTCGCGCCGATCGTGCTCGTGCCCGACCAGAACGGCGAGGCCACGCACAACAGCCTGTGCGCCGACACCACGCAAGGCAACGCCGAAACCTACCTCACCACAGACGTGGTGAACTGGGCCAAGAAGATGCTGCCCGTGGCCAAGTCGGCCCGCATGTGGGCGATGGGTGGGTTCTCGCAAGGCGGCACCTGCACCACGCAGCTCGTCCCGCGTCATCCCGAAATCTACGGCGCGATGCTGCCGGTGGACGGCGAACTCAAGCCGACCAACGGCAGCGTCGGCAAGATGGTCCAAGAGTATTTCGCCGGCGACCGCAAGGCATACGACGAACAGGTGCCGGTCAACGCCATCGCCTCCAGCGGCACATCTGAGCAGGCGCTGTTCACCGGTGCTGGCGAACGGGACAAGGAATCGATTAGCAACATGCGCACGATTGCCGCCGCCGCGCGCAAAGCCGGCATGGAGGTCACCGAGCTGATCGTGCCCGGCGCCGGCCACGACTGGCACGCGGTGCAGGCGGTCTGGCGGCCCGGTCTCGACTGGTTTGGCGAACGGACCGGCTTGGGCGAGATGGCGAAATCGTTGAAGGAGTACCCACAAGTGGAGGTGTTGCAATGAGCGAAGAATCGCGTAAGCACAACAGTCATGCGGCGGAAAGCTGGCGCGAACTGGCCGGCGACGTGCGACAGTGGGCGGACGGTCATCGACTGGCCATCACTGCCACGGTGGCGCTGGTGGTGCTGAACTTGGTGGTGTGGCTGGTGGTCGCGATGGCCGGATTCGCGTTCCCGCTGCGGCTCGACACCAGCATGGCCGAATTCGATTTCGGCAAACTCTTCTGCACGCTGTTCTTGGCGCGCGGCGTCATCCAGCTCATTCTTGATGCCGTGCTGTGGCTCGTCATGCTGTCAATCGCCGAGCCGTGGCTTGGCCGCGCACGTACCGTCGGCACCGCGCTCGCCTGCGCGCTCGGCGGCGTGATCGTGGGCCTGATCTTGTGTGCGGCGGCCGGATGGCTGTTCCAGGACTCCCAATTCGTCTCCCGCATGCAGTTCGCCCTGAGCCCGCTGGTGTTGCCGGTCGGCGCGCTTATGGCGGCCAGCGCGTTCTGCAGCCATCTGTTGCGGCGGCGTATTCGGCTGATCGGCTACGTGGCGATTCTGGTCGCGCTGCTTTACAGCGGCAATCCTGGCGATTACTGCATTCTCGCCGCCGCGCTGATCGGACACGCGGTCGGCCGCGTGATGGCCGGGTCGCCCGCGCACGCCGAAACCGGATGGCACTGGCTGCGCAGCACCTCCTTCGAGGCGCGGCGCATGTTCGCGGCCATCGCCGTGGTGCTGGCGCTGGGGCCGGTCATCGCCATCACCTCGCATAATCACGCGGGGCCGCTCAGCACGGTCGGCCTGCTCATGAGTCCGGTCTCCGTCGACGACGGCACGCTCGCGCGCTGCCTGGCCGGCGCCACGCACAGCGGCTGCTTCCTGCAATTCGACCTGATGCGCGCCTCGATGCCCGGCGCGGTACTGCGCTCGCTGCTGCCCACCGCCGTGACCCTGGTGCTGGCGTGGGGCCTGTATCGCGGACGTCGGTTCGCGGCCACCTGCGCCGTGGCCATCAACCTGTTCACTGCGGGAGTAGCCATCGCCTACTACCTGATCGTGCCGCTGAGCTTTGCGCCGGACGGCATGACCTCACTGCTGCAGCACGGCGCGATCACCGCCTGCGTGGCCGTTATCACAAAAGAAATCCGCTTTATCGGGAAGATTTCTCACGGAAATAAACTGTACAATTTTATTCTTCTTCCCCTGCTGGTGTTCCTGCGTAAGGGAATGCATATCTGTCGTGCCTACACAGGCAACCGGAATGCGACCGTTGTAAATGATATTCCCATGGGTATCAAATTTTTTCCCCAAAGACTCTCCCAGCAACTGGGCATACCACCAGCCTAATGCACGGAGGCCTGCACCATAAGGCATAATAACCTCTGCTGCCACTCCATACTCTTTCATGGCGATAAACTTGACCGCAGCCAGCATAAGTGCCGGGTTATCCGAAATTTTCCCCCGGCAATGCTCTTCCACAAATCTCGCACCGTCAAGAAAAGCCCTTATATCCAGACCAACCAACTTCCCCCAGACCAAACCGACTTGGGAAAAGACACTGAAACGGCCGCCGATACCTTCAGGCACGGCAAACTGTTCCCATCCTTCCCGTTCGGCCAATTCATGGAGCTTACCGGTATTTCTGTCAGTGACTGTAATAAAAGAAAGCTCGCAAAAATCGGATAATTCCCGTCTCAATACATGGAAAGCCGCCATCGGTTCCACAGTTGTCCCCGACTTGGAAATTATCAGGAGCAGCACTCTCAATTTATGGCTGCAGCGGCCCCGTTGCCTCCGAAGCTGGCGGACGAGATCCATAAGCGCTGCCGGGTCGGCATTCTGTCCCGCAAAGAATACCTGCGGGTACCCGTTTCTTTCCCTGCGGGAACGCATATTCCAGTACGGACCATAAAAAATATCAAAAATCGCCTGATTTCCCAGATAAGATCCTCCTATCCCGATAGAAATCAGAACATCCTGTTCTTTCCCGATTCCGTCCAGCCGTTCCAACCGC
>OKZC01000021.1_pt1 | contig 49320 bp, 45 predicted proteins | sample 1608941 | NCBI WGS metagenome assembly OKZC01 (sample SAMN02674970, study PRJEB24791) | human gut metagenome, SKBSTL043 | isolation source: stool | host: Homo sapiens | place: USA | reverse complement strand
TGTTGGATGGTGCGGGCAGATATTCCTGTGCCATGTGGTCGGCCCTCCTTTTTGATCTTTTTCCTCATTATAATACGCTCTGCCGTTTTGTTCAATATACGGTTACCTCTCCGCCCTTGCTGTTGCAGTCCTGCAACCAGTAAGGGCTTTTTTCTTTTTCCGTTGCAGTTTTGCCGCTTTTTTGCTCTTTCTGCAAAATTTTCCGTATATTCAGGCAGGAAACAAAAAAACACCAGAGTTCCCACGCTAGGGACTCTGGTGCAGTACATAACATCGCCCTGCCCAGTGGCCGCAGGGTGCGGGGCTTTGTGGGCATCGAGCCGCTTGTCCACCCCTGTCCATAAAAAGTGCATTTTTTCACGGAAGAAGTTCGTACAACCTGTACGGTCTGTACTTGTACGCACCCGTACGGCAAATCGAGATAAATTAAGGCGTGTTATCGTTTATATTTCGGGTTTCCGTACACCGTACGAACCGTACAGGTTATTTGAACTCCGTACGCGATTTTTTCGGATGCGTACGGAGCAATCAAGTTCGCATTGTGCGAACTTGATTGTAACTCTCCCGCAGGAGACGTTCCCCCTCGGAGAGCCCACTACACTTTGCAGCCCATAGGGATGAAAGTGTTATAGTGGGTTATTACACTTCCGGGGAAGTGCATCTCCGTCCCCGTCACCTTCCTCTGAACCCCGAAAGGAGGGATGCCCTTGGCAAGAAATGATGGTATTGACCGCACCAGTGTTCGAAATCTCGCCGTTTCAGACAAAGCCGTTGGCAACACCCAGCAGCACAACGAACGCGAAAAGGACAGCTATCGGAACCCCGACATTATCCCCCAGCGCACTGCATGGAACGTCCATTTCAAAAAGCCAACCGCCAGCTACACCGACCTGTTCGCCCAACTGGAAGCCGATGGAACCATCTCCACGCGCGGCCTGAAGCCGGATGCCACCCACTACTGTGAGCTTGTCTTTGATGTCAACTCGGCCTACTTTGACAACCACGGCGGCTATGAGTTCGCCAAGCAGTTCTATGAGGATGCCTACAAAGCTGCTGCGCAAATCGTGGACGGTGAGCAATATATCCTCTCGGCAGTCATGCACGCGGATGAGATCAACCGCGCCATGACCGAAGCATCAGGCCGGGAGGTCTACCACTACCACCTCCATGTGGTCTATGTACCTGTGGTGGAAAAGCAGATCCTGTGGTCGAAACGCTGCAAGGACAAGGCACTGGTCGGCACAGTCAAGGAGACCGTCATGCAGGTCAGCCGGAGCAAGAAGTGGGCATCCAAGCCCCTGCTGGACGATGCCGGAAAGCCTATCCTGCAAAAGAACGGCAAGCCAGTCCTGAAGAAGTCGTACAGTGTCCTGCAAGACGATTTCTTCCACTATATGCGCAACGCCGGGTATACGGATGTAGAGCGCGGTGAGCGTGGCAGCACTGAAGAACACCTGACCGTCACCCAGTTCAAAGTCCAGCGGGAGCAGGAGCGACTGGACACTCTGACCGCCCAGATTGACCAGAAAGAGCAGCACCTCACCCAAACCAACAAAACCCTCTCCAAGACCGAAAAGGAACTTGCCGCTGTGCAGAAAAAGGTCACGCTCACAAAAGAAGCCCTCATTCATGCGCGCGATCTGGATTATATTGGTAAGCGCACCTTTCTCGGCAACTATTCGCTGACCGAAGAAGAGTTTTCCAAGCTGAAAAAGCAAGCCGACCACGGCTATATGATGGATGTGGAGAACCGCCGCCTGAAAGAAGAACTTTCCACCGCCAAGAAAGAGGCCGTTCGTTGGAGCAACAAGTACCACGACCTGTGGTACGACGTGAAACCCTATCTGGATGCTCTCCACCATGCGCCCGAACTGGTGCGCGGCTTTCTGGAAAAGATTCTTACCCCCAAGCAGGAGCGCACCATGAATGTGCCGCAGCGAAACCGCAAGCGTGGGCAGGATATGGAACTTTGATTTTCGGAGGATACCATTTGAACAAAAAGAAGAAGTCGAACAAATCCGGCTACCCGGATGAAGCAATCAAGGCGCTGGCACGTTGCTTTTATCCCTCCATGGTTGAGTTTTTCAACAGCGAGGAAGGCCAGCGTGAATATGAGGAATGGCTGAAAGAGCAAGAAGCTCTACAAGCCTTGCCTGTTGCAGCATAAAAACAGCAGGACGCTCCCAGTAAAGGGAACGCCCTGCCTTATATAGATGTATCTCACCGAGGTGTGTCCAGTTGGGCACACCTCTTATTTTTTTGCCCTTAATCTTCTAACCCATGGCTCCCGGCTGCATTTTTCAAATATTCCTCCGGGTCGCCGTTCAGAATCAAATCGGCATAGCTCAGCGGGTCATTGTAGATAAGGTAGTCGAGTTCAGTCTGCTGCGTTATGGTCACGTCCAATTCATCCTCGACCCCGGTGCAGTCAATGGAAATTTTTCTCCCATCTTGGAGAGTCAACTCCACACACCCGGTATCCATGTTAAACTTGCAGGCTCTTTCATCGTACTTCATAATCGCATCCTCCAATTCTCGTTATCGGCTTACGGTCTATGACAAGGTATCGGAGTTTTGCGCCGTCCACGGGAGCCTTCATTGTTGTACCCGAAGAAAACGAAAAATCCGAACCCTTCTCCAATCGGAAACAGGTTCGGATTTTTCTTGTTTGGTGGGCGCGGGTGGATTCGAACCACCGAAGCTGAAAAGCAGCAGATTTACAGTCTGTCCCCATTGGCCACTCGGGAACACGCCCATATTCTTTTGAGTGCCCGGCCAAGCCGGACGACTCAATTATTTTAGCATGGGCGGCTGGTTTTGTCAACTGCTTTTTGCAAATTTCGCGGTACTTTTTTGCAGAGAAAATAAAAACCGCCCGGCAGAGCAAAAGCCGGGCGGGGGAAAGGAAGAAAAACGCGTGTTGAAACGGCAGGCTTACAGGATGTCGATGTACTCGCCGGCCAGTGCCTTGTTCATGCTGCGGACGGCGCAGAACTTGCCGCACATGGAGCAGGTGTCGCTGTGGTCGTCTTCGGGCAGGCGGGCATCACGGATGGCCTTGGCGGTCTCGGGGTCGATGGCGCAGGCAAACTGTGCGTCCCAGTCCAGCACCCGGCGGGCGTCGCCCATCTTGTCGTCGATGTCGCGGGCATGGGGGATGCCCTTGGCGATGTCGGCGGCATGGGCGGCAATTTTGGACGCCACGATGCCCTGCTTGACGTCATCCACATTGGGCAGGGCCAGATGCTCTGCAGGAGTGACATAGCACAGGAACGCTGCACCGCTGGCGGCAGCCACGGCGCCGCCGATGGCCGCCGTGATGTGGTCGTAGCCGGGGGCAATGTCGGTCACCAGCGGTCCAAGAACGTAGAACGGAGCGCCCATGCAGATGCTCTTCTGCACCTCCATATTGGCGGCGACCTGGTTCAGAGGCACATGGCCCGGGCCCTCCACCATGACCTGGACATTGTGGGCCCAGGCGCGTTTGGTCAGCTCGCCCAGACGCACCAGCTCTTCGATCTGGCAGACATCGGTGGCGTCGGCCAGGCAGCCGGGGCGGCAGGCGTCGCCCAGAGAGATGGTCACATCGTGCTCTTCGCAGATGTCCAGGATCTCGTCAAAGTGCTCGTAGAACGGGTTCTCGTTGCCGGTCATGCACATCCAGGCAAACACGAGGGAGCCGCCGCGGCTGACAATGTTCATCTTCCGCTTATGCTTGCGGATCTGGTCAATGGTCTTGCGGGTGATGCCGCAGTGCAGGGTGACAAAGTCCACGCCGTCCTCTGCGTGCAGGCGGACCACGTCAATGAAATCCTGTGCCGTCAGGGTGGCCAGGTCGCGCTGGTAGTGGATGACAGAGTCATACACGGGCACCGTGCCGATCATGACAGGGCACTCGTGGGTCAGCTTCTGGCGGAACGGCTGGGTGTTGCCATGGCTGGAAAGATCCATGATGGCCTCGGCACCCATGTTGACGGCGCTCATCACTTTCTGCATCTCGATGTTATAATCCTTGCAGTCGCGGGAGACGCCCAGGTTGACGTTGATCTTGGTGCGCAGCATGCTGCCCACGCCCTCGGGGTTGAGGCAGGTGTGGTGCTTGTTGGCGGGGATGGCCACCTTGCCCTCCGAGACCCACTGCCGGATCTCTTCGGGAGTGCGGTACTCTTTCTTGGCCACGACCTCCATTTCGGGGGTCACGATGCCCTTGCGGGCGGCGTCAATCTGTGTGGTGTAAGTCTGCATACGATAAATCCTCCAAGTTGAACTCTCTCGATTTATTCCTGAATGGCGTCCGGTGCGCCGTTCATCCATGTAAAAATGTCCTTGCCGCCCAGCGTGTGATCCAGCGGGCCGGAGCCAGCGCCCAGATCCAGCCCGGCGGAAAGGGCGGCGGTGATGTAGCCTTTGGCCCGCGCGATGGCCTGCGGCAGGGAATACCCCTTGGCCAGGTTCGCCGCAATGGCGCTGGAAAGGGTGCAGCCGGTACCGTGGGTGTTGGGGTTTGCAATCCGCCTCCCCGCGAACCAGGTCTCGGTGCCGTCGGCCTCCACCAGCAGATCATCCGCGTCGGTGTCACTGTGGCCGCCCTTGAGCAGTACGGAGCAATGGCAGTCAAACGCGATGGCGCGGGCGGCGGCCAGCATCTCTTCCCGGTTGTGGATGGGATGGCCGGAGAGCACTTCGGCCTCCTGCCGGTTGGGGGTGATGACCTCGGCCAGCGGGAACAGCTGCTCCCGCAGGGAGCGGACGGCGTCCGTTTCCATCAGGCGGGAGCCAGAGGTGGCCACCATGACGGGGTCCACCACGATGTGCCGGGCCTGATAGAAACGCAGCCGCTCGGCAATCGTCGCAATGAGCGGGGCAGAAGATACCATCCCGATCTTGACGGCGTCGGGGCGGATGTCGGGAAACACCGCGTCGATCTGTTGTGCGAGGAAGGCAGGGGAAACTTCAAGGATGCCGGAAACGCCGGTGGTGTTCTGGGCCGTCAGCGCGGTGATGGCGCTCATGGCAAACACACCGTTCAGGGTCATGGTTTTGAGATCAGCCTGGATTCCGGCGCCTCCGCTGCAATCGCTTCCTGCGATGGATAATGCGGTCTTCATGAAAAATCTCCTTTGCATGAATTTTATAGCGCGGCAAAAGGTGGTGCCCCCAATCTGCCGCGGACTCCTCCAGCCGCCTTTGGCGGCAGCCTCCTCATAGAGGGGGCCTTTCTGCCTCCCTCCCTGAGGGAGGTGTCATCGCGCGGGCGATGACGAAAGGAGTTACAGTTTCCGGACCATCTCGCGCAGCTCTCTGCACGCGGCTTCGATATCCGGCTGTGCAAAGATGGCGCTGATGACGGCGATGCCGGCCTCTCCGCAGCCGGCAAGCTGGAGCAGGTTCTCCCTGTGGATGCCGCCGATGGCCACCACCGGGATGGGAACACTGGCGCACACATCCGCCAGCACCTGACGGGAGATCACGTTGGTGTCCGTCTTGGTGTGGGTGGGAAACATGGCCCCGCAGCCCAGATAGTCGGCCCCGTCCGCAAAAGCCTTTTTGGCCTCCGCCACATTGTGGGCCGACACGCCGATGATCTTGTCCGGGCCCAGCAGGCGGCGGGCCTCGGCGGCGCTCAGGTCGTCCTGCCCCACATGCACGCCGTCCGCACCGCATAGCTTTGCCAGCGGGACATTGTCATTGAGGATGAAGGGGACATGGTACGCTCTGCAGAGGGCGGAAATTGTTTTTGCCTCGGCCAGCATATCGGCGTCGTCCAGGTGTTTTTCCCGCAGCTGAACGCAGGTGGCTCCGCCTTTCAGGGCGGCTTCCACCTGCTGGGGCAGGGTCTGTCTGCCGACCCAGGCGCGGTCCGTCACGGCATAAAGCCGCAGCATCTCAGCGGTACAGTTCATAACACAGCTCCTTTGGCAAAATTCAGGTCAGGCTGGCCTGCATGGAGCGCAGCGCGCCCGAACGCTGCAGGCTGAACAGCAGCACGCCCGCAATGACGGCACCGCCGGCCGTGGAGACCAGGAACGGGATGATGTAGGCGTAGAATGCGATGTCACCGGCGCTCTTGCCCATGAGCAGGATGGCCACCGGGTAGGCGCACAGCCCGCCCAGGATGGAGGTGCCAAACACCTCCGCCACCAGCGTGGGGAGCAGCTGTTTTGCCTTATGGTAGGTCAGCCCGCAGAGCAAAGCCCCAAACATGCTGCCGGGGAACGCCATCAGGCTGCCCAGCCCCAGCAGATTGCGCAGCAGCGAGGCCACAAAGGCCACGCCCACCCCGTAGTAAGGGCCCAGCAGCACGGCGCACAGGATGTTGACCATGTGCTGTACCGGGGCGCACTTGCTGCCAAAGATGGGAAAGCTGAACACGCTGCCCACCACGGCAAGCGCGCAGAACATTCCCGCCAGAGCGAGTTTTTTCACTGAGAGATTTTTCATGAAGATGCCTCCTTTGCAAAATACGGCAAAACAAAAACAGGAGACGCCTGTTACGGTGTCTCCTGTAAAAATCCATATCTTCAAAGTATGCACTTCGACGTTATGACTTCCTACGGCGGCATTATCCGCATCAGGTGAAAGGGTCGAAGTTCGGGTACTTCCTCTCAGCCTGCTTTACAAGCTCCCCTGTATTTGTGTTGACGCCCATATTCTACACCCGTCGGCTCCAAATTGCAAGAGTCGATTTGCTATACAATTTCTGTCCGGTATGCTATACTGAACAAAACGCCTGCAAAAATCAGAAGCAGGCGCAAAAAGGAGATTTGACTTATGGGTCTTGTCAAAGCAGCATTGGGCGCCGCTTCCGGCGTGATGGGCGACCAGTGGAAAGAATACTTTACCTGCAGTGCTCTCCCGGCGGATGTTCTGGCCGTCAAAGGCGAGAAAAAGCAGAGCGGCCGCTCTGCCAACCGCCATGGCAGTGAGAACATCATCACCGATGGCTCCATCGTGGCCGTGGCTGAGGGCCAGTGCGCCCTCATCGTGGAGCAGGGCAAGGTGGTGGATCTCTGCGCCGAGCCCGGTGAGTACACCTACAATACCGGTACTCAGCCCTCCCTGCTCAGCGGCGGGCTGGCCAAGAATATTGATGACATCTTTGCCGAGATGGGCAAGCGCTTTGCCTTTGGCGGCCAGGAAGCCACCGACCAGCGGATCTACTACATCAACACCAAGGAGCTGCCCGGCAACAAATACGGCACCCCCAGCCCGGTGCCGTTCCGGGTGGTGGACCAGCGGGCCGGCATCGACATGGACATCAGCATCCGGTGCTTTGGCGAGTACAGCTACCGCATCACCAACCCCATCCTGTTTTACACCAATGTCTGCGGCAATGTGGAAAACGCCTATCTCCGTGAGACGCTGGACAGCCAGCTCAAGACCGAGCTGCTGACGGCCCTGCAGCCGGCTTTTGCCAAGATCAGCGAGCAGGGCATCCGCTACTCGGCTCTGCCCGGCCATACCATGGAAATGGCTGACGCCCTCAACGAGGTGCTCTCCGCCAAGTGGAAGAACCTCCGCGGCATTGAGATCGTCTCCCTCGGCGTGTCCGGCGTCAAGGCCAGCGAGGAAGACGAGGCCATGCTCAAGGCCATGCAGCGGGATGCCGCCTACATGGACCCCACCCGGGGCGCTGCCCATCTTGTGGGTGCCCAGGGCGACGCCATGCGGGCCGCTGCCGCCAACACCAGCGCGGGCCCGGCCATGGCCTTTATGGGCGTGAACGCGGCTGCCGCTGCGGGCGGAGCTGACGCTCAGACGCTCTACCAGATGGGGGCCCGGCAGGCGGCGGCACAGCCCGCTTCGGCTCCCGCCGCGGGCTGGAAGTGTGCCTGCGGCCAGAGCGGCAACACGGGCAAATTCTGCACGGCCTGTGGTGCTCCCAAGCCGGAGGCACCCACGGTCTGGGTGTGCAGCTGCGGCACCAGGAACAGCGGCAAGTTCTGCTCCGAGTGCGGCAAACCCCGCCCGGCGGCCCAGTGCGCCAACTGCGGCTGGAAGCCTGCCGACCCCACCCGGCTGCCCAAGTTCTGCCCGGAATGCGGCAAGCCCTTTGGGGCATAAGGGGGGCATGAACTATGCCGAATGAAACCACCAATTACCAGTGCCCGGCCTGTACCGGCCCGCTGCGGTTCGACAGCGCCACGGGCAAACTGGTCTGTGATTACTGCGGCTCCACCTATGAGGTCAAGGAGGTGGAGGCCCTTTATGCAGACAAGCAGAAAGCCTCTGACACCGCCGCCCGGCAGCGGCCCCAGGGCCCCGTCTGGGGCGAGGAGGAAGCCGCCGGCCTCACCAGCCGCACCTGCTCTTCCTGCGGGGCCGAGCTGGTCTGCGACGGTACCACCGCTGCCACCACCTGCCCTTACTGCGGCAACCCCACGGTGCTGGGCGGGCAGCTCTCCGGCAAGCTGAAGCCGGAGTACATCATCCCATTCAAGCTGGATCGCAAGGCAGCCGTGCAGAACCTGAACAAATACTACAAGGGCAAAAAGTTCCTGCCAAAGGCGTTCAAAGAGCAGAACCACGTCGAAGAGATCCAGGGCGTGTATGTGCCGTTCTGGCTCTACGACGCCACTGCCGATGCCCGGGGTGCTTATGAGGGCGAAGTGACCGAGAGCCACCGCGAGGGGGATTACATCGTCACCAATACCCAGCACTACAATGTGGCCCGCGCGGGCGAGGCAGACTTTATCAAGGTGCCCGTGGATGGCTCCAGCAAGATGCCGGATGCCCACATGGATGCCATTGAGCCCTTTGATTACAGCGCCATTCAGCCGTTCTCCACGGCGTACCTGCCCGGCTTCCTGGCCGACCGTTACGACGAGGACGAGGAAAAGTGTCTGCCCCGGGCCACCCGCCGGATGGAAAACACCACCCGTGCGGCCCTGCGGGAGACCATTGGCGGCTACTCTGAGGTACACACCAAGGCGGAGAACATCAACATCGACATCCGCAAGGCGCACTACGCCCTGCTTCCGGTCTGGATGCTCCACACCCGCTGGAACGACAAGGACTTCCTCTTTGCAATGAACGGCCAGACGGGCAGGCTCATTGGCGACCTGCCCGTGGACCCCAAGCGGGTCGCTGCCTGGTTTGCGGGCATCAGCCTGCCGCTCATGGTCATTCTGGCACTGTTTCTGTACGGCTGAGGGGGTGTGAGCGCAAAATGAAAAATCGGATGTGTAAAACAAACTGTTATAAAAAGTGCTGTGCTTTTCTGGCCGCTCTGCTGATGCTTGCGGTGCTGGCTCTGCCCGGTATGGCGGCGGCTCCCCTGGTCCGGGACGAGATGGGCCTGTTTGATGCCGATACCTACAACGAGCTGGAACAGAGCGCGGAAGCGGCTTCCAGCGGCCACGATTGCGACGTCTATTTCCTTGTGGTCAACGACATCGGCGACGCCAACCAGCGGGATTTTGCCAAGAATTATTATGTAAATAACGGTCTTGGCAGCGGTGAGGGCAAAAGCGGCATCCTCTTCCTGCTGGCGGTGGGTTCCCGCAAGTATGTCACCATCACCTATGGTGGCGGTGTCACGGCCTTTACCGATTACCGCATTGAGCAGATGGAGGACGACATCGTCCCCAAGCTCTCGGACGGCGACTGGGCCGGGGCGGCCCGCACCTACATCGAGATGGCAGATTACACGCTGGACTACTATGCCGAGCATGGCGAGCCCATTGATGTGGACAACGACCTGGGCGCCGAGGGCCTCCTCTTTGTCATTGGGATCCCGGCGGCCATTGCGGCAGGTGTCTGCCTGGTGTTCTACCACCAGATGAAGACGGCCAAGGAGAAGACCGAGGCGGACGATTACATGCCCGGCCTCAAGCTCCGGGTCAAGCGGGATGTCTACACCCACACCACTCAAACCCGCGTCTATGACCCGCCCAAGGAAGAAAAATCTTCCGGCGGTGGCTCCTCCACCGACAGCGACGGCTTCGGCGGCTCGTCGGGTGGTTCGTTCTGAGGAAAAAACGAGCAAAAAAATACTCCGTGCATTTGCACGGAGTATTTTTTTTGGCTTGTTAAAACATCCTGGACAAAAATGCTTTCAGTCTCGGGTGCTTGGGGTTGGAGAACAGCTCCTGCGGGGGTTCATCCTCCTGGATGCGGCCATTATCGATGAAGATGACACGGTTAGAAACTTCGCGCGCGAAACCCATCTCGTGGGTGACCACCAGCATGGTGATGCCGGTGTGGGCCAGCTCTTTCATCAGCTCCAGCACTTCGCCGACCATCTCCGGGTCCAGGGCGGAGGTGGGCTCGTCAAACAGGATGACGTCCGGGTCCATGGCCAGGGCACGCGCAATGGCAATGCGCTGCTGCTGGCCGCCGGAAAGGCTCTTGGGGAAGACATTGGCCTTATCGGACAGGCCCACGCGGGCCAGCAGCTCGTCGGCACGGGCGGAGGCCTCCTGCTTGCTCTTGAGCTTGAGCAATTCCGGGGCCAGGCAGAGGTTCTGCTTGACGGTCAGGTGGGGGAAGAGGTTGAAGTGCTGGAACACCATGCCCATCTTCTGGCGCACGGAGTCAATGTGGGCTTCGTCCACTTCCACGCCCTCAAATTTGATGCTGCCGCCGGTGGGGATCTCCAGCCGGTTCAGGCAGCGCAGGAACGTGGATTTGCCGCAGCCGGAGGGGCCGATCAGGCAGACCACATCGCCGCGGTAAATGTCAATGTCGATGCCCTTGAGGACATCCAGCGTGGGGGTGGCCTTTTTGTCGCCTTTGAGCTTCTCGCCGCCGTAGGTTTTGGTCAGGCCGCGGACTTCCAGAATTTTATCGGTCACTTTGTGCCAGCCTCCTCTCAAACTTTGCCAGCAGCCGGGTGAACAGCATGACCAGGAGCAGATAGATCAATGCAACGCCCAGCAGCGGGTACATGGCTTCGTAGGTACGGTTCATAATGCCCTGCGCGGCATACAGCAGCTCTTTGCCGCCGATGGTCGTGATCAGGGAGGTATCTTTCAGCAGGACAATGAACTCATTGCCCAGGGCCGGCAGCACGGCACGGATGGCCTGCGGGATGATGATGACCACCATGGTGGTTATGTAATTCAGGCCCAGGCTGCGGCCGGCTTCCATCTGGCCGGGGTCCACGGCCATCAGGCCGCCGCGGATGATCTCCGAGACATAAGCGCCGGAGTTGATGCCCAGCGTCAGCGCGCCCACCATGGTAAAGTTGCGGCTGTTGGAAAAAATGACCATGCTCATGATGAGCAGCTGCACCATCATGGGCGTGCCGCGGATGATGGTGGTGTACACCTCGCAGATGGCATTGAAGAAGCCCAGCACGGGGTTGCGGTGGTTGGGGCGCTGCTGGTCGTGGGCCACACGCACCAGAGCCACCACGCTGCCCAGCACGATGCCCAGCGCCAGCGCCATGGCGGTGACCAGCAATGTGGTGCCTACGCCCTGGATGTACTGCATCCAGCGGTCTTTCAGGAGAAAGGCCTGATAAAACTTGAAAAAGAACTCCTGCCCGAAGTTGAGCTTGGTACCGCTGTTGAGCAGCTCTTTGAGCAGTTCGTATTGAGCAGCCATTCGCATCCTCACTTTCCGATTTTGTCAGATTTTTGTAACCTTATTTTTCTAAAAAAGGGGAGGAGCCCCAAAAGAGACCGCCTCCCCGTGGTTCTTGTGGTACAGCAGCTGATTATTCAGCGGTGATGTACTTGTCCACGATGGACTGCAGGGTGCCGTCCGCTTTCAGCTCTTCCAGAGCAGCGTTGACAGCGTCCTTCAGAGAGGAACCCTTTGCCACGCCGATGGCGTAATCTTCCTCAGCGTAGCTGGTGTCCAGAATGACCAGGCCGGGGTTGGCGGCGACGAACTCCTTGGCGGGAGCGTTGTCGATGACCACAGCGTCCACCTGGCCGTTGTTCAGAGCCTGCACAGCGGTCAGACCGTCGTCGTAAGCCACAACGTTCTCGTCGCCGAAGTCATCAGAGCAGTAGATGTAGCCGGTGGTGCCGCGCTGGGTGCCGATCTTCTTGCCAGCCAGATCATCGGGGGAAGCAATGTCAGAGCCCTCGGGCACGATGATGGACTGGATGCCGGTAGCGTAGCTGTCGGAGAAGTCCATCACAGCCTTGCGCTCGTCGGTCACGGTGACGCCAGCCATGACGATATCGGCCTTGCCCTGCTGCACGCTCAGCAGCGCGGCGTCAAAGTCCATGTCATCGATCTGCAGCTCCAGGCCCAGCTTGTCAGCGATGGCCTGAGCAGTCTCGATGTCGATGCCCTCAAACTCACCGGCATCGGTGGTCATCTCGTACGGAGGGAATGCGGCGTTGGTAGCCATGGTCAGCTTGCCGGCCTCAACGGTGGTCAGCTCGGTGGCAGCAGCGGAAGCAGCCTCAGAAGAAGCAGCGGCACTGGAAGCAACGGAAGATGCGGCAGCGGAAGAAGCAGTGCTGGAGGAACCACCGCAGGCAGTCAGAGCCAGAGCGGCAACGGTCAGACCAGCGGCAGCCATAAAGCTGCGGCGAGTAATCTTTTTCATATTCAAACACTCCTCTGTTGATTGTATAATCTTACAGTTCCCAACACGATGCGATTCATCGAAACTTTGGGAAGTGAACTTAGTATAGATTGTACAAAATCAAAAGTCAAGGGTTGTGCAAAAATTCCGTAAAATTGAAACCGATTTGCAAACAATTATGCAGAAAAGGAATGAAAATGAATGTATATATGCGGATGAATGAGAAAACACGCGCTCAACGCCTGCGGTGAGGCAGGGGGATGCCCAGCACCAGCGCGATGCCAGTGGCCAGCACGACGGCGATTTTAAAAGTGGAAATACCATTGGAAAGGGCCAGCGCGTTGTTGCTCTGGATAAAATAATAGGCCGTGTAGTAGATACCGGCTCCCGGCACCAGCGGGAAGATGCCCGTCAGCAGAAAGACCGTTACCGGGGCTTTGAGCAGGATGGCCAGCACCCGGGTGAGCAGCGTCAGGGGGATGACGGCCAGCAGGGAAGCGGTGGTGCTGTCGGCCCCCAGCAGGACAGCCAGCTCGTACACCAGCCAGCCCACACCGCCCACCAGCGCGCAGTAAGGCAGCAGCCGCCGGGGGCAGGCAAACAGGATGGCAAAGCTCAACGTGCCCGCCGCTGCGAGGAAAAACTGGGCCACCAGCGTGCCAAGGACCGCGTTGGTCAGCAGACTCATGCAATGTTCACCCCCGTCAGCAGAGAATAGCACCACAGCACAAAACCGGTGCCGATGGCGATGCAGGCGGCCACCAGCAGGGCGTCGATCATCCGGATGGTGCCGGAGAGGTAATCGCCCTGCACAAAATCCCGGATGCCCATGGTAAAGGCGATACCGGGCGTCAGGATCATCAAAGTGCCGATGATGGCATGGCTGGCCTCGGTGCCCAGCAGATGACAGAGCGGCAGGCAGACCAGCGTGATGAGGGAAGCCGTGGTGATCTTCCGGAAACCGCCCGGCAGGTGGAGCCGCTCACACAGCAGCAGGTAGCCGTTGGCGGCAAGGCCCGCCACGGCTGCCGCCAGCCCGGCCCGGAGAGTGCCGCCAAAGATCATGGCAAAACAGAACGCGCCGGAAAGCCCTGCCACCAGCTGCACCCAGTCGTTCGGGAACGGGATGCGCTGGGCCCTGGCCAGCTGGGCCTCTGCCTCGTCCAGCGTGAGCCCCCCCGCGGCGATCTGGCGGGAAAGCTCGTTCACCGCTGCCACCCGGCCCAGATGGGTGGTGCGGACGGGCACATTGCGCACTTCGCTGATCTCAGCCGTGCCTGCGCTGGCAAAGATACCGTTGGTCAGAATATAAACATGGAACTCCCGCAGGTGGAAGCTCCGGGCCATGATCTCCATGGTCTGCTCCACCCGGAACACCTCGGCGCCGTTTTCCAGCAGCGTCTGGCCTGCCGCCATAATAAAATCCATAATGCGGCGGCGCTGTTCCTCATCGGGATAAAGAACCCTCTCGCTCATGGGGGGCCTCCTTATAGAAAAGTGATAAACGATACCGCCCTATTTTATCATGTCCGCAACTGGCGCACAAGAGGGAGAGGCAAAATAAAAAGGAGCCATGCGTACATGACTCCCTCTATCATACAGTGATTCTGCTAAACTTGGTTGTTTTTCGTCGGTGGCTATGCTGCAATAAAAAATGACCGCCCTCAGTCTCCAAACGTGAGCGGTCATTCTTATTGACTTGTTAGCCGGAGGAAGCTGACCATTGCGGACAGCGCCTTTTCTATAGATAGTATAGCCAATTTTACACGCACTGTCAAGAAAAGAACCGCCAAAACCGTAATTTCCTACTAAAAAACTTCGTTTCACCTGTTGACAAATCGCGCTGAGGCGATTACAATAAATGCAATATCACTAAAATGGCTGTGAAGAGAAGAGTAGGTTTTCGCATTGAGCCTTACCAGAGAGCCCGGACGGTGGAAAAGGGCAGGAAACAGGGAACGGAAAATGGTCTCGGAGCCGCGTGGGCGAAGTGCAAGAGTGCTAAGCCTGCGACGGGTACGCCCGTTAAAGCGTCCGGCTGTACGCCGCGTGAGCCGAGCTCAGCTCCCGCTGCCGCAGCTTCAAGGCCGTACCTGTGAGGGTGCGGTAAACCAAGGTGGTACCACGGAAGTTTCAAGCTCCCGTCCTTGCAGGGCGTCTGCCCGTAAGGACGGGAGCTTTTTTGCTTGGCATTGCCAGGGGGCTTCCGGTGCACGGGCGCGGAACTGTGCCGTGCCGTGCAATCCAAAAACATTTTATAGAATAGAGAGGGAATACTGCTATGATTACTCGTCGTGATTTTCTGAAAGTTACCGGTGTGGCCGCTGCTGCCGCTGCCCTGACCGCCTGCGGTGGTTCTTCTTCCACCTCCACCGCTTCCTCTGCCGCTTCCAGCACTGCCGCTTCTTCTGAGGCGGCTTCCGCTGTGGCAAAGCTGGACAAAGTCAAGGTCGCTGTTCCCAACGACACCACCAACGAGGCCCGCGCTCTGACCCTGCTGGAGAAGAACGGCTTCTTCAAGCTCAAGGCAGACGCCGGCCTGACCGCTACCAAGAACGACATCGAGGAGAACCCCCTGAACGTCACCGTCGATGAGGTCGAGGCGGCTCAGGTGCCCAACGTCCTGCAGGATGAGGACTACGCTGTCATTAACTCCAACTACGCGATCTCCGCTGGTCTGGATCCCATGACCGACGCTCTGGCGATGGAAGACGGCACCTCTGCTTACGTCAACGTGCTGGTCTGCAAGGAGGGCAACGAGAACGAGCCCAAGATCAAGGCTCTGGTGGCTGCTCTGCAGAGCCAGCAGGTCAAGGACTTCATGGATGAGAACTACAAGGGCGCTGTCGTCTCTGTTGTCGAGAACCCCACCGACGGCTATGATTCTTCCATTGATTACGACGCACTGAACGGCGAGACCGTCAGCTGCGCGGCTACCCCGGCTCCCCACTGCGAGGTGCTGGAGATCTGCAAGGACATCCTGGCCGCCAAGGGCATCACGCTGGACATCCAGGAGTATGACGACTATGTGATCCCCAATACCATCGTGGAGGATGGCCAGTGCGATACCAACTACTTCCAGCATCAGCCGTACCTGGACAACTTCAATGAGGAGAAAGGCACCCACCTGGTCACTGTGGCCGGCATCCATGTCGAGCCTATGGGCATCTACGGCGGCAAGCAGGACAGCCTGGCTCCCATCGAGGGCTAAGCAAACTCCCCCAGTCACCTTGCGGTGACAGCCCCCTCGGGGAGGGGGCCTTTGCTTGACCGTTCTGTTTCAGGCTCCCTCCATGAGGGAGCTGACAAACCCGCAAGGGTTTGACTGAAGGAGTTTATTCAACAGCGAGGAGAATTTCCGTGATCGAGATCAAACACCTTTCCAAGACTTTCCAAATGAAAGACGGCGCGGTCAACGCGCTGAACGACATCGACCTGACCATCCCGGATGGAGCCATTTATGGCATCATTGGCATGTCCGGCGCGGGCAAATCCACGCTGGTGCGCTGCATCAATCTGCTGGAGCGCCCCACGGAGGGCAGCGTCGTCATCGACGGCACCGCCATGGAGACGCTGTCTCCCGCCGAGCTGCGCCAGCGCCGCCGTGAGATCACGATGATCTTCCAGCAGTTCAACCTGCTGATGCAGCGCAGCTGCCTGAAGAACATCTGCTTCCCGATGGAGCTGGCCGGGGTAAAAAAGGCGGATGCGGAAAAGCGCGCCAGGGAACTGCTGGAGATGGTAGGCCTGCCCGATAAGGCCAACGCCTACCCAGCCCAGCTTTCCGGCGGCCAGAAGCAGCGCATTGCCATTGCCCGCGCGCTGGCAACCAACCCCAAAGTGCTGCTCTGCGATGAGGCCACCAGCGCGCTGGACCCCAACACCACCCACTCGATCCTGACGCTCATCAAGGACATCAACCGGAAGCTGGGCATCACGGTGGTGGTCATCACCCACCAGATGAGCGTGGTCGAAGAGATCTGCGACCATGTGGCCATTCTGGACAGCGGTGTGGTCGTGGAACAGGGAGAGGTCAAGGAGATCTTCGCAAACCCGAAGACGGCCGCGGCCAAGCGCCTTGTTGCCCCCAACGGCGGCAGCGCGGCCCGTGACCTTTCGAGCTTTGCGCCTGACGATCACGTCGTCCGTGTTACGTTCAACGGCTCGTCCACGGCAAAGCCTCTTGTGGCCAGCCTGGCAGCCGAAAAAGGGATTCTGGTCAGCGTGCTCAGCGCGGATACCCGTGATCTGAGCGGCCAGTGCTACGGCAGTATGCTGCTCAAGCTGCCGCGGGAGATCGAGCAGGCAAAACAGGCAACGGCCTATATGCGGGCCCAGCCCGGTGTCACGGTAGAGGAGGTGACTGGCGAATGAGTATTGCGGATTATGGATTTGCCATCTGGGAGACGTTCTATGTAACGGTGCTCTCCACGGCGTTTTCGCTGGTCATCGGTCTGCCGCTGGGCGTGCTGCTGGTGGCCGGGGATAAGGACGGTGTTCTGCCCCTGCCCGGCTGGCTGATGCATGTTCTCAACATCATCATCAACATCCTGCGCAGCGTCCCGTTCCTGATCCTGATGATCTGCGTCTTCCCGCTCACCCGCGCCCTCGTGGGCACTACCGTGGGCACCAAGGCCACCATCGTTCCGCTGGTGGTCGCGGCGTTCCCGTTCGTGGCCCGTCTGGTGGAGACCAGTCTCCGCGAGCTGGACGAGGGTGTGGTGGAGGCGGCCCAGAGCATGGGCGCGACCCCGTTCCAGATCATCACCAAGGTCATGATCCCCGAGTGCCTGCCCGGCCTTATTTCCAGCATGACCACCGCGCTGACCACCATTCTGGGTTACTCGGCCATGTCCGGCGTCATTGGCGGCGGCGGCCTGGGTAAGATCGCTTTGTCCTACGGCTACTACCGTTACCAGACCAACATCATGGTCGTCTGTGTCATCCTGCTGGTGCTGCTGGTGCAGGCGTTCCAGACCGTGGGCACCCTGTGGGCCACCAAGAGCGATAAGCGGCTCAGAAAGTAAACCCCATCTGCCTGCGGCAGGGAAAAATTTAACGTTTCAATTCCCCGCCGGAGGCTCGTGCTCCTGCGGGGAATTGTGCTATACAGAAAAACCCAGTAAAGGAGTATGTTGCAATGAATCGTGATACCATCTGCGTGCAGGGCGGCTATACGCCCGGCAACGGCGAGCCCCGCCAGATCCCCATTATCCAGTCCACTACCTTTAAATATGCCACCAGCGAGGATATGGGGAAGCTGTTTGACCTGGAGGCCAACGGCTATTTCTATTCCCGCCTGCAGAACCCCACCTGCGATATCGTCGCAAAGAAGATCTGCGAGCTGGAGGGCGGCACTGCCGCCATGCTGACGTCCAGCGGCCAGGCGGCCAACTTCTTCGCCCTGTTCAACATCTGCGAGGCAGGTGACCATATCGTGGCGTCCAGCACCATCTACGGCGGTACGTTCAACCTGATCTCGGTCACCATGGCCAAGATGGGCATTACCGCTACCTTTGTGGACCCGCTCTGCACCGAAGAGGAGCTGGACGCCGCGTTCCAGCCCAACACCAAGGCTGTGTTTGGTGAGACCATTGCCAACCCTGCCCTGACCGTGCTGGATATTGAGAAGTTCGCCAAGGCAGCGCATGCCCATGGCGTGCCCCTCATTGTGGATAATACATTCCCCACCCCGGTCAACTGCCGCCCCTTTGCGTGGGGCGCTGATATCGTCACCCACTCCACCACCAAGTATATGGACGGCCACGGCGCGGCTGTGGGCGGTGCCATTGTGGACAGCGGGAAGTTTGACTGGATGGCCCACGCCGAGAAGTTCCCCGGCCTGTGCACCCCGGATGACAGCTACCACGGCATTACCTATGCCGAGCGCTTTGGCAAGGAGGGGGCGTTCATCACCAAGGCAACTGCCCAGCTGATGCGCGACTTTGGCTCCATGCAGTCCCCCATGAGCGCCTATATGCTCAACCTGGGGCTGGAAAGCCTCCATGTCCGGATGCAGCGCCACTGTGAAAACGGCATGGCGGTGGCGAAATTCCTCGAAAGCCACCCCAAAGTGGCTTATGTCAACTACTGCGGGCTGGAAAGCAGCCCCTACCACGCACTGGCCCGGAAGTACCTGCCCAATGGCAGCTGCGGCGTGGTGTCCTTTGGCCTGGCCGGCGGCCGCGAAGCTGCCAGCACCTTTATGAAAGCCCTGAAGCTGGCTGCCATCGAGACCCATGTGGCCGATGCCCGCACCTGCTGCCTGAACCCCGCGTCCAGTACCCACCGCCAGATGAACGATGAGCAGCTGCGCGCCGCAGGTGTCCCCGCCGAGCTGGTCCGTATGAGCTGCGGTCTGGAGTCCAGCGAGGACCTCATCGCTGATATCGCACAGGCACTGGATCAAATCTAATCTCTCAAAAGGAGTAAGACGTTATGCCTCTCATCATCCCCAAAACGCTCCCCGCTTACGATGCCCTGTATGAAGAAAATGTCTTCGTCATGCACCGGGAGCGGGCCGCTTCCCAGCATATCCGCCCGCTGGAAATCCTGATCCTCAACCTGATGCCCACCAAGATCGCCACTGAGACCCAGATCGCCCGGCTGCTGGCCAACACCCCGCTGCAGGTGCATATGACTCTGCTGCAGACGGCCAGCCATGCGGCCACCCATGTCGCTGCAGCCCATCTGGAGGCGTTTTATAAGACCTTTGAGGAGGTCAAAAATAACCGCTACGACGGCATGATCATCACCGGTGCCCCGGTGGAGACGATGGATTTTGAGCAGGTGGATTACTGGCCGGAGCTGTGCGAGATCATGGATTTCAGTGAGACAAACGTCTACTCTACCCTCCATGTCTGCTGGGGTGCGCAGGCGGGCCTGTACTATCACTACGGTGTGCGCAAGCATATCCTGCCGGAAAAGATGTTCGGCGTGTTTGAGCACAAGGTCACCCGCCCGGCAAACCCGCTGGTCCGCGGCTTTGATGAGGTGTTCTACGCCCCCCACAGCCGCCATACCGGCATCAGCCGGGAAGATGTGCTCAACTGCCGCGCCCTCCGCATCCTGGCCGAGAGCGACGAGGCAGGCCCGTTCCTCATGAGCACCGAAAATGGCCGCCAGATCTTTGTCACCGGCCACCCGGAGTACGATAAGTACACGCTGGATGCCGAGTACAAGCGGGATGTGGGCAAGGGCCTGCCCATTGCAGTGCCCAAGAATTACTATCCCAACGACGACCCGGAGCAGCCGCCCCTCTTCCGCTGGCGTGCCCACGCCCACCTGCTGTATGAGAACTGGCTGAACTATTACGTCTATCAGAACACTCCCTATGACCTGGGCACCATCGAGCGCGTCCAGCACGAGGACTGAGAAAAATAAACCCTTTCTGCCTGCGCGATGAAAGGCGGAGAGGGTTTTCTTGGAGGTAAATCTTTATGGGAATCCCTGCAAAATGGAATCTGACCATCGGCCATCTGCCCCACGGCCCGCTGAATAAGATCAGCGACGTGCCCGGCGTGACGGTGGGCCACTGCACCCTGGCGGACGGCGATGTCCAGACGGGCGTGACGGCCCTGCTGCCCCACCCGGGGGATCTCTTCCACGAGAAGCTGCTGGCCGCCAGCCATGTCATCAACGGCTTTGGCAAGACCACCGGCCTGGTTCAGATCGACGAGCTGGGCACGCTGGAAACGCCCATCCTCTTTACCAACACCCTCAGCGTGGGCACGGCGGAGACGGCGCTGGTCAAGTATATGCTGGCCCAAAATCCGGATATCTGTGAGACGACGGGCAGCGTGAACCCGGTGGTGTGCGAGTGCAACGACAGCGGTCTGAACGACATCCGGGGCCTGCATGTCACCGAGCAGAACGTTTTTGACGCATTGGCCGACTGCAAGGCTGATTTTGCCGAGGGCGCTGTGGGCGCGGGCCGAGGGATGCGCTGCCACGGCCTCAAGGGCGGCATCGGGTCGGCTTCCCGGGTGGTGGAGCTGGATGGAAAAAACTATACCATTGGTTCCCTTGTCCTCTCCAACCATGCCATGTTTGATGATCTCATTGTGGGCGGTACCCCCATCCAGCAGCTGCTGGAGGCACACATCCCGCCCCACGAGGATAAAGGCTCCATCATCACGGTGCTGGCCACGGACATCCCGCTCAGTGAGCGGCAGCTCCGGCGGCTCTGCCACCGGGCGCTGGTGGGCCTCTCCCGCACGGGCAGCTACTGCGGCAATGGCTCGGGCGAGATCGTGCTGGCCTTTACCACGGCCAACCGGATGCCCCACTATGCGGACAAAGCCCTCCTGCCCATGACCATGCTCCACGATGACGCCATCAACCCGCTCTTCCGGGCGGTGGCTGAGTGCGTGGAGGAAAGCGTCCTCAGCAGCCTGTTCCACGCTGAGACGGTCACAGGCTATCACGGCAAAACCGTGCCCTGCCTGACCGACCTGCTGGAGGGCAAAATCGAGAGAAAAGAATGATCTAACGCGGCAACACCCGCAGGGAGCCAGTTTCCTGCGGGTGTTGTCTTTTGACAGAAAGTATGATATCCTGTAACTGCAGTGTATTTACCCTGCCAATGGGTGTTGCCTCAAACGCAGGCGGCTGAACGCTCCTTGCCGGAATTCTTGTTTTGCAAAGATTGTAGAACAGATGCCGGGAGGGCGGCTTTTTTGAAGGGACCCCTCCCGACACTTCTGGTGAAAGGAGGGATGCAATATGACTCTGTCTGAAGTGCTTTTGCTGCTGACATTGCTTTGCAGCATTGCCTATGGTGTTTTTGACATCACATGGAAAATCAGCCATGATGACAAGAATCAGAAAAACAAAAAAGACTGACCGCCATCTACTTCCCCAAGTACATCGGTCAATCTTTTTTGTTCCTGTACGGTAAGGAGCCAGCCGTTTGTTAGGCAGCACCCTTTGTAGTTTCAGTATACGCGTTTCAACGTCCTTTGTCAAGCTTACGGGAGGTGGTCTTTATGCAAAAAATCAAAGCACACAAGCAGGCTTTCCGCCGCGCACTGCGCATTTTGTACTGGGTGGGTTTGATGATCCTCTACCTCTGTGCGGCCAGCCGCCCGGGAGTCTGGCTGCGGGATGCGTTTCTGTACCGGCAGACGGATGGAAGCTTTGCAGGCCGGGATGAATACGGAATTTATGCGTTGACTGTCACTGCGGCAGAGCATGAAACGCAGGCAGTGTTTGCGATGAACGGGGAAACGATTCAATACCGCATTGTAACGTCATCGCAGGAGAATGTCCAAATTTATCAGGATGACAGGAAGATTTTTGCCGGGCAGGCAATTGGCGAGCCGGGCGATGCGGTTTTATGGGCGGAAAACGGCCAGCTGGCAGATGATATCAATGTTGTGGTCAACGGGGAGTACCAACAGCAAGACCTTTTGCCCACTTGTCAGTGGCTTTATAATATTGCCGTCGGAGGGCGGATGGAAACGCGGGGGAATTTATGGCTCCTACTCCCTATGGGGCTGTTGGCGTTGGTTCTTTTTCTGGACATTAAATTTCCATTGCTATTCTGGAACCTCAGCCACGGTCTGGCAGTACAGGGCGGCGAACCCAGTGAATGGTACTGCACCATGCAGAAAGTCAGCCGCGATCTGATGGAAGTCGGCATCCCCTTTCTGGCCCTCATCAGCTTCTGGCAGCATTAAAGGAAAGACAAGTGCCCGCAGGAAGATAAAACCTGCGGGTATTCTTATGTCTTTTCAATGGTGACAAAATTTATCCTGCTGCAAAAGGCTGAGAAAAGCTCCTTTTCCAGTCCGGCAGGGAATCTTGCTTTGAAATCTGGGATACATCATGCGCTTTTCTGGCAATCTGCTGTCAGAGATTCCATCTCGTTGTGCAAAATGCTTGCTTGATTCCAAATTGGAATGGAACTTGGAAAAACTCTCGGAAAGAATGGGGCTTTTCTTGGGGGATAAAGGGTAGTAAGATGAAGAAAAGGAATGGGAAAAGGCAAATATGGAACGGAACCAGGCAGGGAAGCTGAAATGAAAGGAGACCCTCAATGGACGAGAAAGACTTTGAGCTGCTGGAAGTGCTGGATGAGACACGGAACATCACCCATGCGGCGGATAAACTCTATATGACCCAGTCGGCGCTGTCCAAGCGGATCAAATCCATGGAGCAGGAGCTGGGGGTGGAAATTCTGCTCCGCTCCCGGCAGGGCATCCGCTTTACCCCGGCAGGAGAAAAGGTGCTGGAGCATAGTCGTGCCGCCCTCAAGCAGATGGAGCAGCTGCGCCGCGGGCTGGACGCCATGCAGGGCGAGGTGTGCGGCACCCTGAAAGCGGGCGTGTCGGTCAATTTTTCCTACTACCGCCTGTCGGAGGTGCTGGCCGAATACCACAAAAAGTATCCCCGTGTCCGGCTGGATATTGCCACTGGGCACAGCCGCCACCTTTACCAGCAGATGCTGGACGGTACGCTGGACATTGCGGTGCTGCGGGGCGAGTACCCCTGGGACGGCACGCAGTTCCTCCTCTCGCAAGAGGATATCTGCCTGATCTATGCCCGGGAGTATGAGGGAAAGCCGCTCTCGGATTATCTTTATATCGACCACCAGACCGACGCTTGGCTGGGGGCCCAGATGGCCCGCTGGCGGTATGAGAATGGCGTGACCGGGGATACGGGCAGCTTTGTGGTGGACAACATCACCGCCTGCCTGGAAATGGTCAAGCGGGGCCTTGGCTGGGCCCTGATGCCGGAAATCGCGCTGGACAATTTTGATGGCTGTGTCCGGCCCTGCACGTTTGAAAACGGCGAGCCGTTCCTCCGCCGCACCTATATCTTCTGCCAGCGGGATGCCGCTGCTCTGCCGCAGGTGCAGCTGTTTATGGACATGCTCAAGAAAAAGCGCTGAGAGGAGAAAATTTTCATGGAACAAGAAGTATCCCTCATCCAGATGCTGGATGCCCGGGAGCGCCGGGTCTGGCACCAGCAGGAGCTGCTGGGGGCCTATGGCAAGCCGCTGGTCTGCTTTACCATGAACATTGCGGGCCCGGTCAAGGATTCGCCTCTCATCCGCCGGGGCTTTGCCCGGGGGCGGCAATTGCTGGAACGGCAGTTTTTGCGCTGCGGCATCAAACCGCTGAAAATCGACCTCAGCAAGGCTGTGACGGGCCCTGAGGCTTTTTATGTGCTGGACGCGGAACCGCTGACCATCAAGAAACTGACGACATTGGTGGAGGACGCCAGCCCGCTGGGGCGGCTGTTTGACATGGACGTCCTCCGCCCGGACGGCAAAAAAGTGGACCGGGAAGAATTGCATCTTGAGGGCCGCAAATGCCTCATCTGCGGCGGGCCTGCCAAGGTGTGCAGCAGCCGCCGGGTGCATCCCGTAGCCGAGCTGCAGGCCCGGACGACGGCGATCCTTACCGAGACGATGGATACGCTGGATGCCGCCACGGCTGCCCGGCAGGCGGTGCGGGCCCTTTTGTATGAGGTGACCACTACCCCCAAGCCCGGCCTGGTGGATCGCCGGAACAGCGGCAGCCACACCGATATGGATTCGTTTACCTTTATGAGCAGCGCGGCCTCCCTCTACCCTTATTTTGAGGCCTGCACCCGGGCAGGGCGGAAAACAGCGGACGGCCCGGCCCCGGAGACCTTTGCAGCCCTCCGCCCGCTGGGCTGCGAGGCTGAGGGTGAGATGCTGGCCGCCACCCATGGCGTCAATACCCACAAGGGGGCTATTTTCTCCATCGGCATCGTCTGCGCGGCGCTGGGCCGCCTGGACCGTGCCGTCTGGGCCGACCCGGCCCGCGTGCTGGCGGAAGTCTCGACCATGACGGCCGGGCTGACGGCAAAAGACTTTGCGGGGGTCACGGCCGAGAATGCCGTTACCGCCGGGCAGAAGCTCTATGTGCAGTACGGCATTACCGGGGTGCGGGGGCAGGTGGAAGCAGGTTTGCCCGCCGTGTTGGAGTTTGGTCTGCCCGCGTTGGAAAAAGGGCTGGCCGCAGGATACAGCCTCAATCAGTCCGGCTGCGGGGCGCTGCTGGCGATCATTGCCAACAGCACGGATACCAACCTGATCGCCCGCAGCGACCGTGCGACTCAACTGGCCGTGGTGGAGGATCTGAAAGCCCTGCTGGCCCGGACGCCTTACCCGGACGAAGCCGCTCTCTGCGCGCTGGATGACCGCTTTATCGCGGCCAACCTCTCGCCCGGCGGCAGCGCTGACCTGCTGGCGCTCTGCTACCTGCTCCATTTCTTCAAAACGGAGGTACTGGAAGATGTCTGAATACACCCTCTCGCAGGTGTCGCCCACCGATAAAACCACCCTGGCTGAGATCGATGCCCTTTTGCAGAAAGAGGGCATCCGCCGGGACGGCAATCTGGATTATATCTGTGCCATGTTCGATGAGGATTACCACGTCATCGGCACGGGCAGCTGCTTTGGCAACACCCTGCGGTGCTTTGCCGTCAGCAGTGACCATCAGGGCGAGGGCCTGCTCAACCAGATCATCACCCACCTCATTGAGGTGCAGTGCGCCCGGGGCAACCTCCACCTGTTTTTGTACACCAAGGTGAAAAGCTCCAAATTCTTTGGGGACCTGGGCTTTTACGAGATCGCCCGGGTGGAGGACACCCTCGTCTTTATGGAGAACCGCCGGGATGGTTTTGGTGCCTACCTGCGCGGCCTCGAAAAGACCAAAACCGAGGGCAGATCTGCTGCGCTGGTCATGAACGCCAACCCCTTTACGCTGGGGCACCAGTATCTGGTGGAAACGGCGGCTGCCGCCTGTGATACCCTCCATCTGTTTGTCGTCAGCGAGGACGCCAGCCTGGTGCCTTTTGCAGTCCGCAAGCGGCTGGTGGCCGAGGGGGTGCGGCATCTGTCCAACGTCGTTCTGCACGACAGCGGCCCCTATATCATCTCCAACGCCACGTTCCCGAGTTATTTCCTGAAAGACGAAACCGCCGTGATCGAGGGCCACGCAAGGCTCGACCTGGCCGTTTTTACCAAGATCGCGGCGGCATTGAACGTGACCGCCCGCTATGTGGGCGAGGAGCCTGCCAGCCAGGTGACGGGCCTGTACAATCAGATCATGAAAGAGCAGCTGCCCAAGGCGGGCATCCACTGCATCATTGTGCCCCGTAAACAGGCCGGGGGAAAGGCCATCAGCGCTTCCACCGTCCGCCAGTGCCTGCAGAACGGCGATTGGGAGACCCTGAAAGCCCTCGTCCCCGCCACGACGCTGGAATACTTCCGCAGCCCGGAGGCTACCCCGGTGCTGGCACGGATCCAGAAAGCGGGCAATGTGGTGCATTACTGAGAAACTCCCCGGAAAAGAAGCGGCAAAAAAAGCGCCGGAGCCCGTTGACAGACCGGCGGGACATCGCATATAATAGAACCGATAAAAGGGAGTAAGGGGTGTGCCGCGGACCCGGAGCGGTGCACTGCATGGCAGCGTCAGCACGGTGGAAACACCCGATGTCATGTGTTCGCTTGAGACTTTTGTCACAGTGATTTTTGGCTGTGGCAGGGGTTTCTTTTTTTGTTTCCTGTCCGCAGCCTCCGGGGCCTGTTTTTGGGAGGAAACAAAATGGAGTTTCTCACAACATTCGCCAGCCTGTTTTCCAATTTTGGAAATCTGACCTGGCAGATGGTGGTCATGTGGGCGGTGGGCGGTCTGCTCATTTATCTGGCCATCGCAAAACAGATGGAGCCAAGCCTGCTGCTGCCCATGGGCTTTGGTGCCATCCTCGTCAACCTGCCTCTCTCCGGGGCCATTACCCAGGGGGAGACCGTTGGGCCCATCACGGAGCTGTTCCGTGTGGGAATGAGCAACGAGCTGTTTCCGCTGCTGCTCTTCATCGGCATTGGTGCCATGATCGATTTCGGCCCCCTGCTGGAAAAGCCCTGGCTCATGTTCTTTGGGGCGGCGGCCCAGTTCGGCATCTTTTTCACCCTGTTCGCGGCAGGCTTCGTCTTTGAGCTGAATGATGCCGCTTCCATCGCCGTGATTGGCGCGGCGGACGGCCCCACGGCCATCTTTGTGGCAAACGTGCTGGGCTCGAAATATCTGGGAGCCATCATGGTGGCGGCCTACAGTTACATGGCGCTGGTGCCCATCGTTCAGCCGCCGGTCATCCGGCTGGTGACCACCCGGAAAGAACGGCTCATCCGGATGCCCTATGAGAAAGGCCATGTCAGCAGGCTGACCCGCATTCTGTTCCCCATTGTAGTCACGGTCATCGCCGGGCTGGTGGCCCCGGCCAGCGTGGCGCTGGTGGGCTTTTTGATGTTCGGCAACCTGCTGCGGGAGTGCGGTGTCCTCAACGCCCTGAGCGAGACGGCGCAGAATGTGCTGGCCAACCTCATCACCATCGTGCTGGGGCTCACCGTGGCCGGGCAGATGACGGCGGACCAGTTCGTCCGGCCGGATACCCTGCTCATCCTGGCGCTGGGGCTGGTGGCGTTCGTGTTCGATACCATCGGCGGCGTGCTGTTTGCCAAGCTGCTCAACCTTTTCCTGCCGGAGGGCAAAAAGCTCAACCCCATGATCGGCGCGGCGGGCATTTCCGCGTTCCCCATGAGCGGGCGGGTGGTCAACAAAATGGGGCTGGAAGAGGATAACCAGAATTTCCTGCTCATGTATTCCATCAGCGTCAATGTCTCGGGCCAGATCGCTTCCGTCATTGCAGGCGGGCTGCTGCTCACCCTGCTGGGCGCGTGAACAAAGGAGGAAAAACATGCTGCATTTACTTTCGTGGGAGACCACGCTGCCCATCCTGCTCATCGGGATGCTGGGCATCTTCCTGGTCATCGGCGTCATTGTGCTGGCGGTGACCCTGCTGGGGAAGTTTACAAAGTAAAAATAAAAGAGGCTGTTGCACCATTTTGCAACAGCCTCTTTTGTTTTGCAAATCAGGTCTCAGGAGCTGCTTTCACGGCATTCAAAAAATCCCGGATCTTCTCCACCTGGATCTGAGCCACGGCCCGGCCGGTCTCATAGACGCGGCGCAGCTGGGCGGGGTCCCGCTCCATGGCACCGATCTCCAGCGGGATGGGCGGGCGGATGACATAATCCTTGCCGGCCTGCTCCAGCATCGAGATGTAGCTCAGGGTCTCGTTATACCGCTCATGGCGGTCCGCCACAGCCTCCACAAAGGCGGGGTAGCGGAAATATTTGGCCCGGATGGCGGGCAGGAATTTGTTCTTCTTTTTGACGTAGCCCTTGGGCTGGGTCAGGATGATGAGATTGCGCTTGTACCCGATGGACTCAAAGAACCGCACCGGGATGGAGTCCGCCACGCCGCCGTCCAGCAGGCCGTAATGGCCGATCTTGACGATCTTTGCCGCCAGCGGCATGGAAGCCGAGGCTTCCATCCAGAGCACATCCTCAGCGTCGCCCTTGCGGCACTTATGATAGATGGGCTCGCCCGTTTTCACATCGGTGCAGACCACAAAGAAATCCATGGGGGAGGCGGCAAAGGCCGCCTCGTTGAACGGATCCAGCTTTTCGGGCACCTCGTGGTAGCAGAACTGCTCACTGTACAGGTTGCCCGTTTTGACCAGATTTTTAAAGCTGGCGTAGCGCTTATCGTTGCAGTACTCGGTGTTGTAGCGGATGACGCGGCCGATCTGGTGTGATTTGTAGTTGCAGCCAAACACCGCGCCGGCCGACACGCCGATCGCACCGTCGGTCACAAGGCCGTTCTCCATCAGAACGTCCAGCACGCCCGCCGTGAACATGCCCCGCATGGCACCGCCTTCCATGATCAATCCTGTTTTCATACGGGTCCACTCCTTCTCCCCAGCGGCTGGTTCGTTGCAAAACAGCCGCACCCTGTTGGCCGGGGCAGCACAGAATCCCCCGGCTGATTGCTTCCAGTATACTCGAATTTTTCCAGAAAACAAGCCCGCAGGCCGGAAAAATCGCCCCCGGACGCAAAAGAACGATCAAAGTCATACTCTTTGGAGCTAAGACTGAAATTCCATGCGCTTTTTTGTCAAATTTGGGTATAAAACACCTTGCAAACCCCGGGTGGTTCCGGTATACTTGGTAAAATAAAAAATTGAGAGTCACAGGAAAAATTTGAGAGTCACTGGGAGGAACGTGCAGAGTTATGAAAATGCTGGAAGATCGCATCCGCAAGGACGGCATTGTCCGCGAGGGCAATGTGCTCAAGGTAGACAGTTTCATCAACCACCAGATGGATATCCCACTGTTCAAGGAGATGGCCCGGGAGTGGAAGCGCCTGTTTGATGGCAAGCCCATCAACAAGGTGCTCACCATCGAGGCCAGCGGCATTGGCATTGCCGCCGTGGTGGCCAGCGAGTTCAACGTGCCGGTGGTGTTTGCCAAAAAGTCCATGAGCATCAACCTGGATTACGATAACTACGAGACCAAGATCCAGTCTTTTACCCACAAGAAGATCTACAACGTCATCGTCTCCAAAAAGTTCCTCACCCCGGAGGACCATGTCCTCATCATTGACGATTTCCTGGCCAACGGCTGTGCCCTGATGGGCCTGCTGGAGCTGGCACAGGAGGCCGGTGCTACCGTGGAGGGCATCGGCATTGCCGTGGAAAAAGGTTTCCAGCAGGGCGGCGAGCTCATCCGCAGCAAGGGCTACCAGCTGGAGAGCCTTGCCATCGTGGACGCCATGGACAGCAAGACCGGCGAGATCACGTTCCGCGAGCAGCCGCAGCAGAGCTGAAAATCCAGCAGCACATGTTATCCTATCCGCAGGACCGCTTCGGCGGTCTTTTCTTTTTGCCCTGATTCAGGCCCCGTCAAAACTGTCGCCATCTTCAGGCAGGTCGGCGGCAGTCTCCGCCGTGGGAGCGGGCTGCTCCGGGACGGCGGCGCGGGGGATGCCTTTGGATACCAGCGTCTGTTCCAGAACCTCGGCGCAGACGGGAGCCGAGAGGCTGCCGCCTGCCGTCGTCCAGCTGTGGGGCTCATCCAGGCAGACCAGGCAGAGGAACCGCGGGTCGTCGATGGGGGCCACGGCCACAAAGCTGGCAATGCGGGCCTTTTCGTCGGCGCTGTCCAGCTTCTGGCTGGTGCCGCTTTTGCCGCCCACCCGGTAGCCCGCGATCCGCGCGTTCCGCCCGCCGCCGTAGAGGACGACCGCCTCCATCATCTCCCGCATGATCTGGCTGGTCTCGGGCTTGAGCACCTGCCGTTTGCAGACGGGGAAGAGGGTCTCTATGACCTCGCCCTCCGGCCCTAAAATGGCATCCACCACCCGGGGCTGCAGCAGCTTCCCGCCGTTGACCACGGCACAGACCGCCGATGCCATTTCCAGGTAGGAGATCTTGCTGCTCTGCCCGAACGCGCAGGAGGCCAGCTCCACCGGGCCCATCCGGTCAGCGGTGTAGTAGAGGCTCTTTTTCGGCTCGGCGGGCAGGTCGATGCCGGTGGGCTCCCGCAGGCCAAAGGCTGCAAAATAATCACAGAACGCCTCTTTGCCCAGCCTTGCCCCGATCTGGATGAAGCTCTGGTTGCAGGAGTTTTCCAGTGCCTGGGTCACGGTCTGGGCCCCGTGGCGCTTGTGGTTGGCGCAGTGGAACCGGGTGCCTGCTACCGAGATGAACTCCCCGCAGTAAAAGCTGGAGCTTTTGGAGATGGCCCCGGCATCCAGCGCCGCCGCGCAGGTGATGAGCTTGAAGACGCTGCCCGGCTCGTATAAATCGCTGACGGCCTTGTTCCGCCACTGGGTCTGCTGGGCCAGCTGCAAAGCTGCCTTGCGCTCGTCGCCGGTCAGGGCGTCCACCATGCTCCGGGCGGCCTTGTCGGCCAGCACGCGGGGCTGGTTGGGGTCGTAGGAGGGGGTGGTGGACATGGCCAGCACGGCCCCGGTGTTCACGTCCATCACGATGCCCACGGCCCGGGCCGCGACGTGATGCTCCCGGACGGCATAGCCCAGCGCGTTCTCCAGGTAATGCTGGATGTTGGTGTCGATGGTCAGCCGCAGGCCGTCTCCCTCGGTGGGGAAGCGCTCGGTCTCATAGCTTTGTTCCAGCGTGTAGCCCCAGGCGTTGACGGCGGTGAGCACCACGCCGTTTTCCCCGGTGAGCAGATCGTCGTATTCCAGCTCCAGCCCCGAGACACCGGCGTTGTCCACATTGGTGAAACCCAGCACCGAGGCCAGAAACTCCCCCTGCGGGTACCAGCGCCTGGAGTCCTGGTTGATCCGGATGCCGGTGATGTCGTTCTCCTCGCAGAAATCCCGCACCCGGTCGGCCATGGAACGGTCCACCCGGTAGCGGAGCAGGCAGTCGTTGGAGCGCCGCTGGCTGAATTTTTCCAGCAGGGCGGCTTCGTCCAGCTCCAATATTTTCGCAAGGCCCTGGGCGGCAAGGCCGAGTTTTTCCTCCGGCATCTCCCGGGGCGAGGCCCGCAGGGTCCAGCAGCTGCTGTTGGCGGCCAGCAAAACACCGTCCGCACTGTAGATGCGGCCCCGGTCCGCCGGGACGATGGTATCCCGCAATTGCTGGCCCAGCGCCCGCTGAGTGTACCAATCGGAGGCGCGCAATTGCAGCCAGAACAGACGGAACGCCAGCCCGGCGGCCACGGCACAGAACAGCACGGCCACCAGCCGTGCCCGCTGGCGGAATGCCCGCTCGGGCAGGGTGCGCGGACCGGACATGAACACCACCTCCTCCTGCCACTCTATGCGGGGCGGAGTGACTATTATTCGCCATTCCTGCGTACAATAAGTACCCGGGAGGAACTGCCGATGCTGCACAATGAAACGATACGCCCCACGCCCCGCCACAGGCTCCGCCTGCCTCTGCGGCAGCTGCCTGCCATGGACCTGCCTTTTCTGGTACTGGTGCTCACGCTGGTGGGCTTTGGGCTGGTGATGCTGGCCTCTGCCTCCAGTGCGGTGGCTCTCTACCGCCGGGGGGATGCCTGGGCCTACCTGCGCCCGCAGCTGCTATACGCGGCGCTGGGGCTGGTGGGCCTGTGGCTGGCCAGCCGGGTGGATTATCATATTTTCCATAAGCTGGCCTGGCCGCTGCTGGCTCTCTCCCTCGTTTTGCTGGTGGCCGTGCTCTTTATGCCGGAGTACAACGGCTGCAAGCGCTGGCTGGTGCTGCCCGGGCTGGGCACGCTGCAGCCCAGTGAAATTGCCAAATTCGCGGTGGTGCTGGTGTTCAGCCATGTCATTTCCCTCAACCACGACCAGATGAAACGCTTCTCCGTGGGCGTGCTTCCCTTTGCGCTGGTGCTGGGGGTGGTGGCGGCGCTGATGCTGCTGGAGCCGCACCTTTCGGGCACTCTGCTGATCCTGGGCATTGGAGCCGTGCTGATGTTTGTGGGCGGCACCGGGCTCAAGTGGTTCGTGCTGGCAGGCGTGAGCGGGGTGGCCGCCATCGGGGCGGCAGTGGTCATCATGCCAGACCTTGTGCCCTACGCCGCTGACCGGCTCAACTCCTGGCTGGACCCCTTTGCCGACCCGCTGGGCGACGGCCACCAGACCATCCAGAGCCTGTATGCCATCGGCTCCGGCGGGGCTGCCGGGCTGGGGCTGGGCAACAGCCGCCAGAAGCATCTGTTCGTGCCAGAGCCCCAGAACGATTTTATTTTTTCCATCGTTTGCGAGGAGCTGGGCTTTGTGGGGGCCTGCGCCGTGGTGGGGCTGTTCGTGCTGCTGCTCTGGCGGGGAATCACGCTGGCGGCCCATGCGCCCGATCGTTTCGGGGCACTGCTGGTGGTCGGCTTCACGGTGCAGGTGGCCCTGCAGGCCGTGCTGAACATGGCCGTTGTGACCAACACCATCCCCAACACAGGCATCAGCCTGCCGTTTTTTTCCTCTGGCGGCACCAGCCTCATGATGCTGCTGGGCGAGATGGGGGTGGTGCTTTCCGTCTCAAGAGGGGAAACGTGAAAATTCCTCTATTTGGCTCCCCTGATAGGATAGACTCCCTCCGGCCGGAGGGAGATGTCGCGTTAGCGACAGAGGGAGGACGGCTGGACGTGCCAGAGCGCGGCCTGAGAGGTTTCGTTTTAAATAAACTGGAACAAATGACGCACCAAACTCTTGTGGAATCAGACGGATTGACATTCCGCGCTCCCTTTGCATAGCCTGTGGTATCTTTTGCGGAATGGGGGCTGCGGATATGGCACAGAGCGCGGAACAGATCGTGGTAACGGGTGGGTGGCCTTTGAACGGAACGGTCCGCGTCCCGGCAGCAAAAAACAGCGTCCTGCCGCTTCTGGCGGCCGCGCTGCTCTGCCAGCGGCCGGTTCGGCTGCGGGGCGTGCCAAGGCTCTCGGACGTGGAGTGCAGCCTTGCGCTGCTGCGGGGCGCGGGCTGCACGGCCCAGTGGCAGGGCAGCGATGTGGCGCTCTCCGGCAGCCCGGTCCAGAGCACCCTGCCGGGGCAAACAGCGGCACAAATGCGGGCTTCCATTCTCTTCTGCGCACCGCTGCTGGCACGGCTTGGCCGGGCGGAGACCGTGCTGCCCGGCGGGTGCAGGATCGGCTCCCGCCCCATTGATCTGCACCTGACGGGTCTGGCGCGGATGGGGGCGCAGGAGCTGGACGCCGGGCCGGGGCGGCTGGTGCTGCTGGCTCCCTCCGGCCTGCATGGGGCAGAAATCACCCTGCGGTTCCCCAGTGTGGGGGCCACGGAGACGCTTTTGCTGGCGGCGGCCTGTGCCCGGGGCCGCACCGTGCTGCGGGGAGCCGCACGGGAGCCAGAGGTCGCAGACCTGGCCGATTTCCTCAACCGGTGCGGCGGCAGTGTGGAGGGGGCGGGAAGTTCCACGCTCATCATTGAGGGGCGGAGAGCGCTGGGCGGGTGCGTGTTTTCGCCCCTGCCGGACCGTATTTTTGCCTCCACGCTGGCCTGTGCGGCGGCCGCCGCCGGGGGACGGGTGGAACTGACCGGATGCAGCCCGGAGCTCTATGCCCCGGTGCTGGAAATTCTGGCACAAATGGGCTGCCGGGTGGAGCGCGGCGGGGAGAGCGTGCAGGTGGCCCGGTTTGGGCGGCTGTATGGTGCGGGCCGGGTGTTTACCGGAGTATACCCGGCATTGGCCACCGATGCCGCCCCGCCGCTGGCGGCAGCCATGCTCTGTGCGGAGGGCGAAAGCAGTATTGAGGATGTGATCTTTGAGCGGCGGTTTGCCTGCGCGGAGGGCTTTGCGGCCTTGGGCGGGCGGGTAAATACGGCAGGCCGGGTGCTGCACATCCGGCCGGGTGGTGCACTGCGGGGCACACGCCTTTCCGCACCCGACCTGCGGGGCGGGGCCGCGCTGGTGCTGGCAGCCCTGGCGGCACAGGGCCGGAGCCAAATTGGCGGGGTTGCGTATCTCGACCGCGGATATGCGGATTTTACAGAGATTTTGGCCTCTCTTGGGGCACGAATTTACCGAGAAACGAAGACCGCGTGACCCCCGGTGAAAAAAACACCCCCAAAAAACCAAATTTGTCTTGCAATCGGAGCAAAAAGATGATACGATACTGTTATATAGTAGCAGTAATATGAGATAATCCTGCCCTTGTACACGGCGGGTGTACGATAAAATCCGATGGAGGACAAAGTTATGGCATTGATGCTCGATGAAGAAATGGACGAAAATGTTACGACGATTAAGGTAATTGGCGTCGGCGGCGGCGGCGGAAACGCGGTCAACCGGATGGTCAGCGACGGCCTGCAGGGTGTTGAATTCATCGCGATGAACACCGACCAGCAGGCACTGGCCAAGAACCATGCTGCCACCAAGGTGCAGCTGGGTTCCAAGCTCACCAAGGGCCGCGGCGCGGGTGCCGACCCTGAGATCGGCCAGCGCGCCGCCGAGGAGAGCAAGGACGAGATCGCAAACGCGCTCAAGGGCTCTCAGATGGTCTTTATCACCGCCGGTATGGGCGGCGGCACCGGCACGGGCGCGGCCCCTGTTGTGGCCGAGGTCGCCCATGACCTGGGCATCCTGACCGTTGGCATCGTGACCAAGCCGTTCTCCTTTGAGGGCAAGCGGAAGATGGGCCTGGCTGAGCAGGGCATTGCAAACCTGCTGATGCATGTGGACAGCCTGATCGTGATCCCCAATGAGCGCCTGAAGATGATCAGCCAGGAGAAGATCACCCTGATGAACGCTTTCCAGGCCGCGGATAACGTGCTGCGCCAGGGCGTGGAGTCCATCTCCGCCCTGATCAATGTGCCCGCCTTCATCAACCTGGACTTCGCCGACGTGCGCTCCATCATGAAAGACGCGGGCTACGCGCACATGGGCGTGGGCAGTGCCAAGGGTGCCGGGAAAGCAGAGAACGCCGCCAAGGCTGCCATCTCTTCTCCGCTGCTGGAGACCAGCATTGCCGGTGCACACGGCGTTATCATCAACATCACTTCCAGCCCGGACATCGGCCTGGAGGATGTCGAGACCGCCGCGGGCCTCATCACCCAGAGTGCGCATCCCGATGCAAACATCATCTGGGGTACCGCGTTTGATGAGAACCTCTCCGATGAGATGCGCGTGACCGTGGTCGCCACCGGTTTTGACAACAAGGTGCCCGATGCTCTGCGTGCCAGCCTGAGCAATGCAGCCGGTGCGGCAGCTTCCACTCCGTCGGCTGTCTTCAGCTCTGACGTGGCAGCCGCCAACAATGCCGCAAAGCAGCAGCCTGCTGCCAACACCGCCAAGGTGGAAGAGGAGAGCAGCGACAACCGTTATTACGATGAGCTGCTGGCCATCCTGAACAAGCGCAAGTAAGCGGGATCTTCTTTTCAGAACAACAGAGCGCCCGGGAGGGGGCGTGTCTCTTGCGCGTGAGCGGAAGGAGGCATTGGATGGTACTCAGGGACGGAACGCTGCCCACCGCATGGTTGAGCAGCCGCAAAAACAGCGTACTGCGCTGCATTGAGCGTCTTTGTGCCGAAACTGCGTCCGAGCACCGCCGCGCGCAGCGCAGACTGCAGGAAGTGGAGGAAGCCATGGCTACCCAGAACCAGCCGGGATCGATCCTGCCGGGGCGGACGATGCAGACCGCTGTTCCGGTGTCCGGGGGGCAGTCTGCGCCTGCGGCTTCTGAAACAGAGCTGCTGCGCCGGAAACTGGCGGAGGCCAATGCGGAGATCCGCCGGTATGAGACTCGCTTGTTCGCCTACGAGCGTGCCATGCTGGACCTGCGCCGGGAGAACGCCGAGTTACAGGCGCTGTGTGAGCAGGCCCGGGCGGGCGAGACCCTGCCGGAGCCGACGCCTCAGCCTACCGTTCCGGTGCTGGAAAAGCCGGAGCTCCCGGTCATCCATTTCCCGGCCCCCGCGCGGGATGCCGGGGTGGCTCAGGGGCCGCTTCCCGGCGAGATTGAGACCCTGCTGGACACGGGCACCCCGGAGTGGGAGCCCAAGACCAAGCTGGATCACCTCTCGGTGGACATCATCTCCCAGCTGGAACAGCTGATGGGGACTTAACAAAAAAGAAAAAGACCGATGCACTTGTCTCACGACAGTGCATCGGTCTTTTTTGGTGCTTATTTTACCGCGCTGGTGCGGTGCTCCATGAGGTACGTTGCTTCCAGGTCAGCAATGTGGAGCTTGACGGCCAGAGGGTACTTATCGTAGGCTTCCGAGATGGCAAAGCAGCCGCCCCGGGCCGCGTCGTCAAAGCCGCCCATGTGCCAGCGGATGGCCACCGCTTCCTCCACTTTCAGTTTCATGAACCGCTCAATGAGGAAAACGCTCTTCTCGCCGTGGCCGTAAGGGAACAGATCCTCCACGCTGTAGGAGGGCACTTTTTCCCACTGGCCGGTCACGTCATTTTTCACGTTGCGGGTGCCGCGCTTGTAGTAGTTGGCCTTGCACAGGTCGTGCAGCAAGGCGCAGATGGCAAAGCTCTCCTCGCTGTCGCCCTCGGTGAAGAACGTGTCATGGAGGGCGTGATAGACGTTGAGGCTGTGCATACACAGCCCGCCCTCACAGGCCCCGTGGAACCGGGTGGAGGCCGGAGCCGAGAAGAAATCGGTCTTGTTGTCCAGCCAGTCCAGCAGCTTCTCGCTGCCGGGGCGGGTGACATGCTGCTGGAAGATCTGCAAAAACTCCTCACGGTCGCCCATCTTACAGCTCCATATCGTCCAGGATGCCCTTGAGGATGGCCAGCTCGTCGTGGCTCAGGGAAATGCCCTTGCCCATCCGGGTGCCGTCCGGGGACCAGTCGCGGATATCATACTTGGGCTCGCCGTCGTTCCAGCTGATGAGGTTGAGCTGGCGCTCCCAGCCGCGGGGCCGCTGGGAGAGGACTGCCAGCTTCTGGACCACTTCGTATTTGATTTCTGCCATGGTAACATTACCTGCCTTTGTCTTTGTTTGCTACCATAATAAAAGAAGCGGCCGAAGATTTCAACTACTAAATTAAAAATAATTTGAAAATTGTTTCAGAACTTAGCCGTAGGGGGCGTCCTCCCGCCACTCCACCAGTGCTTCCACGCCGCTCTCGTCCTCTTCCGGGGCCGGGTGGGCGGAGTGGGTGTGCTGGGCCGTGCCGAACAGCTGCTGGCCGTACTGGGCCATCACGCTGGTGGAAACATCGCCTTGTAAATAATCCTCAGCGTTTTTCTGGTAGCAGGCGGCAGGGGTGCCGTCCGTTATCTCGATGGAGCTCCCCTTGGCAGGGGAGCTGTCCGCGCCAGAGCGCGGACGGAGAGGTTTTATTTCAAAATCAGGCAGATGCCCCAGCGGCGGGCTCACCCTGCTCGACGTGTTTCCAACGGAATGCTTGTGCTTCGACATAAAAACACCTCCGCGCATAGTTTGCGCAGAGGTGCCGCGATTATACGATGAGCTCTACCGTGCTCCCGCCGCTGCGGGCTTTGCGGACGACCACCTGACGGTCAACGCGCTCCTTGAGGGCTCCTACATGGGAGATGATGCCCACCAGCCGGTCACCCTCGGTCAGGCCTGCCAGCACCCGGATAGCCTGTTCCAGCGAGTCCTCATCCAGGGAGCCAAAGCCCTCGTCGAGGAAAAGGGTGTCCAGCCGGATGCCGCCAGCGGCGCTCTGCACCTCGTCTGAAAGGCCCAGGGCCAGCGCCAGAGAGGCCTTGAAGCTCTCGCCGCCGGAAAGGGTCTTCACGCTGCGGCGGGTGCCGTTGTAGTGGTCGATGACGCCGAGGTCGAGGCCGGACTGGCTGCGCTGGTTCTCAGCCCCGATCCGTTCCAGCTCGTATTGGCCCGCCGTCATCTGCATCAGGCGGGTGTTGGCGTGGACGAGGATGCGATCGAGGTAGTTCATCTGAATGTAGGCTTCCAGCCGGATCTTCTGTTTGCTGCTCAGGGTGCCGCCCGCCGTGGCGGAGAGGGCGCTGACCCACTGCCAGCGGTGTTCCAGCGCCGTGAGCCGGGCCGAGTGCTGGCGGTACTGGGCGGCTGCGTTCCGGTTGGGCACCAGCCGGGCGTTGAGGGCCTTTTCGGCGGCGGTCAGCTGGCTGCGGGCGGTCTGCAGCTCCGTTTGCCGGGCCTGCAATGCTGCCAGCTCCCGCGGGGGCAGCGTGTTTTCAGAAGTCTGCTGGGCCTCCAGTGTGCGGACGGTGGCCTCGGCAGCGGCCGCCGCCTGCTGGGCCTGCGCCGCCTGCGCTTCCAATGCAGCGCGCTGGTCGGCCAATTGCTTGCGCTGGGCTTCCAGCTGGGTGCGGCGTTTCGTCTGGGCAGCATTTTCAGTCTGCTGTGCGTGCAGAGCGTCCAGTGCCCGGCGCAGGGCGGTATGCTCCTCGGCTAATGCGGTCTTGAGCAGGCCCACCGTCAGCGGCACCGGCCCCTCCGGAGAGGTGAACCGCTCCGGCAGCAGGGCCTCGGCGTCCTGCCGCAGGCGGGCGCGGCCCTCCTGCTCCCGGGTCAGGGCGGCGCGGGCGGCAGCACTGGCCTCCTGCGCGGCGGCGTCTGCCTCAGTGGCGGCGCGCTTGGCCGCGTTTACCTGCGTCTGTGTGGGGGCCGTGCGGGGGAGCAGGGCTTTGGCCGGGTGGTGGGTGCTGCCGCAGACCGGGCAGGGCGTGCCCTCTTCCAGCGTCTGGGCCAGCAGGCCCGCCTGTGCGTCCAGAAACGCCCGCTCCAGCCCGTCCCGGGCGGTGTGTGCCTCGGTCTGGCGGGCGGCTGCCTGCCGGTACTGCTCCTGTGCCGCCTTGGCGGCGGCAGCGCGGCGCTGACAGTCGGTGAGGCTCTGCTCCAGTTTGCGGAGCGTTTCCCCGCGCTGAGCAAGACGGGAGGCGTCGGCTTCCAGCTCCACCCGGCGGGTATCCGTGTCGGCCAGCCCGGCCAGTGCCGTTTCCGTTTCGGCCAGGCGGGTGGTCAGCTCGTCCAGCGTTTTGCGGCATGCCGCGGCCCGGGCGGCCTCTAAGAGAGCTGTTTCCTGCGCTTTGGCCCGTTTGGCGGCCAGCTCCTGCTGCAGTTTCTGTGCCTGCTGGGCCCGGCCAAGGGTCTGCTGCAGGGCGTCCAGAGCCGCTTCTTTTTCGGCCCGCTGGGCGGCAAGCCGGGTCAGCTCCGTCTCCTGCCGGGCCAGCAGATCGTCCAACAGGGCCAGCACGGCGTCCGGTAAGAGCTGTGCTTCCGGCTGGCGCAGGGCGTCCAATGCTTCGGCGTCCGGGTCCTCGGGCGGATATGAGACGCCGGATAAGATCTGTCCGATCCGCACTTTCTGGGCCGCGCGCTGGGCCGTGAGGGTGGAAGTCTCCGCCTGCAGCGCTTCCTGCAATTTCTGGTACCGCTGGGTGCGGAACAGCTTGCGGAAAATGCGGCTCCGCTCCTCGGTAGAGGCATTCAGCAGCCGGGTGAACTGCCCCTGCGCGATCATGGCGATCTGCGAGAACTGGCTGTAATCCAGCCCGATGATGTCGATGACGGCGGCTGTCACCTCTTTGGCTTTCGTGACGGGCGGGCGGCCATCGACATAGGTGAGGGTGGCGTCCGCTTTCTCGGTGGTAAAACCCTCGCCCCGGGCCTTGGGGCGGAGATATTCCGGGTTCCGCCGCACGGTGTACCGCTGGCCGTTCACCTCAAATTCCAGCTCCACAAAGGTGGGTGTTTTGGGGTCGGCATATTTACTGCGGAGCATGGCCCCCTCTCGCACGCCGCCGCTGGAGTGGTCGTAGAGGGCGTAGGTGATGGCGTCAAAGAGGGTGGTCTTGCCCGCCCCGGTGTCCCCCGTGACGAGGTACAGGCCACCCCGGCCCAGCTGCTCCAGCGGGAGAGTGGTCTCGGCGGCATAGGGCCCAAAGGCCGAAAGGGTCAGTTTCAAAGGCCTCATGCGTCGTCCTCTCCTTTCCAGATGGATTCAATGAGCTGCTGGCAGAATGCGGCCTGCTCCTCGCTCAGGGGCTGGTTATTCTGCAATTGATAAAAAGCTGCAAAGTGTTCCAGCGGGGTCTGCTGCTCGGCCCGGGCCGGGCCCTCCACGGTCTGCTGTTCCCGGGTGCGGCGGTTGTCGTAATCCAGTCGCATGAGATTGGGATAGAGGACCCGCAGCCGGGCCAGCGCGTCCGGGAGATCCTGCTCATCGGTCAAGGTGATGTGGAGGTAATCGTCCGTGGCGGTGCCCTCGTAGGCCCGGCGGTCCGTCAGCTCCATGTAGCTGCCCCGCAGCTCCCGCAGGTCGTGCAGCGGGGTGAGGGGTTCCGTGGTGATGGAGACGCTGCCCTTGGGGCCCAGCTCCACAAAGGTGACGCTCTTTTGCTGCCCTGCCTCGGAGAACGAATACTTGAGGGGCGTGCCGCAGTAGCGCGCGGTGTCCCACCCCACTTTCTGAGGGCTGTGGAGGTGGCCCAGGGCCACATAATCAAAGCCCTCGAACAGGGAAACGTCCACACTGTCCAGCCCGCCCACCGAGGGCTCCTCGCTCTCGCAGACAGCGGCCCCGGCCACGAACTGGTGGGCCACCAGCAGGCTGCGGTGAGCCGGGTCCCGTTTGCAGCGGCGCAGGACACAGCCCAGCGCGTCGGAGTAGCTCTGGGTACTTTCAGCGGGTTCCTCCGGCCAGACATGCCGGACGGTGGCAGGCTTCAAAAACGGGAGCAGGTAGATGTCCACCGGGCCGTATTCGTCGGTGAGGGGGATGGGCTCCGGGGCCCCGGTGAACACCGGGCTCATGTATACCCGGCTTTCCGCCAGCAGATGGGAGCCAAACGCGATGCGGTCGGCGGAATCGTGGTTGCCGCTGATGGCGAACACCGGAAGCTTCCGCTCGGCCAGCGCGGTGAGGAACCAGTCCAGCAGGCGGACGGCCTCGGCGGGGGGCACGGGCTTATCGTAAAGGTCGCCCGCCAGCAGCACGGCGTCCACGGGGTGGGTGTCCAGCAGCGACAGAATCTGCTCGAGGATATAGCGCTGGTCGTCCAGCATGGAAAACTCACAGACCCGCTTGCCGAGGTGGAGGTCCGAGAGGTGAAGAAAGCGCATGGGATGCACCGCCTTTTTGTAAGAGATTGCCTTTATTATAGCATAAAGAAAAGAGCATGTCCTCTTTTTGGAAGACATGCTCTTTGGACCGGTGATTTCAGGCTCAGGTCTCCACGCCCTCGAACTGGCTATTGTACAGGGTGGCGTAAAAGCCGCCCTGAGCCAGCAGCTCGTCGTGATTGCCCTGCTCCACGATGTGGCCGTCTTTCATCACAAGGATGACATCGGCCTCGCGGATGGTGGAGAGGCGGTGGGCCACGATGAAGCTGGTGCGGCCCCGCATCATCCGGGCAAAGGCGGCCTGGATGCGCACCTCGGTACGGGTATCAATGGAGGAGGTGGCCTCGTCCAGAATCAGCATGGGGGGCAGGCAGAGCATGACACGGGCGATGCAGAGCAGCTGCTTCTGGCCCTGGCTGATGTTGCCGCCGTCCTCGGCGATGACCGTGTTGTAGCCCTCCGGCAGGCGGCGGATAAAGCTGTCGGCATGGGCAGCCTTGGCCGCGGCGATGATCTCTTCGTCGGTGGCGTCGGGCTTGCCGTAAGCGATGTTCTCCCGTACGGTACCGGCCCGGAGCCAGGTGTCCTGCAGTACCATGCCGTAGCTGCCCCGCAGGGAGGCACGGGTCACATCCCGGATGTCGGTGCCGGAGACGGTGATGGAGCCGCCGTTGACATCATAGAACCGCATGAGCAGGTTGATGAGGGTGGTCTTGCCGCAGCCGGTGGGGCCCACGATGGCAATGCGCTGGCCGGGCTTGACGTCCAGGTTCAGTCCCTCGATGAGGGGGCGGTCCGGCAGGTAGCGGAACGAGACATCGTGCAGCACCACATGGCCGTCCGGCTGGAGCGCGGCAGCATTTTCGGCCTCGGGGATCTGGTCGTCTGCATCCAGCAGCTCAAACACACGGGCCGCACAGGCCAGGGCGTTCTGCAGCTCGGTGACGACGCCGGAGATCTCGTTGAAGGGCTTGGTGTACTGGTTGGCGTAGCTGAGGAAGATGCTCAGCTGGCCGATGGTGATGCCGCCTGCCACGGCGTAGATGGCACCCACCAGGCCCACGCCGGCGTAGACGATGTTGTTGACAAAGCGGGTGGCGGGGTTGGTCATGCTGGAAAAGAAGATGGCCTTGAGGCTCACGTCCTGTAAACGACCGTTCACTTCATCAAAGGCTTCCAGGCTCTCGGCCTCGTGGCCAAAGGCCTGTACCACTTTCTGGCCCTCGATCATCTCGTTGACCAGAGCGGTCTGCTCACCACGGACGGTGCTCTGGCCCTGGAAATACTTGTAGCTGCGCTTGGCGAGGAAACTTGCCACGACGAGGCTCAACGGGGTGACACAGACCACCACCAGCGTGATGGGCACGTTCTGGAACAGCATGAACAGCAGGGTGCCCAGAATGGTCAGCACGCCCGAGAACAGCTGGGTGAAGCCCATGAGCAGGCCGTCGGCAAAGGTGTCCACATCGGCTACCATCCGGCTGACGATGTCGCCGGAGGGGTGGCTGTCGAGGTAGGAGAGGGGCAGGGTCTGGATCTTGCGCATGGCCTCGTTGCGGAGGTCGCGGCTGACGGAGAACGTGATGCGGTTGTTGCAGACACTGAGCAGCCACTGCGCAAAGGCGGCGGCCACGGCCACCACGAGGATCTCCACGACGATGTTCAGGACGGCGGAAAGGTTCACGCTGCCCTTGCCCAGCATAAAGTCGATGGCATTGCCGCAGAGGATGGGGATATACAGCTGGGCGGCCACGCTCACGGCGGCCACTACCAGGCTGCACACCACAAACAGGCTGTAGGGTTTGATCTTATGCAGGACACGGCGCAGCGTGGCATTGCGCTGTTCCGGGGTCAGCTTGCTTTTTGCTTTTGCACTCATTGCCGCGCATCTCCTTTCTTGAACTGGCTGGCGTAGATCTCTTCATACACAGGGCAGGAGGCCAGCAGCTCGGCATGGGTGCCAAGGCCTACCAGATGGCCGTCGTCCAGCACCAGGATCTGATCAGCGTGCTGCAGGCTGGCGGCGCGCTGGCTGACGATGAAGATGGTCATGCTGCCGGGCAGGGCGGCCAGTGCCTTGCGCAGGGCGGCATCCGTGGCGTAGTCCAGGGCGCTGGCACTGTCGTCCAAAATCAGGATCTCCGGCTTGCTGACCAGCGCGCGGGCGATGGTCAGGCGCTGCTTCTGGCCGCCGGACAGGTTGCGGCCGCCCTGCTCCACGGGCTCGTCCAGCCCAAGGGGCTTCGAGTGGACGAACTCGGCGGCCTGCGCCGTTTCCAGCGCGGCCCAGAGGTCTGCATCCGAGGCGTTTTGATTGCCCCACAGCAGGTTGGAGCGGATGGTGCCGCCAAAGAGCTGGGATTTCTGCATGACGACGCTCACCTTGCCGCGCAGCTCCTCGCGGGGATAATTCTGCACCGGGTGGCCAAAGATCTCCACGCTGCCCTCGGTGGCATCGTAAAAGCGGGGGATGAGGCTGACGAGGCTGGATTTGCCGCTGCCCGTGCCACCGATGACGCCGATGGTCTGGCCCTTTTCCGCCGTGAAGCTGATGTCGGTCAGGCTGGGTGCACCGGCCCCCGCATAGGTCAGGCCCACATGGTCGAACCGGACGGCGTCGTTCTGCTTCTCGGCGGGCACCTCACCCGGTACCTCTTGCGGGAACTGCATCCCGGGCTTGGTGTCCAGCACGGCCTGCACACGGCCCGCGCAGGCCAGTGCCTTGCTCACCTGCACGATGAGGTTGGCCAGCTTGACAAGCTCCACAAGGATCTGGTTCATGTAGTTCACCAGTGCGATGACGTCGCCGGAGGCCATGCTGCCCACATTGATCTGCACACTGCCTACATACAGCAGCGCCACGATGGCCAGGTTGATGATGACATAGGTCAGCGGGTTCATCAGGGCGGAGATGTGGCCCACATGGAGCTGCATTTGGGTCAGCAGGGCGTTGGCGTCCTCAAAGCGGTTCACCTCGGTCTGCTCCTTATCAAAGGCGCGGACGACGCGCGCGCCCGTCAGGTTCTCACGGGTCAGGCCCAGCACCCGGTCCAGCCGGGTCTGCACGGTCTTGTACAGCGGGCGGGTGACCACCATAACACCAAAGACCACCACGCTCAACAGTGGGATGGCCACCACAAAGATCAGCGCGGCCCGCACATTGACGGTGAACGCCATGATCATGGCACCAAACACCACAAACGGGCTGCGGAGGAACAGGCGGAGGAAGAGGTTCAGGCCGCTCTGCACCTGGTTCAGGTCGCTGGTCATCCGGGTGATGAGGGTGCTGGTGCCCAGGGTATCCATCTCGGTAAAGCTCAGGGTCTGGATATGCGCGAACAGCGCATGGCGCAGGGCGGTGGAGTAACCCACCGAGGCCTTGGCCGAGAAGTACTGGGCGGTAAGGCTGCAGGCGAGGCCGATGATGGCCAGCAGCAGCAAAATACCGCACCGCATAAGGATATAATGGAAGTCGTGCGCTGCAATGCCCACATTGACGATGTCTGCCATAACCAGTGGGACAAACAGGTCAAAGGAGGCTTCCAGCATCTTGAACAGCGGCGCAAGCACGCATTCGCGCTTGTAGCCGTTCAGATAGTTTAGCATTTTGTTCAAGGCGATACGCTCCTTTTTGGATGAGATTTTGGAGGAAACATTCCTTATTATAACGCGCATATTATAAAATTGCTATGGATTTGACAAATAAACCCTGCTATACTATAAAATGATTTTATTTGGGAAGAACGGTGAGAGCAATGGCAAACGAAAACGGGGCGCGGCTGCGGTTCCGCCCGGCGGGCAGTGCGGCCCGGCAGCATGGCGCGCCGGAGTATGGCCCGCTGGGCACAGGCTGCCCGGCTGTGGAACAGGCGGTGACGGCATTGTATAAAGCCCAGAACGAGGAGAGCTTCTGGACACTGATGAACGCGCTGAATTACGCGCTGGAGCTGGATACCCGGGTTCTGGTGCCGCTGCAGGCCGCGCCGGACTCGGAGAAAGGGGGCACCTCCTGGGCAGAACACCCGGTCCCGGCGGAAAAAGCGCGGGACCTGCCCCTGTGGACCCTGCGCACCCAGAAAGGCAAAAACTACCTGCCCATCTTCACCTCCGTGAAAACGGCGGAGGCCGACCGAGGCACGGCGGCCCGTCCCATGGCGGAGCTGCTGCTGGTGGACGCCATGCAGAAAGTGCTGGACAGCAAGGAGATGGACGGTATCGTGCTGGACCCGTGGACGACCTCGGCCACGCTGGATGCCAGCCTGCTCAACGGCCTGCTCCACGCCAGCCGGGACACCGATGAGCCCGGCGAGGAAGAGCTACACAAGGGCAGCCAGGCTGCTCTGGCCGGGCAGTGGGCCGACGCGCTCCACTACTACGAGCAGGCAGCCGAACAGGGCCGAGCCGAAGCACTTTCCATGCTGGGAGAGCTGCTGTATGAGGGCAAGGGCGTCCGCCGCAGCGCGGTGCAGGCCCGCCGGATGTGGAAAAAGGCCGCCGAGGCCGGGGATGTGCTGGCCATGATCGCCCTGGGCGACGACTGCATGGCCTCTGGCAAGGGGCCGGGGGCGGCGCTCCGGTATTACCGGCAGGCGCAGACGGCGGCCCGCTCCACGCCGGATATCGCCTACATGCCGCAGGTGCGGCTCCGGATGGCCCAATACGAGACACAGTACCTCTCCCGGCCCCGGGCGCTGGCCGAGATGGCCGAGGCAAAGCAGGGGTTCAAAATTCAGCTGGGCGAGGGAGATCCCGCCGCGGAGCAGTGGCTGCAGGAGACGGAAGACGCCATCCGCAGGCTGCTGGGCGACGAAAAGCGGTAAACACAGTTTCTTTACATTTGCTCTAAGAAATTGTCATACGGAACCGGTAAGATAAACATGGAAAAATACACGCGCTGCAAAAGCAGAGAGGACGACGAAAATGAGCAAAGTGATCGGAATTGACCTGGGTACCACCAACTCCTGTGTGGCAGTGGTCGAGGGCGGCAAGCCCGTTGTCATTGCCAACGCGGAGGGCGAGCGGACCACTCCCAGCGTGGTAGCCTTTACCAAGGATGGCGAGCGGCTGGTGGGCGGCGCGGCCAAGCGCCAGATCGCCACCAACTCCGGGCGCACCATCTCCAGCATCAAGCGCCACATGGGCTCCGATTACCGGGTGCACATCGACGGCAAGGACCTGACTCCGCAGGAGATCAGCGCCATGATCCTGACCAAGATCCGCCGGGACGCCGAGAGCTATCTGGGCGAGCCGGTGACGGAAGCCGTCATCACGGTGCCCGCCTACTTTGACGACAGCCAGCGCAAGGCCACCCAGGACGCCGGCCGCATCGCGGGCCTGAACGTCCTGCGCATCATCAACGAGCCCACGGCGGCGGCTGTGGCTTACGGCCTGGACAACGAAGCGTCCCAGAAAATCCTCGTCTACGACCTGGGCGGCGGCACGTTTGACGTCTCCATCATTGAGATTGAAGACGGCACGTTCACGGTGCTGGCCACCGGCGGCGACACCCACCTGGGCGGCGACGACTTTGACGAGCGCATTGTGGAATACGCCGTGGCCGAGTTCAAGAAATCCGACCGCATCGACCTGACCCGGGACCCTGCCGCCATGGGCCGGTTGAAAGAAGAGGCCGAAAAGGCCAAAAAAGAGCTTTCCAGCGCCCCGGCGGCCCAGCTCAACCTGCCGTTCATCGCGGTGGGCAAGGACGGGCCCCATCATCTGGACCTCTCCATCACCCGGCCTCAGTTTGAGATGATGACGGGAGACCTGCTCTCCCGCACCGTCCAGCCGGTGCAGAACGCCCTGCGGGACGCCGGCATCTCCGCCAGCCAGCTGGGCAAAGTGCTGCTGGTGGGCGGCAGCACCCGGATGCCCGCCGTGGAGCGGCAGGTGAAAGAGCTGCTGGGCAAGGAGCCCAGCCACAGCCTCAACCCGGATGAGTGCGTTGCCATGGGTGCCGCCGTACAGGGCGGCCTGCTGCAGGGCGGCGGCAAGCTGGCCGGTGCCACCGGCGCGGCGGCTCAGGGCCTTGTGCTGATGGACGTGACCCCGCTGACCCTCTCCATTGAGACGCTGGGCGGCGTGGCCACCCCCCTCATCACCCGCAACAGCATGATCCCCACCCGCAAGAGCCAGATCTTTACCACGGCCCGCCCCATGCAGACCAGTGTGGAGATCAACGTGCTGCAGGGCGAGCGCCACTTTGCACGGGACAACAAATCGCTGGGCAAATTCAAACTCACCGGCATCCGGGCCGGCTTCTCCTCCAAGCCTCAGATCGAGGTCACGTTCGACATCGATGTCAACGGCGTGGTCAAGGTCTCAGCGAAAGACCTGGGCACCGGCCGGGAGCAGAACATCACCATCACGGGCAGCACCAACCTCTCGGAAAACGAGATCCAGCGCGCCATGGCCGATGCCGCCGCTTACGAGGCGGAGGACAGCCGCCGGAAAGAGCGGCTGGACCTGCACAACCAGGCCGAGGTGCTGGCCTACAAGGTAGACGAGGCCCTTTCCAAGTGCAAGAAAGAGCTGGATAAGGACGAGAAGAACCGGGTCAAAGCGGACCTGGCCAACCTCCGCCGCTGCCTGCGGAAAGATAAGCCCGAAAAGATGAATGAGACCGAAGAGGCGGCGCTCCGGCAGGCTAAGAGCCAGCTGGAAGCCAGTGCCAACCACCTGATGGTGCTCTACACCAGCCAGACTGAGCAAGACGCCTCCGGCAATGACACCGCGGGCAGTGTATAAAACAGAGAAGATATGAAACAGTTCCGAAGATTTCTGTGGGCGCTGCTGCTCATTGGGATGGCCATTGCCATCTATTCCAGTGCAGTGGGCGAGACCGCACCGGAAAAGATCAACTGGGGCGGCGCGGAGCCTGCCGCAGGCAGCTGGGCTCGCACCGCGGACGCCATGGAGTTCTCCTACCCCATGGACGCGGCGAGGGACGAACCCACCATCCTCCTCCGCTCCGCATGGCAGAAGTATCAGGTCCTTGTGGACGGGAATGTCGTTTATACGGCTTCCAGTGAGCGGAACGGCGCGTTCCATCTGTTCCGGCTGCCGCCGGGGCAGGAGCTGACGGTGCGCTTCCTGGACTGCGCTCCCGGCAGTGGTGCAGAGAGTGCCGTCCTGCAATCCCAGGTGTATTTTGGCAGCCGGAGCGGCATCCAGTGGATGATCCTGCGGGAGAACCTGTATGCCGTGCTGTTCAGCGGTTTTGCGCTGGTACTGGGCATTGCCTGCCTGCTGGCGGCCTACGGTATGCAGCGCCAGCATTTCGGCAATTTTTACGGCAGCGTTTACAGTCTGGGCGCCTACATCCTGCTGGCCGGGGTCTGGGTGCTGACCGATTCTAAAATTCTGCTGCTGGTAAGCCAGAAAGCGGGTTTGGCGGGGCTGATCTCCTATCTTTCGTTCTACGCGCTCCACCTGCCGCTGCTGCAGTTTACCATAGGAGTTCTGCCCGAAAAACGGCGGATGCTGGAAATCCTGCAGGCGTTCTATTCCGGGCTGCTGCTGCTCCTGATGGCAAACTTTATCTTGAGCCTGCCTTACCTGAATGTGCTGGTCATGGCGGAACATCTGCTCATGACGGTGACCATCGCCCTGATTTTGTACCACGGGTTCCGGGAGATGCGCCGCGGCAAAAACAAGGCGCTGGGCCGTGTCATGGCCGGATATGTGCTGTTTGCCGTATGCAGCATTTTGGCGATCACAATTTACTATCTGGACAGCTCATTTCCATATTCCCCAGTGTATATGCTGGGCATCTTCGGGTTCATCCTGCTGCTGGCTGAGACGGCCGGGCAGCGCGTTCTGGAACAGATCAATGAGAACGCCAACATGGCCATGTACGCAAAACTGGCGTATCGGGATGTGCTGACGGGCCTTGGCAACCGGGCTGCCTTTGTCCGGGAGACTCAGGAGACCAAACAGTCTGCCGCTCCGTTTGGCTACATCATGGTGGATGTGAACGACCTGAAAAAGGTGAACGACACCCTCGGCCACCCCAAAGGCGACGCCCTCATCAACCGGGTGGCGCAGTGCCTGCAGCGGGCGGCGGCAGAAAAAGGAAACTGCTACCGCATTGGCGGTGATGAATTCGTGGTCAGCCTGAATGGGAGCCGGGAAGCTTTGCTGGCCTGCGCCGACCGCATCCGGGAAGAGATCGCGGCGGCGGACGCGGGGAGCGAGTTCCCCGTCTCGGCAGCGCTGGGCCTTGCCTGGAGCGAGGACCAGTCTGACCCGATTCCCGCACAGGTGTTCCGGCAGGCGGATGATGCCATGTATGCGGATAAAAAGCGGATGAAAGCCAGCCGCGAGGCGTAATGGGAAGAAAGAATCAGAATCGAAAAATCCCCCGACAGCTGTCGGGGGATTTCCGCGTCTAAAGACCTGCTAATAAAAGTCAAGTCCCAAAACAAGAAAATTCGCTAACCGACCGC
>OKZC01000005.1_pt1 | contig 88099 bp, 76 predicted proteins | sample 1608941 | NCBI WGS metagenome assembly OKZC01 (sample SAMN02674970, study PRJEB24791) | human gut metagenome, SKBSTL043 | isolation source: stool | host: Homo sapiens | place: USA | reverse complement strand
GCATCGAGCGAAGCGAAGATGTCGGAGAGGTTGTACAGAGCAGCACCTGCGTTATTCCGCTCAATCTAAAGGCATCCTTTGTCCAACCTCTCAGTCTCGCATCCGCTCGACAGCTCTCCTAGTAGGAGAGCCCTTGGCAAAGAGGTTTCGTTTTCGATGAAACCGATTTGCGTTTGCTGGAAAACGTCACGGAATGCCAAAGCCTCTCACTTTGGGAGAGGTGTCTGCGGAGCAGACGGAGAGGGCAAGGATGCTGACAAAAAGCAAAAAACACAGCGATACAAGCCCTGTTTGTCAGAGACATCGTATCGCTGTGCTTTCGTGTTTTATTTTGCCGGGCTTGCCCTCTCAGGCGCTGGCTCGCCAGCTCTCCCAAAGGGAGAGCCCTTGGCAAAGAGGTCAAGCCCTCGTGTACGCCTCCATGCCGTGGTCGGCAGGCGGATAGTACTCCATCAGGCTGATGTAGTCCTCGCAGTGGTGGCAGAACGCCGCCCGCACCGCCACATCGGCGGAGTCGGGCTTCATGGACATGAACATAAAGATGTACCGGGCCATGGCGGCCACCGTGCCGCTGTCGATGCCGTAGTACAGGCCCACGGCCAGCACCGGGATGACGGCCTGCTGCACCCGCTGGGGCACTTCCACATGGTAGGTCTTGCCCCGCAGGGTGAGGTTGCCGTCGTTCTGCTCCAGCTTTTCCAGCAGGGGGCGGCTCAGGGCGGAGGCGTTGTGGACGCTCTTTTCCAGCTTGGCCTCGTCCACGTTCCGCATGTTGCCCAGGCCCCGCAGGCGGGCCTCCACTTCCTCGTCGGTCAGGAGATAGCCCTCGGTGCACTCGGCCTCGTTGCGGAGGAAAGCGCACTGGATCATGTCCATCAGCACGGCCTCATACTTATCGTGGAACTGCTGCTTGCTGCCAAAGAACGTTTCCAGCCGCTCCATAACGCCGTCGGTGTCCTCCTTGGTGGCCAGCCCGCTGATGGTCAGGGGCACCTCGCTGAAGCTGGCGCCCCGGACATCAAGGTCGGCCAGCTCTTTCTCGTTTTGGGTGGAGGGCAGGAAGCGGTCATTGCCGTTCCGGTGGTAGCCCCACTCGGCGGGCAGCACCCGGGGGACGAGGTCGCCGCTGGAAAGGATATTATAGATGTTGCTGGCGGCCCAGGTGGTTTTCAGGGTACCGTCGGCGTTGTGGTTGTTGTCGTAGTCCAGCTGATAGTCCGGGTAGCTGGCGGCGGTCAGGGCCATCGGCGTGGCAAACGTGTAGACGAAGACGTTTTTGCGGTCGATCTCGGGCAGGTCTTTGTTGATCCGCCCCGCCAGCAGGTTGGCGACGGCCGCGCCCCGACTGTAGCCGCCCACCCAGAGCTTGACGGTGCCCGTCCCGCCCGGCTGGGCAGCCGCCCTGGCCAGATAATTTCGGAGGGCGGTCAGCACCTCGTTCACCGGGATGACGAAGCCCGCGTGGCCCGCCCCCACACCGGTGTGCAGGTTGCTGACCCACTCGCCGCCGTAGCCGCCGCCCCGCAGGATGACGGCCACAATGGTGGCGCGCTGGCCGTTCAGGGTAATGGTCTTCCGGGCCAGGCTGTGGCCCACAAAGTCCCCGGCCTGCCCCACGTCGATGTCGTAGTGGTAGAACACGGGGTCGGCAAAGCCCAGCGTCGCAAAGGCGTCGGCAAGGTTGGCCTCCCGGCCCACCTCCCCGTTGGCCCAATACCGGGCGTCGCTGGCTGCCGTGTTGAAGGCGGCCCCCACCAGCCCCAGGCTGGCCAGCGCCAGGCTGTGGTCGTACTCCAACGCGGAGTGGGCAAAAAAGCTGTCACTATAATAGTAGTCATGGGGCACGTCGGTCAGGCTCAGCTCACTGCGGAACCGCATGGAATAGCGGCCATCCGCCACCGCCCGGCCCACCGCGCCCTGCGTGTTTTCCGCCGCCGCCCTGGGCACTGCCAGCGCCGCCGCCGAAAGGGCCAGCGCTTTACAAAAATCACGTCGTTTCATGGGGTCTGTTTTCCCTCCTGACGGGTCCAACTCTGTGGAATATTTTGTTTTCTGGCGATAGTATACCGTATTTTATCACAAGACACAATGTATAATTTGCAAAAAAACGGCCTGCACTTTACCATGCAGGCCGTTTTGTGGTATTCTGTTCTCAGTGCTCCATCTGCTTGCAGTAGTCCACGATGTGGTGGAACATCTGCTCCACGGCGGGGGCCATGGCGGTGGGCCGCTGGACGGCCAGGCCGACCACACGGTCTTCCTCCGGGTCGATGGGGTAAATTTTGATGTTGGCGGTGCACTGGCTCAGCAGCAGCCGGGGCATGATGGAGATGCCCAGGCCCGCCTCCACCATGGCGATGTTGGACTGGTCATCAATGACATGGCAGCGGCGCTCGGTGCTCAGGCCGTACTTTTTGAGGAACTGGCGCATCTCGGCGTCGGTGGCGTCCCACTGCACTACGAAATTCTGGCCGTCCATCAGGGCGGGGGTCATCACGCCGTTTGGCGGCTCCGGCCAGTCGCCGGGGGTGATGCAGAGCAGCGGCTCCTTGAACAGCTCGGTGAGGGTAAATTCCTCCCGGCAGGTGGAGGAGAGGAACGCCAGGTCGATCTGGCCCGTGCGCAGCCACTCCTTGACATCATCGTAAGTACCCTGATATACTTCCACTTCGATCTGCGGGTACTGGGCCATAAAGCCTTTGAGGATGCCCGGCAGCATCCCGGCGCAGACGGAGTTGAACGCGCCCAGCTTCACCTTGCCCTTTTCCAGGCCGTTGAGGCGGGCAATGCTCTGCTTCAGCGCCTCGTCGCTGTTGAGCACTGCCCGGATGGACGGATACAGCGAGGCACCGTAGCTGGTCATGGTCACGCCGTTCTTCCCGCGATTAAATAAGGTAAAGCCCAGCTCTGCCTCCATCACCGCGATGGCATGGCTGATGGCCGAGGGGGTCAGGTGCAGCTGCTGTGCCGCCTTGTTAAAGCTGCCCTGGCGGGCCACAGCATCAAAAATCTCATAAGAAAACAGCGTCATACCTCAATGCCTCCTTCCCGTTACTCGTTCGGAGACGCCCGATCTTCTGTGAATCTTTTTCATCTTGCTCTTGCTGGAGTTCAATTTTCTTTTTGAGTGTACTATCCCGCCCGGCCTTTGTCAAGCACCCAAGCGGAAATTTCCACAAAAAATAAGGACTTTCCTGCAACAGAAAGTCGAATCCACACTCTTTTGGAGGGTTGTTTATGGTTGTTCCCCAAACACAGCGCCCCGCGCTCAGCGGCACGGCCCTCAAGCGGCTGGCCCTTTGCAGTATGCTGCTGGACCATCTCGGCGCGTCCTGCCTGGAAGCTGGCGTCTTTTCCCGCCCGGGGCCCATTTCCGAGCCGCTGCTCACGCTGGATCTCTGCCTGCGGTGGGCCGGGCGGCTGGCGTTCCCCCTCTACTGCTTCTTGCTGGTGGAGGGCTTCCTGCACACCCACAGCCTCCGGCAGTACGCCGGGCGGATGCTGGCCTTTGCGCTGGTGAGCGAGCTCCCCTTTGACCTGGCCTTTTTCCACACGCTGATCTACCGGGGCCACCAGAACGTTTACTGGACGCTCTTTTTCGGGCTGTGCGCCTTGGGCTGTTTGCGGCATTGCGGGGAGCGGAGCGCCCCGGGCATTTTCAGCGCCTTGGCTCTGGCCGTGCTGGCGGAGCTCCTCCGCACGGATTACGGGGCCATCGGGGTGCTGCTCATCGTGGTCCTGTACATCACACGGGCCTCCCGGCCCCTGCAGTGCCTGTTCGGGGCCGTGGCCGTCTGCTATGAGCTGTCCGCGCCGCTGGCGTTCCTGCCCGTCTCTCTTTATAATGGTCAGCGGGGCCGCTGCTCCAGGGCCGAGCAATGGGCGTTTTACCTCTTTTACCCCGCCCACCTGGCCCTGCTGGCCGCCGTGACCAATCTGCTGCTCTGAAAACCCGATAAGAATGGAAAAAGCCCGGTGATTTCAAAGAATCATCGAGCTTTTTCTTGGCGGAGTAGGAGGGATTTGAACCCTCGCGCCGTTGTTTAGACGACCTACGCCCTTAGCAGGGGCGCCTCTTCGGCCTCTTGAGTACTACTCCAGAGCAAAGTGTGTTACACTTATTCAATAAAAAATGGCGGAGAGAGTGGGATTCGAACCCACGGTACGTTGCCGTACGGCAGTTTTCAAGACTGCTTCCTTAAACCACTCGGACATCTCTCCTCGTGGGCACTCGCACACGCCGTACCGAATGCCTATTTAATTTACCAGATTTCCGGCGGGCTGTCAAGGGTTAATTGAAAGTTTTTCGCCACTTCCCGCAGCTGACAACCTTTTTTTGGGGTGTGCGGAACTTTTCTCTTTACTCAAACATCTTTTTGTTGTATAATAAAACCACAAGTAAAATGCCACCGGAACAAAGGAGTGCACAACCATGTCGTTTTCAGAGCTTTTGAAGCAATGCCGCAAGCAGCAGGGCATGAGCCAGGCGGAACTGGCGTCCAAGCTGGGGGTCACCCAGCAGGCCGTCGGCAAGTGGGAAAGCGGCAAGTCCTCCCCGGACCCCACAACGGTCGCCCGCATTGCGGAGATCCTGAGCACCACGGCGGATTTCCTGCTGGGGCTGTACCGCCCGGTCGCCAGCAGCAACACGCCGGAGGAGCGGTTCTTTGGCAACTATGCCGAGAGCCTGATCCCGGTCATCGGGACCGTCAAGGCCGGGTACGGTGCCCTGGCCTTTGAGGAGGATTACGGGCAGGAGTATGCCCGGGTGAAAGACCCCTCCAACTATTTCTATCTCGTGGTCCGCGGCGACAGCATGGAGCCCCGCATCCAGGACGGCGACCTGGCGCTGGTGCACAAGCAGGACACGCTGGAAAATGGCGACCTGGGCGTGCTGGTCTACGGCGACGAGGGCGAGGGCACCCTGAAGCGTTACCTCCAGCGGGGCAACTGCGTGGTGCTGCAGCCGTTCAACCCGGCCTACAACGAAATGGTCATCAAGGGCGAAGACCTCAACCGCCTGCACATCGCGGGCCGCGTGGTGGAAACCAAGGCGAAGTGGTAAAATTTTTGACCCCAAAAATCCAAAAGCCATTTGCAGAAGCTGCGTATGGCTTTCTTTTTTATCCCTTTTTCCGGGAGGCACCCCATGGAACAGTCTTTGATGGACAAACTCACGATCCTGGCCGACAGCGCCAAATACGATGTAGCCTGCACTTCCAGCGGGGCATCCCGCGCCGCGCGGGCCGGCAGCATCGGCAGCTGCTACGCGCCGGGCTGCTGCCACGCCTTTACGGCGGATGGCCGCTGCGTGAGCCTTTTAAAGGTGCTGATGACCAACTGCTGCTCGTTCGATTGCAGCTACTGCGTCAACCGCAAGTCCAACGATCTGCCCCGGGCGACGTTCTCCCCCCGGGAGCTTGCCGAGCTGACCATGGAGTTTTACCGCCGCAACTACATTGAGGGGCTGTTTCTCTCCAGCGCCGTCCTCGTCAGCCCGGACTACACCACCGAGCGGATGCTCGCCGTCCTGCGGCTGCTGCGGGGGCAGTATCACTTCGGGGGCTACATCCATGCCAAAGCCATCCCGGGCACCAGCCCCGAGCTGCTGGAACAGCTGGGCTATCTGGCCGACCGCCTTTCGGTCAACATTGAGCTGCCCAGCGAGAAGAGCCTTTCCCTGCTGGCCCCGGACAAGGGGCGGCACTCCATTTTCCGGCCCATGAAGCAGATCGCTGTTTCCGGTGCCGCCAGCCGGGAGGAAGTGGCTGTTTCCCGCAAAGCGCCCCGGTTTGCTCCTGCCGGGCAGAGCACCCAGATGATCGTGGGGGCCTCCCCCGAAACGGACTACCACATTTTGCAGCTCACCGAGGGGTTATACCAGAAGTACAACTTAAAGCGCGTGTTCTACTCCGCCTATATCCCGGTGACGGAGGACACCCGCCTGCCCACACTGGACACCAAGCCCCCGCTGCTGCGGGAGCACCGGCTCTATCAGGCGGACTGGCTGCTCCGGTTCTACCAGTTCAAGGCCGACGAGATTTTAGATCAAAACAGCCCCAACTTCAACCCCTATCTGGACCCCAAATGCAACTGGGCCGTGCAGCACTACGGGCTGTTCCCCGTGGACGTCAACCGGGCCCCGTTTGAAATGCTGCTCCGGGTGCCGGGCATCGGCCCCAAGAGCGCCCGGCGCATCTGGCACGCCCGCAAGCAGGCTTCTCTGGGGCTGGACGAGCTCAGGCGGATGGGGGTCGTGCTCAAGCGGGCCCAGTATTTCATCACCTGCAACGGCTTTTCCGGGGCCCACCCGGGCCAGGGCAGTGCCGGGCGGGAGCGGATCACCCGGGCCCTCATCGACCCCAATGTATTCAGCGGCGGGGTGGAGCAGCTGAGCATGTTCTCCCCGCCTGCTGTGGACAAACTGGTGGAGCAGGGCGTGCCGCCCCGCGCCGCCCAGCGGATGATCCGGGAGGAGGCGGTGCAATGTCTGGCCAGAGCGCTGTGACCCCGGCGGCCATCTCCCCTGCGCCCCGCAGGCTCCACGACGCCGACCTTGTTTACCTGTACGACGGCAGTTTTGAGGGCTTTCTCTGCTGCGTGTTCGAAAGCTTTCTCCAGCACGAGATCCCGTTTGCCATCTGGACGCCGGAGCGGGAGACGGCCACCCTCTACCCCATCCGGGAGATCGCTACCGACCACGCCAGAGCCCAGCGCGTTTTTGCCAGCTTCGGCAAAAAACTGGGGGCCGAAACGGAATCCCTCGTCACCCGGGATTTCCTCTCCGGGCGGGAGGATAAAGAGCTGCTGCTCCTGCGCTTTCTGCATCTGGCTTTCGCGCTGGGGCCGGGCACGGTCAAGCGGATGGGCCACCCGGACGTGGCCCCGCTCTACGAGATGAAAAAGAGCCTGGACTGGGAGGTGGACAAGTTCCAGGGCTTTGTCCGCTTTACCGAATACGACGGGATGCTGGGGGCCGTCATCCACCCCAAGAACTACATCCTGCCCCTGCTGCGGGGGCATTTCTGCGGGCGGTTCCCCGAAGAAAATTTCATGATCTATGACGCCGTGCATCAGGCGGTGCTGCTCTACCAAAACCATCAAGCCACCCTCACCGAGCTGGCCGCCCCGCTGGAGCTGCCCCCGCCCAGCGCCCGGGAGCAGGAGTTTCAGGCCCTGTGGAAGCAGTTTTACGATACGCTGGAGATCAAGGCCCGCCACAATGAAACCGGCCGGATGTCCCACTGCCCCAAGCGCTTCTGGCAGGATATGCCGGAGATGCAGGGCTGCTGACCCATTGATTTTTATTTACAATTCCGTCATAGGCCGATGGCTTGAGAAAACCGCCAACCTATGATATACTATCCCTGTCACTTGGCAGGTCTTCTGCCGCAAATGCCCTTTGCAAAGGGCCGAAATAAAGGAGTATTGTACAACTATGGTTCGCATTACTATGGAAGACGGCGGCATCATCGACATTGAGCTGAACGAGGAAGCCGCTCCCATCACCTGTGAGAATTTCAAGAAGCTGGTCAGCGAGGGCTTTTACAACGGTCTGACGTTCCACCGCGTCATCCCCGGCTTTATGATCCAGGGCGGCTGCCCGCTGGGCAACGGCACCGGCGGCCCGGGCTGGAACATCAAGGGTGAGTTTGCTGCCAACGGCGTCAACAACCCCATCAAGCACACCCGCGGCGTCATCAGCATGGCCCGCAGCATGAGCCCCAACAGCGCCGGCAGCCAGTTCTTCATCATGCACCAGGACGCACCCCACCTGGACGGCCAGTATGCCGCCTTTGGCAAGGTGGTGGCCGGCATGGATGTTGTGGATCAGATCGCCGCTGTCCGCACCGACTGGAACGATAAGCCCACCACCCCGGTCAAGATGAAGACCGTGGAACTCATCGAGGGCTAAACCTGTGTTCTTCCCGCACACCGGGCTTTTCCGGCTGTGCGGTTTTTTGTTAAGGAGAATTGTCATGAAATACGATTTTACGTCCATTCTCGAACGCCACGGCAAAGATGCCATCGCCGTGGACGGCCTGGGCACCGGCTTTGCCCCCTCTGCCCCCAAGGAGGGCTTTGACGCCATCCCCATGTGGGTGGCGGACATGAACTTCCCGGTGGTGCCCACCATCCAGCAGGAGGTCATTGCCCGCGTCCAGCACCCGGCATTCGGCTACTTTAACCCCAGCGACGAGTACTACAACGCCATCATCCAGTGGCAGGCCAGGCGCAACGGCGTGACCAGGCTGGAAAAGCAGCACATCGGCTATGAGAACGGCGTGCTGGGCGGCGTGGTCAGCGCCCTGAACTGCGTCTGCTCCCGGGGCGACAAGGTTCTGGTGCACAGCCCCACTTACATCGGCTTTACCCGCTGCCTGGAAAACAACGGCTACGATATCGTCCACTCCCCGCTGGTGCAGGACGAGAACGGCGTGTGGCGGATGGACTTTGCCGACATGGAAAAGCACCTGGCCGAGGAACACATCCATGCCGCGATTCTGTGCAGCCCCCACAATCCCTGCGGCCGTGTGTGGGAGCGCTGGGAGCTGGAAAAGGCCATGGAGCTGTTCAAAAAGTACAACGTCTCTGTCGTCTCGGACGAGATCTGGTCCGACATCATCCTTTCCGGCCACAAGCACATCCCCACCCAGTCCATCAGCGAGGATGCCCGCCAGCGTACTGCCGCCATGTATGCCCCCTCCAAGACATTCAACCTGGCCGGCCTCATCGGCAGCTACCACATCGTGTACAATGACTGGTGGCGGGACCGCATCAACAAGGAGTCCAGCCTCTGCCACTACAACTCCATGAACGTCCTCTCCATGCACGCCCTCATTGGTGCCTACAAGCCCGAGGGCTATGAGTGGGCGGACGAGCTCCGCGAGGTATTGACCGGCAACGTGGATTTTGCCTGCGATTACATCGCCCAGCACTTTGAGGGTGTGAAAGTGGCCAAGCCCGAGGGCACTTACATGCTCTTTGTGGACTGTACCGACTGGTGCGCCGCCCACGGCAAGACCATCCGGGAAGTGGAACAGGCCTGCTGGGATGTGGGCGCTGCCGTGCAGGATGGCACCATGTTCCACGGTCCCTGCCACCTGCGGATGAATCTGGCCTCTCCCCGCTCCCGCATTGAGGAAGCCTTCCGCCGGATGGATCAGTATGTTTTTAACGCAAAGTAATTTTTAAGTTTTTCTATACAAAAAAGCGCCTCTGACATCCACCGTCAGAGGCGTTTTTTGTTTCGGAACTGGTTTTACTCGCCCAGCAGCATCAGGTAGTACAGCACCTCGATGACCAGCAGGACCGAGAGCTGGGAGGGAGCATGGTCGCCCTCAATGAGGCGCTGCTCCCGGTTGGAAGCCAGCAGGACATGATCCGCCTGCTGGGCCAGCGGCGAGTGCCGGTCGCTTGTGATGAGGAGGATGGCTGCCCCGTTTTCCCGGGCCAGCCGGGCCACCTCTTCCAGCGCAGGGTTCCGCCCGGTGCCGGAGATGACCAGCAGCAGGTCGTTCTTTGTCAAAGTCGCCGCAAAGGCACGGGTCTTTTCCGGGATGGCACTGGCCACGCACCGCTTGCCCAGGCTGCCAAACTTGACCGAGGCTTCCAGCGCGATGCTCAGGTTATGGCTGGCAGCGGCCACTTCCACCACATGGGCCGCGTTCAGGCAGGCCAGCGCTGCCCGCAACTGGTCCGCATCCAGCGCCTGCACCGTGGCCCGTACTTCTTCCTGTTTGTTGACGAGGAATTTTTGCAGGATGCTCCGCATCCGGTCCGGCTGGGCCGCCGCGTGGCTTTTTTCCGCCTCCTGCTGCTCCATCACATCCCGCGCAAGTGCCAGCTGGAACTTGCGGTAACTCTCAAAGCCGAGTTTGTGGCACAGCCGGGTCACCGTGGCTTCCGAGGCCTGGCTCTGCCGCGCCAGCTCTGCTGAGGTCGCCGATGCCGCCCACTTTACATCTGCAAGGATGCAGTCCGCAATGCGCTGTTCTGCGCTGTAAAGCTGGATGCCGGAACACAGCAGGGTCAAAGCGCTCATTGGGGTTTCGCCCATATCGCAATACCTCCTGGTGTGTGCTTGTTACACACGGATCGTTGCGTCAAGTTTAGCAGTTTCTGTGCTAAAAATCAATTTTTTGTGTCACATTTCCACAAATTCAGCAATTTGTATATTTTATTCCTCCAAATTTTTCAATGAAAAACTCCCCCTTGTACAGGGGGAGTGAATCTTTTACGCGATCCAGCGGGCGCTGTTTTTCAGCAGCCCTCTTTTTCGGCCAGTTTCCGGCCCATGAGCACGCCCATAACGGAGGCCATCATCAGGCCGCGGGTCCAGCCGGAGGAGTCGCCCAGGCAGTGCAGGCCCTGAATGTTGGTGTCCAGGTTCTCGTCCATCTTGACCTTGTTGGAGTAGAACTTCAGCTCCGGGCTGTAGAGCAGGGTCTCGTTGGCGGCAAAGCCGGGCACCACCATATCCAGCATCTTGATGAACTCAATGATGTTGGTCATGGCGCGGTAGGGCATGGCGGCGGTGATGTCACCGGCCACGGCGTCTTTCAGGGTGGGCTTGACGTTGGACTGTGCCAGCTCTTTCTGCCAGGTGCGCTTGCCGTCCAGGATATCACCGTAGCGTTGGACCATGATATGGCCCGCGCCCAGCATGTTGGTCAGCTCGCCCACTTTCTGGGCGTAGGCGATGGGCTGGTTGAACGGCTCGGTGAAATTGTGGGAGACGAGGATGGCCAGGTTGGTGTTGGGGCTCTTCTTCTCCTTGAAGCTGTGGCCGTTGACAACAGCCAGGTCGTTATCATAGTTTTCCTGGGCCACAAAGCCGCCGGGGTTCTGGCAGAACGTGCGGACCTTGTTCTTCCAGGGCTTGGGGTAGCCGATGAGCTTGGACTCATACAGCACCTTGTTCACTTTCTCCATGACTTCGTTGCGGCACTCCACGCGGACACCGATGTCCACGGTGCCGGGCTTGTGGGCAATGTGGTGCTCGGCGCAGATCTTCTCCAGCCAGTCAGCGCCACGGCGGCCCGTGCCGATGACGACGGTATCCGCGTAAACCGGATAGGCTTCCGCATCACGGGGTCCCCTGATGAGGACGCCCTTGCAGACCTCGTTTTCGAGGATGATGTTCTCGCACTCGGTGGAGAAGAGCATTTCCACGCCGTTGTCGGCCAGATGGTTCTGGATGGCCAGGTAGAGCTGCTGGGCTTTCTCGGTGCCCAGATGGCGGATGGGGCAGTCCACCAGCTTGAGGCCGGCATGGATGGCGTTCTTGCGGATCTCCTTGATCTCCTCGCCGGTGTAGATGCCCTCCACATGGGGGTCCGCGCCAAACTCCAGATAGATCTTATCGGTATAATCGATCAGCTCCTGGGCGAACTCCTCGCCGATGAGGGTGGGCAGGTCGCCGCCGACCTCATAGGAGAGGCTCAGTTTGCCGTCCGAGAATGCGCCGGCACCCGAGAAGCCGGTGGTGATGGCACAGGTGGGGCGGCAGTTGACGCAGTGGCCCAGCTCTGCCTTGGGGCAGTGGCGTTTTTCCACCGGCTTGCCTTTTTCCACCAGCAGGATGTGCTTTTTGCTGCCGTGGCGCAGCAGCTCCACAGCGGTAAAAATACCGGCCGGGCCGGCACCCACAATGATCAGATCGTACTTTTCCATTTTCTTTTTATCCTTTTATTCGTTGATTTGTTCGTTGTCGTTCTCCTGCTCCACCTCGGCACTCTCGTCCACATGGTCGAGCTCCACGGCCGTGGCTTCGGCATCGGCACGGGCCACATCCGGGGCAATGACGCCGTCGCCGTTCAGATCCTGGCCGGTAACGGCCTCCAGCACCGACTGCGCCTCCGGGTGCAGCTTGACGAACCGCCGCACCGCCAGCATGGTGTACAGGGCACTCAGCAGGTTGAGGGCGCTCTCAATGATGAGGATCACGCCAATGGCCATCACCAGCGTTTCCATAGCCCCAAAGGGGTCCACGATCATCACAACGCCCAGCACCACGCTCAGAAGCGCCAGCAGGAGGAAGCCTTTCCAGCTGCCATAGCCGCAGCGGCGGAGCTCCAGCGCGTTCTGCACCCGGCCCAGGCTGTCGAAGATGACGAACAGGCCGAACACGATGGGCAGGATGCGGACCACGATGTCGCTGCGCAGGATGAGGAAGCCGCCCAGCGCCAGACAGACCAGACCGGAGATCAGGGTGAGCTGACTCTGGAAAATGCCGCGCTCCACCAGAAAATAGCGCACCAGCTGGATCACGGCGCCCAGCAGCACCACGCCGCCCAGCGCATAGCAGACCACGTTGAGGGCCGTACCGGGCACCATCAGCAGGAAAATGCCCAAAGCCAGGTAGAGCACGCTCATCACGATCAGGTTCCATTTCAGCTTTTTTCCCATATCATTCACGATCCTTTCGTCCGCAGGGGACTTATTTTGCTTCTGTTACGCGTTTTGCATGGGTGCAATGATGTTTTTGTTGATGCGTGCCATAAACACGAGGCTCAGCGTCGTGCTGACCACTTCCGCAATGAGGAACGCCCACCAGACCATATTCACGTTGCCGGTCCGGCTCAGCAGCCACGCCATCGGGATCAGCACCACCAGCTGGCGGCAGACCGAGATGATGAGGCTGTACACGCCGTTGCCCAACGCCTGGAACACCGAGCTCAGCACGATGCCGATGCCTGCCAGCAGGAAGTGGGGGCAGATGATCCGCAGTGCCGGGATGCCGATGGCCAGCATGGCGTCACTGGCGGCAAAGAGGTTCAGCAGCAGGCCGGGTGCAAACTGGAACACACAGAAGCCGATGAGCATGATGCACTCGGCGTAGGTGACGGCCAGCTTGATGGTCTTTTTGACGCGCCGCGGGTCCCGGGCACCATAGTTGTAGCTGATGATGGGCACCATACCGTTGTTCAGGCCAAAGATGGGCATGAACACGAAGCTCTGCAGCTTGAAATAGACGCCGAACACCGCCACCGCCGTGGCCGAGAACGCCATGAGGATCTGGTTCATGAAGAACGTCATCACACTGCCCACGCACTGCATGGCAATGCTGGGCAGGCCCACGACGTAGATCCGCCGGATGGCCTCGCCGCTGGGGCGGAAGCCCCGGAAGCTGATCTGGATGTCCGGGTTTTTCTTCAGGTTGAAGAAGATGGCCGCGCCCGCGCCGCAGAACTGGCCGATGACGGTAGCCACCGCGGCCCCCGTGGTGCCGGACAACGCCTCGCCGCAATAACCAAAGATGAAGATGGGGTCCAGCACGATGTTGACCACCGCGCCGATGAGCTGGCTGGTCATGCTGAGGTTGGTGCGGCCGGTGGCGGCCAGCAGCTTCTCGCCCATGGTCTGCAAAAACAGGCCAAGGCTGAACACACTGCACACCCGCAGATACCGGATGCCCTGCAGGGCAATGTCCGGGTCACTGGTCTGGGCGTAGAAATAGGGTTTCATGCAGGTAAGGCCGATGACAAAAAAGATCACATAGCTGCACAGGGCCAGAAAAATGCCGTTCTCGGCGGTCGTGTTGGCCCGCTCCTGATTCTTTTCACCCAGGCTTTTGGAAAGCAGGGCGTTGACGCCCACGCCCGTGCCCACGCCCACGGCGATCATGACGTTCTGCAGCGAGAACGCCAGCGAAACCGCGGTCAGGGCGCTCTCGCTGACGTGGGACACGAAGATCGAGTCCACCACGTTGTACAGCGCCTGCACCAGCATGGACACCATCATGGGCACGCTGAGCTTGACCAGCAGCGGATTGATGTTCATGGTGCCCATGATGTTCTCACGGGCTGTTGCTTGTTGATTTTCTTCCACGTTGACTCCTTTTGACATTTGGGATGCTTGTTTCTTTACCGGAAACGTGGGCAGAGCGCTTGCGCGCCCCACCCACGAACCATCATTGTTTTTTACGTCCAGGACTGCCCGGTGTCCGGGCCTCAGCCCATGGTCTTCTCCTTGGCGGCCACGGCGTCCAGGATCATCTTCACGCAGGTCTCGCGGCCCAGCGCGGCGTTGATGGCCAGGTCGTAGTTGTGCGCGTCGCCCCAGCGGTTCTGGGTGTAGTAGTTGTAGTAGGCAGCACGGTTGCGGTCGGTCTTCTCGATTTCTTCCTTGATGCCTTTCTCGTCTTTCGCCTTGACAAGGGGGTCGGTCTTGGCCAGCTCACGCCGCCACTCCACCGGAGCATAGATGAAGACACGCAGCACGTCCTTGCGCTCCCGCAGCACATAGTCGCCGCAGCGGCCCAGGATCACGCAGGGGCCCTCCTCGGCCAGCTGCTTGATGATCCGGCTCTGCAGGATGAAGACCTGATCGCCCAGAGGCAGATCGTTGCCCATGGTGTAGAGGCTGTACAGCAGGCTGTGGGTGTGGCGCTTTTCACTGGCCGCCACCGCCTCTTCGGACAGGCCGGAATGCTTGGCTGCCATGGTGATCAGCTCCTTATCGTAGAGCTTGATGCCCAGGGTGTTTGCCACATCCTCTGCGATGTAGTTGCCGCCGGTGCAGTACTCACGGCCAATCGTAATGATCGTCTTTGCCATAATGTATTCCTCCTATAGAAAAATTGGATTTTCTCAAAAAGCGCTCGGCTCCGCCGGGGCAGCTGCTCCGGCGGCTTGCGCGGTGCTTTGAAGAACGGGTTCAGGCGGCGGGGGCGGCACCGGGAGCCGGACTTCGGCCACCCGCATCCTGCCGGTCTGGTCCACCGCGTACACGCTGTACCGCCCGCCCGCGGCCAGCTGCTCCGCGCTGAAGCGGATGCCGCCCTCAGCGGTCTTTTCCAGCCGTTTGAACGTCCGGTGGGCGGTGGTGGCATGGGCTATCCCATCGTGGCGGCTGGCCGCCAGCCAGCCGGAAAATTCCTCGGGCAGCAGGTCTTTCTGGCCCCGCTGCACGAACGTGTACACGCCGGGCTCTCCCGTCTTTTCCAGCTCGCACAGGATGCGGCGGGGGCGGTCGGCTTCCATGTCCCGGGGCTTGCCCCGCAGGGCGATGGCCCGGCCCGTGAAGTAGCGCAGGAAATCGGTAACGGCCATGGTGCAGTTCACGGCTCCATCCGTGTCCGCCGTGGGGTCATTGAGGAGGACGAAATCCGCCAGCACGGCGTCATCATGCCCGAAACCCCGCAGGCCCATCCAGACCCCGACGGAGTCCCGCTGGCCCCGCACCCGGCGCTCCACCCGGACGGCTACCGAACAGCCGTCGTGGATCTGGGCCCGGAGGTCTTTCAGGTCCATCCAGGCCTGCCAGCAGGGGTAGCCGCAGCAGCCTGCCGCGGCCGCGGCGAACGCGCCGTTGCCGGTGCTGCCGGTGGCCTTATCCTCCATCACATAGGCCACCTCCTCGGGGAGGATGTCCTCGCCGAAGCGGTTCATGAGGGCGGCCATCACCAGCGGCAGGTCCATCTCCCGGCCAAAGCTGGGGTCGTGGGCGCTGAGGCAGTATTCCGGCAGGTAGAGCCGCCGGTTGATGGGGTGGCCCTCCTGTTTTTCCCAGGTCACGGGCCGCACGGCAGCGGCCAGCAGCCGGAGGGCCGGGGTGACTTTATCGTCGTTGGAGGAGAGGTTGACCTGCAATTGCACGCCGGTGCCGCCGCCGGGGGTTGCCACCGTGACCGTGTCCCCCATCAGGAAGACCATGCCGTCCTCGCTCTGGGCGTTGACGCTGCACCGGGGGTAATCCGGGGCCCACTTGCCAAAGCTCATCCAGCCCGTCCAGGCGTTGCCTGCATACACGCGGCAGCGCACCTCCACCATGGTGTTGTGGGGAGCGTGGGCGTTCCAGCTCACGTTCAGGTTGCAGAACGCGGGCATGGCAAACTCCGGCGTGGTGTAGCTGCCGTACTGCAGGTAGCGGCCCGCCGCGCTGTCCAGCACGATGCTGCCGCTCTCCAGCGCCACGTTATCCAGCTGCCCGCGGGAGAATGTCTCGGTGCCCTGCAGCACCAGATTGTTCCGCTGCTCCATGGCTCCTGCTCCCCTTTCTGCCGCAGCAAATTTTCAGTGGATGAAATTACTCTTCGTCTTCGCCCCGCTCGGCGGCCAGCTCTGCTTCAAGCTCGGCGTCGTGGAGCTTTTGGATCTTCTCCTCAATGTGGAACACCCGGTCCAGGTCGCCATACACGATCTGGCAGCAGACTTCCACCTGGAACCAGAAGCCGAACACCAGCATGAGCAGCAGGCCCAGCGGCATACAGAGGATGACAAGGCCCCAGAACAGGATGGTAACGACCGACGCCGCCAGCGCGTGGGGCAGGAACGCGATCATGCAGTTGACGCTGTTTTTCAGCGTCTGGAACAGCGGCTGGTCCAGCAGCACCACCTGCGGCCACAGATAGGAGAACAGCATGTGGAGCAGCAGCAGGTTGAGCACCGTTGCCACCCACATGGGCACGCCCACATTGGTGCCGTGGTAGAGCATGTTGAAGCAGAAATACACAAAGAAGATCTGCACCGTGACCACCACGCAGTAAAGCACGCCCGGCAGGATGCTGGCCTTGAAATTGCGCTTGAATGCCTTGCGGTAGGTCGTCCACCAGTAACCGGCCTCATCACGCAGGGCACGCAGAACGGTGTCGTACATGCCGGCCAGCGCCGGGCCAGCCAGAATTCCGCCCACAGCGGCACTGACCAGCATCACGGGGAGGCTGTTCATCAGAAAGCCGATGTAGACCAGGCAGATGACCGGGAGAAAGCCCAGGCAGGTGAGCAGGTTTGCAAGGAACATGCTGCTCATATCGCGGCCCACCAGCTCGAAGAAACGGCCTACGCCGGTCTTGCGGGGGGCGTCTTTCTCCACGCCCGGCCCCGCTTTGAAATCATTTGCAGAGGGGAATAAACTCATGTGTCGTTCCGGTTCCTTTCCTGCTGCCCGGCGGGCAGCGTCTGGCAGGCACCGGCGTTTCTCTCTGGAAGCGCCATTGTGCTACCTTTGTAGTTATAACTATACCCGGATTTTGTGGATTTTGCAAGCTGCAAAGGCTAGGATTTGTAAAAAAAGTATTTTCTCTCCCTTTTTACGGAAAAGTGTGTTACAATAAACTGGGGTTTTTATAGCCCATTCCCATTGAAAGGAGCATCTCTCATGAGCATTTTCCGCACCATTGCAATGTTCCTCTATCTTTTTGGATACATGATCGTCCACTACAATATCCTCCGCCGGGGCGAGCGCGCGCTGGCCGCAGGTGACATGGACACGGTGGAGCAGATCGTCAACAAGCACATCCCCCACTGGAGCCGGCAGATCCTGCACATCACAGGGGTCCAGCTGCTGGTGGAGGGGCTGGACAACATCCCCAAAGACACTGCCTGTGTGTTTGTGGGCAACCACCGCAGCTATTATGATATCCCCCTGCTGCTGGCCGGGCTGGACCGGCCCCACGGCATCCTGGCCAAGGAGGAGCTGGGGAAGATCCCCCTGCTCAACCGCTGGATGAAGCTGCTGGGCTGCGTGTTCGTCCAGCGGGACGACGTGCGCGCCTCCGTCCGGGCCCTGAACGACGCCACCGCCATCGTGGAGAGCGGCAGGAGCTTTGTCATCTTCCCCGAGGGCACCCGCTACAAGGGCGAAGAGGGCGGCGCCGGCGAGTTCAAGCAGGGCGCGTTCCGCATCGCGGTCAAGACAGGCGCTCCCGTGGTGCCGGTGGCCATCACCGGGGCACGGGCCCTGTTTGAGAACAACGGCAACCTCTGCCACCCGGGCACGGTACGCATCAAGGTGCTGCCCCCCATCCAGACCGCAGGCATGAGCCGCGCCGAGCAGAAACAGCTGCCCGATGCCGTCCGCCAGACCATCCTGGCTGAATTATAAGGAGCTTTCATGGCAAGCTATCGTTACGAGCGCGACATCGACCCCAGGGAGCTGGCCCCCCGCAAAGAGCGGCAGTACACCCGGAAAGAAAAGTGGGCCAACTGGTGGGATTATAACCTCAAGTGGGTCATCCTCATCGGCATTGCCGTGGCCTTTGTGGCTTACAACTTCATCGGGCAGTATTTCTTTGTGCCCAAGCCCGATTACAACATCGCCGTGGTGGCCCCCTACTACCTGCCCGACGACACCGTGACGGCCCTGCAGACGGCTCTTGCCCGGTACGGCGAGGACCGCAACGGCGACGGCAAGGTGCTGGTGACGCTGAACGTCTACACGCTGGACTACAGCGGCGAGGACACCCAGACCGAGAGCGCCGCCTACCTGACCATGGCGGGCACCACCAAGCTGGCCACTGACGTGCAGGGCGGCCTGAGCTCCATTTTTCTCCTCTACGACCCTGCCGGGTTCGAGGACAGCACCGGAACCCTGCGGTATCTGGACGGCAGCCTGCCCGCCCCGGACAGCGACGACGACTGGTGGAACATGGTGTACAAGTGGACGGACTGCCCCGTGCTGGCCGGGCTGGACCTGGGCGAGTACCGGGCCGACACCACCCACGCCCAGGGCGGCGACAGCCAGCAGTACCTCTCCGATTTTTACGTCGGGATGCGGGGTGCCTGGAACACCGCCACGGCGGAGAACCTCGCCGGCGGCGAGGAGCTCTGGCAGGCGTTGACCGCCGGGGCTGTCTCCACCCTGAGGGAGGGCTGAGCCATGCGGTTCCGTCTCATCCGCCGGGGCACGGCGGCACACTCCGCCGTGCCGGAAAAGCCTGCGCCCGCGGCCCCCGGCACCCCCGCCCCGCCCAAAGCTTCGGATCTCGACAATCCCTACGGGCGGTACTACGGCACGGCCCGCAAGCGGGAAGATCTGCGCAAATGAACCATAAAAGTCTCTCATCCTGCCGGGTGAGAGGCTTTTCCTTTATAATTTTATTCGCTTTATTCCCTCCGCGTTTGAAAAATTATCCGCTTTGAAAGCGCTGGGCTTTTGTTGTTTCTCCATCCGGGTTATGGTATACTAATCAAGTATTCTCATAAATCACAGAACAAAGGATGTGGATTCCCCATGGACGCACTGGACAAAGCACGCGCGGAGATCGACGCGGTGGACGCGCAGCTGGCGGCGCTGTTTGAGCGCCGGATGGCCGCGGTGCTGGCCGTTGCCGCGTACAAAAAGGCCCACGGCCTGCCCATCTTTGACGCCGCGCGGGAGGCGGTAGTGCTGGACAAAGCCGCCGCCCGCATTCAGGAGCCTGCCCTGCGCCCCTACTACCGGGACCATGTCCAGAACATGATGGACGTTGCCAAGCAGTACGAGGCCGCGGTGCTGGGCCGCAACCGCGCCGCCTATCAGGGCGTGGAGGGAGCCTTTTCCCACATCGCGCTCAAAGCGCTCTTCCCCCATGCCGAGGCCATCAGCTGCCCCACCTGGGACGAAGTGTTTGACGCCGTGGAGCGGGGCGACGCCTCCCACGGCGTGGTGCCGTTTGAAAACAGCCACGCGGGCGATGTTTCCGCCGTGCTGGACCTGTGCTACAACCACCCGGACCTCTGGGTGGTGGATGTCTACGACCTGCCCGTCTCCCAGAACCTGCTGGTGCTGCCCGGCACCCAGCTCAACGAGCTGAAGATGGTGTACAGCCACCAGCAGGCCATTGCCCAGAGCGAGACGTTCCTGCGGCAGTTCCACCTGCCCGCCACGGCCATGCCCAACACCGCCATGGCGGCCAAATTTGTGGCTGACGGCGGCGACCGCGGCCTTGCCGCCATTGCCAGCGTGGAAACAGCGGCCCTGTACGGGCTGGAGGTGCTGGTGCCCAGCATCAACACCGACGGCGACAACACCACCCGCTTCATCGTGCTGAGCAAAGAGAAACCCACGGCGGGCAACCGGTTCTCCCTGCTGTTCACCGTGGACAACAAGCCCGGCAAGCTGGCCGAGGTCATCCAGATCATCGGTGCCAGCGGCTACGATATGGAGTCCATCAAGAGCCGCCCGCTGCCCCATGTCCCCTTTGATTATTACTTTTATGTGGAGCTGGTGGGCGACCCCACCGCCGACGAGACCGCCGCGCTGCTGCGCGAGCTGGATCATACCTGCCGCACCGTGCGGCTGTTAGGAGTGTACACAAAATGAGCGAATTTATCGGAACCAAGCTCACCATGAACCTGGGCGAGCGCAGCTATGATATCATTTTAAAGAGCGGCGCGCTGGAAAACCTGTACCAGTTCGCCCGGCTGGACCGCCGGGTGGCCATCGTCACCGACAGCGGCGTTCCCGCCCAGTACGCCCAGCGGGTGGCCGATCAGTGCAAGGACGCCAAGATCATCACCGTGCCCCAGGGCGAGGGAAGCAAGAGCTTTAAAATTCTGGAGACCGTCCTGCGCCAGATGCTGGAATTCAATATGGGCCGGGGCGACCTGGTCATCGCCGTGGGCGGCGGTGTCGTGGGCGACCTGGCAGGCTTTGCGGCCTCCATCTACATGCGCGGCATTGATTTCATCAACTGCCCCACCACCACCCTCTCCATGATCGATTCCTCCATTGGCGGCAAGACCGCCGTGGACCTGGGCGACACCAAAAACATCGTGGGCGCTTTCTGGCAGCCCAAACTGGTCATCGTGGACCCGGAAACGCTGTCCACCCTGCCCCGCCGCCACTACATCAACGGCCTGGCCGAGGCCGTCAAGGCCAGCCTGTTGGCCGACCCGGAGCTGTTTGCCATCTTTGAAAAAGGCGATGTGGACGCGCGGATCGGCGAGATCATCTACCGCAGCCTCCGCTTCAAAAAGAACATCGTGGAGCAGGACGAGCAGGAGCACGGGATGCGCAAAGCCCTCAATTTCGGCCACACCATCGGCCATGGCATTGAGGCCGTCAAGGGCATCAAGGGCCGCCGCACCGTGGGCCTGTTCCACGGCGAGTGCGTGGCACTGGGCATGCTGCCCATGATCGAATCCAAAGCCCTGCAGAAGCGGGTGCGGGCCGTTTACCGCCGCCTGGGCCTCCCGCTGCGCACCACCTACAACAAAGAAAAAGTCCTGGCCGAGATGCTGCACGATAAAAAGGCGCAGGGCGGCCAGATCACCATCATCAAGGTTCCCGGCCTTGGCTGCTGGCGGGCCGAGACCATCCCGGTAGAGGGCCTGCGCCCCCTGCTGGGCATGGAGGAATAAGCCCATGAAAAACACTTACGGCAGCGCGCTGGCGCTGACCATTTTCGGCGAGAGCCACGGTGCCGCCATCGGCGCGGTGCTGGACGGCATGGCGGCAGGCGTCCCCGTGGACGAGGCCCGCGTTGCCGCCTGCATGGACAAGCGCCGGGCCCGGGGCGACGGTCTTTCCACCGCCCGGGTGGAGGCCGATCAGGTCCAGTTTCTTTCGGGCGTGGTCAACGGCCACACCACCGGCACGGCCATTGCCCTGATGATCGAGAACCAGAACACCCGCAGCGGCGATTACGCCAAGACCGCCGACCTGCTCCGCCCCGGCCACGCCGATTATACGGCCTACGCCAAATACCACGGCTTTCAGGATGCCCGGGGCGGCGGACACTTCTCCGGCCGCGTCACTGCCGCGCTGGTGGCGGGCGGTGCCATCGTGCTGGACGCCCTGAGCCGGGCGGGCATTGACATTTCCACCCATATTGCCCGGTGCGCGGGCATCTCCGATACGCCTTTCGCGCTGGATGACCCCGCCGCATTGGCCGCTCAGGCAGAAGCACTGGTGGGCAAGCCGGAGGGCTTTGCCCTGCTGGACACCACTGTGGAAGAACCCATGAAAGCCGCCATCCGGGCCGCCGGTGCCGACGGCGACAGCGTGGGCGGCATTTTGGAGACCGCCATCCTCGGCCTGCCGGCAGGCCTGGGCGAACCCTATTTTGACAGCGTGGAGAGCCTGCTGGCCCATGCGGCATTCTCCATCCCGGCCGTCAAGGGCATCGAGTTTGGCACCGGCTTTGGCTTTGCGGACCTGCGCGGCTCCGCCGCCAACGACGCGTTCCGGATGGACGAGGTCGGCCGGGTCGTCACCCGGACCAACCACAACGCGGGCCTCAACGGCGGCATCTCCAACGGGATGCCCGTGGTCTTCCGCACCGTGGTCAAACCCACGCCCAGCATCTACAAACGGCAGGACACGGTCGATTATGTCGCCCGCAAGAATGCAACGCTCTCCATCCAGGGCCGCCATGACCCCTGCATCGTGCCCCGGGCCGCCATCGTGCAGACCTGCACCGCCGCTTTGGTGGTGGGCGACCTGATGACCACCCGATATGGCACGGCATGGATGGAGCGGCCCACCAGTTACCGCAGGGAGGAATCGTAATGGAATATGGACTCATCGGCGGCAGACTTGGACACTCTTACTCCAAGCTCATCCATGAAATGCTCTGCGGCTACCGGTATGACCTGTGCCCCCTGCCCACGGAGGCGGATGCCCGGGCGTTCCTGGAAAAGCGGGCGTTCAAGGCCATCAACGTGACCCTGCCCTATAAGCGGCTGGTCATGGAATACTGCTCCTTCATCGACCCCCGGGCCAAGGCCATCGGGGCCGTGAACACCGTCGTCAATCACAACGGCCTGCTCTACGGCTATAACACCGATTACCTGGGCTTTGCCCACCTGTGCGCGGCCCATGGCGTCGATTTCACGGGCCGCACGGTCCTGATCCTGGGCACCGGCGGCACCCACAACACCACCAGCGCGGTGGCCAGGGACAAAGGCGCGGCCAGGATCCTGACCGTCAGCCGGAAGCCCGACCCCGCCAAGGGTGAGCTCTCCTACGAGGAAGCTGTCCACAGCGGGGCGCAAATCGTCATCAACACCACACCCGCGGGCATGTACCCGAATGTCGGCACCTGCAATCTGGACATTGCCGCTATGCCGGGCCTGGAAGCCGTGCTGGACGTGGTCTATAACCCCGAAAAGACCGAGATCATCCTCCGGGCCGAGGAAGCCGGGGTCCCGGTGGCCGCCAGCGGCCTGGAAATGCTGGTGGCACAGGCCGTGTACGCGGCGGAGTATTTCCTCGACCGCAAGTTTGAGGATGCCCCGGCGGAAATTTCCCGCGTCACGGCGGCCATCCGGCGGGATACGCTCAATGTCGTCCTCATCGGGATGCCCTCCTCCGGCAAATCCACCATCGGGCGGATGCTGGCCGAAAAGCTGGGCAAGCGCTTTCTTGATCTCGACGACGAGGTGGTCAAGGCCGATGGCCGCACCATCCCGGAGATCTTTGCCGCCGAGGGCGAGGACAGCTTCCGCCGGAAAGAGACGGAGCAGATCGCCCGGTTTGCCAAAGAGGGGCGGCAGCTGCTCTCCTGCGGGGGCGGCGTCATCAAGCGGCCCGAGAACATCCGGCTGCTGCACCAGAACGGCGTCATCCTCTTTTTGGACCGCCCGCTGGAAGCGCTGACCGTGGGCGGCGGCAGGCCGCTCTCCTCCAGCACCGACGCCCTCCGTGCCATGTACACCGAGCGCAGGCCGCTGTATCTGGCGGCAGCGGACGCCGTTGTGCCCAACCACACTACCGTCACGGACGCAGTGAACGCGGCCATGGAGGCTCTGGATGAAATTTTTGATCATTAACGGCCCTAACCTCAACCTGATGCACTTTACCGAGCCGGGCGTGGCCGGGCAGATTGACTACAACGCCCTGCTGGATTATCTGGAAGTCTGCTGCCAGCAGATGGACATTCAGGTGGAGTTTTTCCAGTCCAACCATGAGGGCGACCTCATCGACGAGATCCAGTCCGCCGCAGGCCGGGCGGACGGCATCGTCATCAACCCGGGCGGCTATGCCCACTACAGCGTGGCCATCCTGGACGCGCTGCGGGTCTGCGGCGTGCCCGCCGTGGAGGTCATGCTCAGCGAGCCGGACAGCCACGAGCCGTTCCGCCAGACGGACGTGGTCTCCTTTGGCTGTCAGGGCCATTTTATCGGGGAGGGCATCAGCGGCTATCTGCACGCCTGCGCCTACCTCGTCCAGCTGCTCCGCATCGACGGCAGCGGGCACACTCACTTGGTGATGTAGCCCTCTCAGGCGCTGGCCAGCGGGCGCGAGACTGCGCGGTTTTCAACGATTCAAAAAGAAGGGACGTAAATTCAATGATTATTTCCACCAAAAAAGGCACCCCGAAAGTAGAGCTTGAGAAGATCGTCGATAAATTTGAGAAGCAGGGCCTTGATGTTACCCTCATCACCGGCAAGGACTACAATGTCTTTGGTCTGGTGGGCGACACCACCAAGATCGATGAGCGGGACGTGCTGGCCAACCCCTGGATCGACAATGTCACCCGCGTGTCTGCCCCCTACAAGCGCGCCAACCGCCTGTTCCACCCCGCCGATTCCGTCATCGACTGCGGCGGCGTGAAGATCGGCGGCAAGGAGAAGATCGCCGTCATGGCAGGCCCCTGCAGCATTGAGGGCGAGGAGCAGGCCCTGCGCATCGCCCAGTCCGTCAAGGCCGGCGGTGCCACGCTCTTCCGCGGCGGCGCTTACAAGCCCCGCACCTCTCCCTACTCGTTCCAGGGTCTGGAAACCGAGGGCATCCTCGACATGGTCAAGGCCCGCGAGGCCACCGGAATGCCCATCGTTTCCGAGCTGATGAGCGAGGACCGCATCCCCGAGTTTGAGGAGTATGTGGACGTGGTGCAGATTGGTGCCCGCAACATGCAGAACTTCCAGCTGCTGAAAGCCGTTGGCAAGATGCACAAGCCCGTGCTGCTCAAGCGCGGCCTGTGCAACACCATCGAGGAGTGGATCATGTCCGCTGAGTACATCATGGCCGGCGGCAACGAGAACGTCATCCTCTGCGAGCGCGGCATCCGCACCTTTGAGAAGTACACCCGCAACACGCTGGACCTCTCCGCTGTGCCCATCATCCACGAGAAGACTCACCTGCCTGTCATCGTAGACCCCAGCCACGCCACCGGCAAATCCAACCTGGTGGAGCCCATGATGATCGCGGCCGTGGCCGCCGGTGCCGACGGCCTGGAAGTGGAAGTCCACTACGACCCCGCCCACGCATGGAGTGACGGTGCCCAGTGCCTGACTCCGGACGCCTTTGCGCAGGCCATGGCAAAGTGCCGCCAGGTGGCATGGGCCATTGGCCGGGAGATGTAATTTTTATGATCGTTCAGATTCAGCCCCCCGCCCACATCGGCGGCACGGTGTCCGCACCTCCCAGCAAGAGCATGGCCCACCGGGCCGTGCTCTGCTCCGCGCTGGCCAAGGGCACCTCTCACATTGAAAATCTCGAGTTCAGCAAGGATATCTCGGCCACGCTGGCCGCTGCCGGGCAGCTCTGCGCCCGGGTGGAATCCGGTCCCGCCGACGTCCTTGTGGAGGGACTGGGGCATTTCCGCCCCGTGTTCGGCCCGGTGGACTGCTGCGAGAGCGGCAGCACCCTGCGGTTCCTCATCCCTCTGGCAAGCCTTACCGGGCAGTCCATCACCTTTGTGGGCCGCGGGCGGCTGATGGAACGGCCTCAATCTGTATACGAAACGTTATATCGAGAGCAGAATCTCCATTTCGAGCAGGCAAACGGGCAGCTGACCGTGGCCGGAAGCCTGCGCAGCGGGGAGTACACGCTGGCGGGCAATGTGTCCAGCCAGTTCATCAGCGGGCTGCTGTTCGTCCTGCCCCTGCTGGCCGGGGACAGCACCCTGCACCTCATCCCGCCGGTGGAGAGCCGCAGCTACATTGAGATGACCCGGGCCGCGCAGGCGGCATTCGGCGTCACCAGCCATTGGCTGGACGACACCACCCTCTGCATCCCGGGCGGGCAGCAGTACCACCCCCGTGATTACATCGTGGAGGGCGATTACAGCCAGGCAGCGTTCCTCGCCGTGCTGGGGGCCGTCAAGGGCGGCATCACCCTTACCGGGCTGGCCGCCGAGACCCTGCAGGGCGACGCGGCCATTCTGGACATCCTGCGCCGCTGCGGGGCAAAGTTCACGCGGACCGAGGCAGGGCTTGTGTTCGAGCAGGCCCCGCTCCACGGCGTGGACATCGACCTGGCCGACTGCCCCGACCTGGGCCCTGTGCTGATGGTTCTGGGCCTGCTGTGTGAGGGGACGACCGTGATCCGGAACGCCGAGCGGCTCCGCATCAAAGAGAGCGACCGCATCGCGGCCATGGAAGCCGAGCTGCGGGCCTGCGGCGGCGTTCTTTCCAGTGAGGGCGGTACGATCACGGTGCAGGGCTGCAAACCGCAGCTCCATGCCCCGGAGGCCCCCCTCAGCGGCCACAACGACCACCGGGTGGTCATGAGCCTGACGGTGCTGGCGCTGGCGGCGGACATCCCGCTGGCCATCAACGAGGCCGAAGCCGTGCAGAAGAGCTGGCCCCATTTCTTTGACGCCCTCAAACCGCTGGGCGTGGAGGTACACTATGCTGGATAAATCCAAACGCTATCTCATCGTAGGCCTGGGCCTGCTGGGCGGCAAGTACGCCCTGGAGCTCACCCGGGCAGGCTACACCGTGGACGGCATCAACCGCAGCGAGGGTCACTTGCAGTTTGCCCTTGACCACGGCTATATCCGCAGCGGCAAGACCCACGATTTTGAGGACCTGGTGCAAAGCGCTGACCACATCATTTTCGCGCTTTACCCCACCGCCATGATCGAGTGGTTCAAAACTTACGGCTCCCTGCTCAAACCCGGCTGCATCTTCACCGATGTCTCGGGCGTCAAAACCGGGCTGGTGGAGCCCATCCAGGCCCTGTGCCCGGACGGCGTGGAATTCATCGCCAGCCACCCCATGGCGGGCCGGGAGACTTCCAGCGTGGAGCATGCCGCCGAGGTCAACTTTGCCCCGGCCAACTTCATCATTACCCCGACGGAAAAGAACACCCCGGAGGCCGTCCAGTGGGCCAGAGAGCTGGCGGAGGTGCTGGGCTTCAAGCACATCTGCACCCTGACGGTGCAGGAGCACGACAAGATGATCGGCTATGTGAGCCAGCTCTGCCACGCCATCGCCGTCAGCCTGATGTGCGCCAACGACAACACTTCCCTGTGTGAGTACACCGGCGACTCGTTCCGCGACCTGACCCGCATTGCCCGGATCAACGATAAAATGTGGGCGGAGCTCTTCCTCTGGAACAAGGAGAATCTGATCGCGGAGATCGACCAGTTTGAAGCCGCGCTGTCCCAGATGCGGAACGCGCTGGTGGCCAGCGACCGGGACAAACTGGAAGAGATGTTCCGCCTTTCCACCCAGCGCCGCGCCGCGTTCGACAAAAAGGCTCCGTAACTCTCTCCGTCACCGCTTCGCGGTGCCAGCTCCCCTTGCAGGAAAGACTCCCTCCGGCCGGAGGGAGATGTCGCGAAGCGACAGAGGGAGGATGGCCCTTGGCAGGCCGGGAAAGTTTGCTCAAAACGCATGGGTTTATTCTGTTGTAAAAGAGTGGGCCCTGCTGTGTTCTGTTAGGAGGATCTATGCCTAAGCAGGAAGGACAGAAATCTAAGCTTTTGGCACTGCTGCGCATCTTTGAGCAGCAGACCGACGAAAACCATCTGCTCAACGTCCCGCAGCTGGTGGAGATGCTGGCCCGGCAGGGCATTTTGTGTGAGCGCAAGAGCGTTTACAGCGACATCGAAGCCCTCAACGCGCTGGGCTACGATATCCAGCTCAAGCGGGGGCGGCATGGCGGCTACTGGATGGCCAGCCGCACCTTTGATCTGGCCGAGCTCAAGCTGCTGGTGGACGCCGTGCAGTCCAGCCGGGTCATCTCCAAATCCACCAGCGACAAGCTCATCAAAAAGCTGGAGGGCCTCACCTCCCATTACGAGGGCAGCCAGCTCCAGCGCCAGGTCTATGTCGATGGCCGCCCCAAGAGCGCCAACAAGGAGCTGCCTTACAGTGTGGATGCCCTGTTCTCGGCCATCAACAAGGGCCGGATGGTACAGTTCCGCTACAAAAAAGTAGGCCGCCCCGAAACGCGCACCATCAGTCCCTGGCAGATGGTCTGGGAAAACGGCTGCTACTACCTCATTGCCTATCAGGATGAGAAATCCCCTGCCGGCATCCGCCACTACCGGGTGGACAAAATGGCAGGCGTTCTGGTGCTGGACGCTCCCCGCCGGGGCAAGGCGCAGTTTGCCGGGTTTGACCTGCCCAGCTACCTCAAAAAGCATTTCAACATGTACGGCGGGCCGGAGCACTCCGTCACCCTGCGCTGCACCGCCGATCTTGAACCCGCCATGCGGGAACGCTTCGGTGCCTCGCCCATCCTCATCCCGGAGGGAGAGACGCATTTCCACTTCACCGTGCCCATCTGCGTCAGCGACCAGTTTTACGGCTGGGTCTGCGGCTTTGGCGGCAAGGTGGAGATCACTGCCCCCGCTGCCGTCCGCAGCGGCCTGCAGGAGATGACGAGCCGCATCGCACAGGCACACCAACCTGTTTAACAAAAAGGGACAGCCAATGGCTGTCCCTTTTTTATTTGATGCTTATTCTTCAAATTCCAAATCGCCGGGCAGAATCAGATCCAGCTCGGCAGCGGGCTCGGCCACAAGGCGGCGGCTCTGGTTGAAGATGGCCTTTTCCAGCGTGTTGCGGGCCAGGCGGCCATTGCCGGCGGTGCGGCTGTCCAGCGCCTGACGGCGCTTGTAGTAGCCCAGCAGCGGGAACGTGCAGCTCTCGGCCAGACGATAGCCCTTGCCTTTGGCCAGCACCGTGGTGATATCCAGCAGCTCGTCGGCGGTGTAATCCGGGAACTCGATCTTGTTGGGGAAGCGGCTGGCAAGGCCGCTGTTGGCGGTGAGAAATGTCTCCATCTCCTTGGTGTAACCCGCCAGGATGACCACCAGCTCGTCCCGGTGGTCCTCCATTCCCTTGACAAGGGTGTCGATGGCCTCCAGGCCAAAGCTGTCCTGCTCGCCCCGGTAGAGGCTGTAGGCCTCGTCAATGAAGAGGACCCCGCCCAGCGCGCTCTCGATGACACTGTTGGTCAGGGGGGCGGTGTGGCCGGTGTAGCGGCCCACAAGGTCGCCGCGGCCCACCTCAATGAGCTGCCCGCCCTTGAGGGCCCCGATGGCCTTGAGATACCGGGCCACCAGCCGGGCAATGGTGGTCTTGCCCGTGCCGGGGTTGCCCGTGAAGATCATGTGCATGGAGAGGCTGGCGGTCTTAAAACCAGCCGCCGCCCGGCGCTGCTGCACCTGAATGTTATCCGCCAGACCGAAGACATATTCCTTGACGGGGGCAAGGCCCACCAGCTCGTCCAGCTCCCGTTTGATCTCGTCCACGGCGCCTGTATAGGCGGCAGGCAGCAGATCAAAGAGCCGGGCGGGTGCTGCATTCCCCAGCTGAAAGTCGATGCCGTCCGGCCGGGCGGTGAGGGTCACGGTGCCCGTCAGTTTTTTGTCGGTCTGCAGGCAGTACTCGCTCAGGGCCCGGAAAATTTTATCGCAGCAGGCAGCAAGCCCTGTCGCCCCCTGTTCGGGCGTGCACCGGGCCGCGACATGATCCCGGACATCCGCCCCGGCAGAGAGGGTCAGGCCCAGCCGGGTCTGCACTTTCCGGGCCAGCGCGTTGAGCTGCTGGGCGGCCAATGCCGCCAGATCCTCCCGTGCAAAGGGGGTGGTGGTGCAGACATCTCCCAGCGCCGAGACGAATGCCGCGCCAAAATGATCGGCCATTGCCTCCCGGCCCTTGTTGGAAAAGAAGATCAGGTACTTGCCGCGCGGGTCGATGCGGCTCACCGCGCCCGGTGCCAGCGCCGTGCCGGCATCCACCAGGATCCCCTCTTTGTTGACAAGATAGCGGCTGCTGAGGGGCGCGCTGCCTTTGACGGCCAGGTCGGAGATCGTCTTGAGGAAGCCCGGGTAGCAGCTTTCGTAGTGCTCAAAGACCACGATCTCACCGGGGGCGTACAGGGCCGCGTACAGATCCTGCAAAAAGAGTTTTTCCGCCCCGGAGTTGGGGTAGAGGGCCAGATCCAGCGTGGCGATCTGATCGCTCTGGAGCAGGCCCCTGGCCGCCATGCAGCGGGCCGTTTCCGTCAGGGCAAAGTGCCGCCCGGTGCCAGCGCCGCCGCACAGCAGCACCACATTGCGGGCCGCCGGGGGTTCCGTGCCCAGCACAAAGGGGCGGCGCATCGCCCGCGCCACGCCCTCCACAAAGGCGTCCTGCCCGAGGACCGTCTTTTTTACCTCATCGGCCAGCCCCTCAAAGCTGCCCAGATGCTCTGGCTTCGCGTCTGTCGTGCCCTTGGCCAGCAGACCGTCTTCTTCCAGATCCCGCAGCATCTTGCGGCTGTCTTCCAGCGCCGACTTTGTGGCGGCATCCTGCCCTTTCAGGGCCGCATTCTGCTGTTTGAGCAATTCATCCAGCTTTTTCTGCTGGGCCAGCAGGGCTGCGTTCCAATCCGGCAGCGGGCTGTCCTGCGTTTTTTCAGGTTTCTCCGGTTTGGGCTGGGCCGCCTGCGGCGTGCTCTGTGAGAATTTGAGCTTGCCGCCCGGGCCAAACACGCCGTTCATCAAGCTTTCCCAATCGTCGGTATATGCCATAGCTGCCTCCGTGTGTGTTTTTTCTCAGTATAGTGTACTTCCTGTTGTTTTGCAAGGAAAGGCTTGAAAATCAGAAAAAAGACAGGTACACTATTCTCAAAAGACATGCCAAAAAGGGGAATGAACACCCATGAACACCCGAACACCTGCGGATTGGAAAGCGCTGTTTGAGAGTGACGCTTTTGCGCAGCAGAACACCTATACCGGCCCGCTGGGGGTGGAATACACCCCGGCCGGCACCCGCCTGCGGCTGTGGGCACCCACGGCCCGGCAGGTGTATGTCAACCTCTACCGCCGGGGCGACGGCGGGGTCTGCATCGGCTCCCTCCCGCTGGAAAAGCGGGGGCAGGGGCTCTGGTCGGTCTACCTCCCCGGCGACCAGCACGGCCGCTACTACACCTATACCCTCCACGCCGGGGGCACCAGCTGGGAGGCCGCCGACCCCTACGCCAGAGCGGCGGGCGTGAACGGCAAGCGGAGCATGATCGCCGATTTTGCCCGAATCGACCCACCGGGCTGGCTGCATGACCACCGCCCGAAGATCCCCGTCTCCCACCGCTCGGTGTGGGAGGTCAACGTCCGGGATTTCTCCCAGGACCCGGCCAGCGGCGTCCGCCCGGCCTGGCGGGGCAAATATCTGGCCTTTGCCCAGCAGGGCACCACCCTGCACTCCGACGGCATCCACCCCACCTGCCTGAATTATCTCAAGCGGCTGGGCGTCTCTTACGTCCAGCTCATGCCCATCTTTGATTTTGGCAGCGTGGACGAGAGCCGTTCTTTGACCCGGCAGTACAACTGGGGCTACGACCCCGCCCACTTCAACATCCCGGAGGGCAGCTACTCCACCGACCCCACCCGGGGCGAGGTGCGCGTCCGGGAGTGCAAGCAGATGATCGCCGCCCTCCACGCGGCGGGCATTGGCGTCATTATGGACGTGGTGTACAACCACATGTATGGCAACGATAACGTCCTGAACCGGGCCGTGCCCTATTATTATTTCCGCCAGAACGAGGACGGCAGCTTTTCCAATGGCAGCGGCTGCGGCAACGAGTTTGCCAGCGAGCGTCCCATGGCCCGGCGGTATCTCATCGACTCTGTCCTCTACTGGGCCCGGGAGTACCACATCGACGGCTTCCGGTTCGACCTGATGGGCCTGTACGACGTGGAGACCATGAACCTGCTCCGGGCCGAACTGGATAACCTCCCCGGCGGCCGGAACATCCTGATGTACGGCGAGCCCTGGCAGGGCGGCGTCAGCGCCCTCCACCGGTACGAAGCCAACAAAAACAATCTGGCCATGCTGAACGAGCGGATCGGCATCTTCTGCGATAACACCCGGGATGCCATCAAGGGCGGCTGTTTTGACGCCCGGGAGCCGGGCTATGTGGAGGGCAAGGAAAGCGCCCTGTGGGATATCGGCGCGGCGGTCGCGGCCTGGTGCCGCAGCAGCGCCCTGCCGCCCCACAGCCCCGGGCAGATCGTGAGCTATGTCTCCGCCCACGACAACTTCACCCTCTGGGACAAATTGCTTTTTGTCCGGTACAAGCGCCCGGAGTACGGGGCCATGGACTCGGTCGCGCTGGCCCAGAACCGGCTGGCGGCTGGCATTTACCTCACCTGCATGGGCCTGCCGTTCTGGCAGGCGGGGGAAGAGTTTGCCCGCACCAAAAAGGGGCAGGGCAACAGCTACCGCTCCTCCCCCGCCCTCAACCGGCTGGACTGGCAGCGGGCCCAGCAGTTCCATGAGCTGGTGGATTATTACCGGGGCCTCATCGGGCTGCGGCGGTATTTCCCCCGGCTGAGCGCGCTGGACACCGCCAGCCCGGCGGCCATCCAGTTTTTCTCGCTGGAGCAGCCGCTGGTGGGCTGGCAGCTGCCTGCAAACTTCGGGGATGGCGCGCTCTGGCAGGCGCTGTGTGTCTTCTATAACCCCACCGGGCAGGAGAAGACCGTCCCCCTGCCGGAGGGCAGCTGGAAGCTGCTCAGTGACGGTATTTCGTCGAGTTTGTGGAGAGGCGAAAGCCAGATCAGAAGCGGGCAGACCGTGCTGCTGCCCACCAGCGCGACCATCTTTGGAAAAGCATAAAGAAAGAGCCGGAGCTTTCCGCGGAAAGTTCCGGCTCTCTTTGATGTTTGCGTTAGCCCTGCGGCTGCTCCTGGGCAGATCCAGCGTCTTGCTGCTCCTGCTGCTGGGCGGCGGCAGTGGTGGTAGAATTATTCTTTTCTCCCAACGTCAGGCTGACCGTCTGCATCTGGCCACCTCGGGCCACGGTGATGGAGAGGGTGTCGCCTGCGGAGTGCTGCTGGATGATGGTGCCCAGATCGGTCTTCTGGGCCACCTCGGTGCCGTCGATGCTGACGATGCGGTCACCGACTTTCAGGCCGGCTTTGTCGGCGGGGCCGCCCTTGACCACATCGGCCACATAGATGCCGTAGGCATTGACGCCCAGCTGCTGGGCCGTCTGTGCATCGGTGACAGCCAGATAGGTGATGCCCATGTAGGGACGGCCGGTGACGTAGCCGTTCTCCAGCAGATCCTGTGCCACTTTCATGGCATCATTGATGGGGATCGCAAAGCCCAGGCCCTCGGCATCGGAGTCAGAGGACTTGGCGTTGACCACGCCCACCAGCTCGCCGTTCATGTTGAACAGGCCGCCGCCGGAGTTGCCGGGGCTGACAGAAGCGTCCATCTGGATCAGGGACATGGTGTTCACAGAACCGGAGCTCTGGATGCTGACACTGCGGTTCAGCGCGCTGACGATGCCGCTGGTAACGGTGCCGCCCAGCTCACCCAGGGGGTTGCCCACAGCCAGCACATTGTCGCCCACGGTCAGGGTATCGCTGTCACCCACGACAGCCGGGGTCAGGCCGTTGGCGTCGATCTTCAGCACAGCCACATCGCTGGTGGAATCCTCGCCCACCACGGTGGCGGTATAGTCGTCATCGCCGATGGTCACGGTGATGTTGGACGCGCCCGCGACCACATGGTCACAGGTGAGGATGTAGCCGTCCGAGCTGATGATGACGCCGCTGCCGGCACCGCTCTCCACCTGGCTCTGACCGTACCAGGACCACTGGGAGTAGACCACCTGCTCGGTGGTGATGACCACCACGCTGGGGCTGACCATCTTGGCCACCTGCGCCGTGGTCATGCCGCTGGACACCGTGGTGCCATCCGCGGCGGCATCGACGGAATCCGAAGCCGCGCTGCTGTCCGAACGTTCCACCTGCTGGATGACGACCTTGTGGCCGCCATTGCCGAACCGCGCGCCTGCAAAGCCGCCCACAAAGCCCATGGCCGCCGCCAGCACCAGCGCCACCGCGCTCTTGGCCAGCTTGCTGTGGTCTTTCTTCTGCTTTTTGGGCTGCCCCGGGGCCGCGGCGTTCTGTTCCGGCCCTGCCGGGGGCGGGGTGACGCCGCCGTTGCCGGAATCCTGCCGGGGAGCAGTGTACTCCGGGTTGGTGGTATCCGCCTCGCCATAAGTAGCGGCGGTGTTTGCGGTGTTCATTCCGCTGGAACCCACATTGGGGTAGCCAGTCTCACCGGCAGTGTTCTGTGAATTATTTGCAGAGGAATAATCGTATTCCCATTTGTTCTCATTTTCCATTGCGATACATCCTTTCTCAAAGGGACTCGTTCCGGGGGTGTTTTGCCATCTCCTTTGAACTGTCCCTATTGTAACCACCAATTGTGAAAATCAATCGCTCACGCCGTGAAGAATGTGTGAAATAAGGTCGTACTGTTTTGCTTGACAAATACTCCCATTTCACGGTAAATTGAAGAGTAGTCTTATCAGCTCTTTTGTTTGCATCCTTGCCCTCTCAGGCGCTGACGCGCCAGCTCTCCCAAAGGGAGAGCCCTTGGCAAAAAGGGAAACTGCTATGAAAATCATTTCAATCGATTCGGGCTTTGCCCTCTACAAAGAAAAAGACGAGATCGGGCGCTGCGCCCTTACCCCCACCCCAAAAGGGGGAACCTTTGGCGCGTTCTGCATCCTGCCCCAGTGGCGGCGGAAAGGCTACGGCTCCTATCTCTTAAAAGAAGCCCTGCGGGCCCTCGGCGGCTACGACCGGGAACAGGCCACCGTCTTTACCGCTCCCCTGCCCACAGACCCGGGCGAGGCGGCATTCTGGGCCAAATTTGATTTCCAGCCCGAGGGCACACAGCTGGTCCGCCGCCGCACCCCGGACCTGACCGCTGTCCGGTTCGTGCAGGATTTCCTCGCCGCCCGGCTCACGGCCCCGCGGCTGTGCATCGACGCCACCTGCGGCAACGGCGGGGATACGGCGTTCCTGTGCGGGCTCTCGGCTGCCTCCGGCGGGCGGGTGCTGGGCTTTGACATCCAGCCCGAGGCCATCGCCTCCACCCGAGCCCATCTGGCGCAAAAAGGCTTTACGGCAGAGCTTCACCGCGACAGCCACGCAAACCTGCTGCAATACGTTACACCCGGCACGGCAGATGCCGTCATGTTCAACTTTGGTTGGCTCCCCGGGGCCGACCACGCGGTATTCTCCACGGCAGGCAGCAGCATCCCCGCGCTGGAAGCGGCCCTCACGGCCCTGCGCCCCGGCGGGGTGCTCAGTGCGATCCTCTACAGCGGGCGGGTCATCGGCTCGGACGAAAAGCGGCACATCCTGCAGTGGGCGCGCGCCCTGCCCCTGACGAAATGTACCGTATTGGTGTGCGATTTTGCCAACTGGGCCGATACCGCCCCGTTGCCCTGCCTGCTGCTAAAAAAATAGCAAAAACTCTTGCATCCATGTGCATTTTCTGTTAAAATAAACGTTGTGTGTATTTTCAGGAGAAACTCCCATAGAAACGGACCGATCTCGTCTATCCCCTTTTATGATATCAGGAGAAGTAAAACCATATGACAAATCGTGAAGAAATCGAGCGCCGCCGGACGTTTGCGATCATCAGCCACCCCGACGCCGGCAAAACGACGCTGACCGAAAAGCTGCTGCTGTACGGCGGAGCCATCAATCAGGCAGGCTCTGTCAAGGGCAAGCAGAGCGCCAAGCACGCCGTGTCCGACTGGATGGACATTGAGAAGCAGCGTGGTATTTCCGTCACCTCCTCGGTGCTGCAGTTCAACTACGCGGGCAAGTGCGTCAATATTCTGGATACCCCGGGCCATCAGGACTTCTCGGAGGATACCTACCGCACCCTGATGGCAGCGGACTCGGCGGTCATGGTCATCGACGCCGCCAAGGGCGTTGAGGCCCAGACCATCAAGCTGTTCAAGGTCTGCACCCTGCGCCACATCCCCATTTTTACGTTCGTCAACAAGATGGACCGCGAAGCCCGCGACCCCTTTGAGCTGATGGAGAACATTGAGGAGATCCTGGGCATCAAGACCTACCCCATGAACTGGCCCATCGGCTGCGGCAAAGAGTTCAAGGGCGTGTTCGACCGCAACACCCGCAAGGTTCTGGCATTCTCCAGCGACGGCCGCGCCAACGGCGTCAAAAAGGTCGAGGAGACCGAGGCCGAGCTGGGCGATCCCGCACTGGACGAGCTGCTGACTCCCTACCTGCACCAGCAGCTGGTGGACGAGATCGAGCTGCTGGACGGCGCTGCCGAGGAATTTGACCTCGACAAGGTGCTGAAAGGCGAGCTGAGCCCCGTCTTCTTCGGTTCGGCGCTGACCAACTTCGGCGTGGAGCCGTTCCTGGAAAACTTCCTGCGGCTGACCCCCACCCCGCTGGCCCGCGTGGACAGCCTGACCAATGAGCCCGTGGACCCCTGCCGCGATGAGTTCTCCGCCTTTATCTTCAAGATTCAGGCCAACATGAACAAAGCCCACCGGGACCGCATCGCGTTCATGCGCATCTGCTCGGGCAAGTTTGAGCGCGGCATGGAGGCTTACCACGTCCAGGAGGGCAAGAACATCAAACTGGCCACCGGCACCCAGCTGATGGCACAGGACCGCGCCATTGTGGACGAGGCCTACGCAGGCGATATCATCGGCCTGTTTGACCCGGGCATCTTCTCCATTGGCGATACCCTCTGCACCGGCAAAAAGAAAGTGCAGTTTGCGGGCATCCCCACGTTCTCGCCGGAGCACTTTGCCCGCATTGAGCAGAAAGACACCATGAAGCGCAAGCAGTTCGTGAAAGGCATGGAGCAGATCGCCCAGGAGGGCGCCATCCAGATCTTCCGCGAAGTGGGCGGCGGCATGGAAGAAGTGGTGGTCGGCGTGGTCGGCGTGCTGCAGCTGGAAGTGCTGGAGTACCGCCTGAACACCGAGTACAACGTGGAGATCCGGATGCAGCAGCTCCCGTTCGAGCAGCTGCGCTGGGTCCAGAACGACCCGGACACCTACAACCTGCGGGACCTCGACCTGACCAGCGACACCAAGGCTGTGGAGGACATGAAAGGCAACCGACTGCTCCTGTTCACCTCCGATTGGGCCATCCGCTGGGCAGAAACCCATAACGAGGAATTAAAGCTGAGCGAATTTGGCAATATTTAAATCATCAGGTTCAGAAGACTGCGGTACAACACCTGTGCCGCAGTCTTTTTGAATCAATTTCAGAAATCCAACAAAATACACCAGTGCATATTGAGCCTCCCAACACGGGGAGGGACACTGGCGCGAGGGAATTACTATGGAAAAACGCAATATAGGCAAAAGCGGCCTGTCCGCCCCGTTCCTGGGGATGGGCACCTGGGCCATTGGCGGCGGCAGCTGGTGGGGCGACAACGACGACGCCCTTTCCGTAAAAGCCATTCTCACGGCCGTGGAGCAGGGCATCACCTGGGTGGACACGGCCCCCATTTACGGCCTGTACCACAGCGAGGAAGTGGTGGGCGAAGCCCTGAAGCACCTCGATCGGGACAAGATCATCCTCTCCACCAAATGCGGGCTGGAGTGGCGGCACGAGTCGCCGGTCCTCCACAAAGTGGTGGACGGGGTGCAGGTCTACCGCGACCTGTCCGAGAAAAGCATCCTCGAGGATGTGGAGGAGAGCCTGAAGCGCCTGGGCACCGACCACATTGACGTGCTGTACACCCACTGGCAGAGCCCGGACTTCAGCATCTTCCCGCTGGAAGAGACCGTCTCTGCCCTGATGAAGCTGAAAGCCCAGGGCAAGATCCGGGCCATTGGCGCTTCCAACATGACCGCTGACCTGATCCGGGGCTACTGCCAGTACGGCGAGCTGGATGTCATTCAGGAAAAGTACAGCCTGCTGACCCGCCGGGTGGAAAAGCAGCTGCTGCCCACCTGCAAGGAGCTGGGCGTCTCCATCCAGGCCTACTCCCCGCTGGAGCAGGGCCTTCTGACCGGCAAGGTCACCATGGACACCACCTACCCCGAGGGCAGCACCCGCAACTCCAACCCCTGCTTCCAGCCTGCCCGCCGGGCCCAGGCCCTCAAGCTGCTGGCCGGCTGGCAGGACCTGTGCGAGAAGTACCACTGCACCCCGGCCCAGCTGGTCATCGCCCTGACGGCCCGGATGATCCCCGGCCTGCACGTTCTCTGCGGTGCACGCACCCCGGAGCAGGTGCTGGACAACGCCAAAGCCCTCACCCTCCAGCTGGATGGTGCCGATGCCGTCCGCATGAAGTGGGATGTGGACGCGATCTCCTAACATTTTCTACCGCAAAAAGTGGATGCCGCATCATGCGCAGCATCCACTTTTTTGCTGATTTTCACTGATTTTCCCGCCAGAACAGGCCGCCGCTGGACTGGAACAGCAGCCAGGGGTTGACGCTCTTGCTGCCCAGCTTGAAGTCCATGGTCAGCTCCTCGCCCAGGGAGCCCACGCTCTGGCCCCGCTCCACAAGAGCACCCTCGCCCACGGCAATGGTCTGCAAGCCGTAGAGGTAGCTGCGCACGCCGCAGCCGTGGTCGATGACCACGGTGTTGCCCGTGAGGGCCAGGTTCCGGGCCAGCACCACAACGCCCGCCGCCGGGGCACGGCAGCTGTCGCCGGGAATGGTGTAGAGCCGGGTGGAGTTTGATTTGCTCCCCTGCTTGCCATTGACCACTTTGACCTGCCCGAAATCCACAAGCTTCATGTAATTTTCCGCCGGGCAGGCAAAGCCGCCGGCCCAGAGTTTTTCCCGCGCGGGCTGCTCATAGAGGGGCCAGACCGCGTTGCGGAACTCGTTGTTGGCGGCCTCCGAGGCCTCCGGCTCCGGGGCCAGCTCCACGGTGCCAAAATCCTTGGGCAACACCGTGATGGTCCTGGTCAGCGTCTCGCCGTTGACGGTGATGTTCACCTCATGGCTGCCCGCGGAGGCATTGTAAGCCGCCGGGATGTAGGCCCGCCAGCCGCCGGGGCTCCGGGCGCACTGGATCTTGCCAAGGTCGGTCTCCACGGTGGGAGCCGTGTCTCCGGTCATGCCCGTGAGGGCCACGCCCACAATGCCGCCCTGCTCCACCCGGTCCGCCGAGAGCTCTACCTCGGCGCTGGCCTGCAGGGTGAACCGAAACGAGAAGCCATACCAGCCTGTGGGCCTGGCGGGCTTTTCCAGGCGGCTGTTCCGCCGGATGGCCCCGGTATTGCCGCCCTCAAACCGTGTGACCGTCCCACCCGCCGGGAGCCGCCAGACGGTCAGGCTGGCCTTGTACTCCCCGTTGGCCGGGAAAAGAAACCCCGCGTAGTCTCCCGCGCTGCCCGTATACACCACACTGCCCGCCGTGTTCTCAATGGTCAGGGTGGCATAGCTGGCCCACTCCGGCAGGGTGAGGGCCGGGTGCGCGTCGTAGAAAGTGCCAAGCTTCTGCACGGTCAGGGTCTCCGGGCTGGCAAACACCTTGTCCAGCTGGCCACTCAGCAGCGGCACCTGCCAGCAGTACCCGTTGACTTCCAGCGCCTCATCCCCGAACCGCACCTCCGGTGCCGGGCAGGAACCCTGGGTGGTAAAGGCGTAGCTTACCGCCATCACCGCCCCCAGCAGCACCACAACGCCCAGCGCCACGCCCACCAGCCACAGCAAAAATCGTTTCATAGATACTCCTCAAAGAAAAAGGGCGCACCGAAACAGTCCCTCAAGACTGTCGGTGCGCCCTGTATGTTTTTCGGTCTTCTCTTATTCTGCCTTGTCCTCCGCGGGAGCCTCTTCCGCGGCCTCAGCGGGTTCTGCAGTGTCTTCTACCGTTGCGGCGTCATCCTCGCCAAACAGCAGACGCTCGTACTCGTCCAGCTCTTTCTCGCGGCGGCGCAGATAGATGGCCACAGCACCCAGAGCACCGGCCACAGCGGCCAGCACGGCGACGACAGCGATCAAACAAGATTTCTTCATAGGTTCAGCACACTCCTTTTTTCGGTCGAAACGATGTTTCAGCTTGTTTTTCCAGCGGGAGACCCGCAGCAGAAGCTCTGCTGCTTTCCACATGGCTGAGAGCATGTGGAGCGATAGTTTTATCAGAAAGATCATCCGCAGCATCCTCCATACATCGAGGTTCCGGTGCACCCGTCCGAATTAAGTTCATTATACCCGTTTCCTGAAAAAATTACAACCAAAACCCTAAAATTTTCTCACACCAGACCCAGCCGCTTTTTGTAGGCCTTGAACGCCCCGGGCAGGGTGTATTCCGTTTGCAGCTGCTCCCGGGTAGCCCAAATGCAGCCATCCGGCGCGGGCTGGGCCTCCACCGTGACAGTATAGCCCGTCATGCGCCACTCGATGTGGCTGAAGATATGCTTTGCCTTGGGGATGGGCTTGGCCTCGGTGATGCCGTGGATGCCCAGCGCCGTCAGGGCGGCCGGCAGCTGTTCGGCGGTCATCGCCGCGCCCTCCCAGAGCAGGGGCTGCCACAGCCCGGCCAGCAGGCCTTTTTCGGGCCGCTGCTGGATGAGGAAGCCCGCCGGGCTCTCCACCAGCGCCACGGTCAGATCTTCCAGCTTGCGGGCCTTGGGGGCAGCCTTTTGGGGCAGGCTGAGGGCCGTGCCCGCCGCCCGGGCCTGGCACAGGCGGGCCAGCGGGCATTGCTCGCACAGCGGAGCCCCGTTGGGCACACAGACCAGCGCCCCCAGCTCCATGAGAGCCTGATTGTAGTCCCCGGGGGCGGCGGGAGGCTGATGCTCCATCACCCGGGCTGTAAAGGCTTTTTTGACCGCTGGATCTGTAATCACACCGGGGTCATTATACAGTCTGGAAAACACCCGGAGGACATTGCCGTCCACTGCGGGCACCGGAATGCCAAAGCTGATGGAGCAAATGGCCCCGGCCGTGTAATCCCCGATGCCGGGCAGGGCGCGGATGGCGTCGTAATCGGCTGGCAGCTCCCCGCCGTACTGCTCACAGACGATCCTGGCCGCCTTTTGCAGGTTGCGCACCCGGCTGTAATAGCCCAGACCCTCCCAGAGTTTATTCAGCTTTTCTTCCTCACAGGCGGCCAGTGCCGGGATATCCGGCAGGGCGGCGAGGAACCGCTCATAATAGGGCAGCGCCGCCGAGACCCGGGTCTGCTGGAGCATGATCTCACTCAGCCAGACGTGATAGGGACTGGGGTCGGTGCGGAACGGCAGGACGCGCTGGTTTTCGTAAAACCAGTTCAGCAGTGCAGGCGAAATGTTTTCCACGGAAAGTTACCTCGTTGTTGAAAAAGATGAGATTGCTTGCCCTCTCAGGCCGCTTCGCGTCCAGCTCTCCCAAAGGGAGAGCCTCTGGCGAAACCGAAAACTTCGCATGGACTGCCAAGACCTCTCCCTTTGAAAGACTCCCCCGGCCGGGGGAGGTGGCACGAAAGTGCCAGAAGGGGGCAAGGTGGCATTGCGCAAGCAATGACGGAGAGGGCAAGGCCGTTCATCAAAAAAGCTGCCGCTTTCGGCGACAGCTTTCGCGTTTTGATTTACTATTTTTAGAAACCGTAGGCAGTGCGGGGGAACGGCAGGACGTCGCGGATGTTCTGGATGCCCGTGAGGTACATGATCATGCGCTCAAAGCCCAGGCCGTAACCGGCGTGCTCCACGCCGCCGAACTTGCGCAGGTTGAGATACCAGTCGTAGCTGGATTTGTCCAGGCCCAGCTCGTCCATACGGGTGACCAGCTTGTCGTAATCCTCTTCACGCTGGCTGCCGCCGATCAGCTCGCCGATGCCGGGCACCAGCATATCGGCCGCGGCCACGGTCTTGCCGTCGGGGTTCTGCTTCATATAGAAGCTCTTGATCTCTTTCGGGTAGTCGGTGACGAAGACGGGCTTCTTGAACACCACCTCGGTCAGGTAGCGCTCGTGCTCGGTCTGGATGTCCACGCCCCACTCCACAGGGAACTGGAACTTCTTGTTGTTCTTCTTCAGGATCTCGATGGCGTCGGTGTAGGAGATGCGGCCAAACTCGCTGTTGGCCACCAGCTCCAGACGCTCGATGAGGCCCTTGTCAATGAACTGGTTGAAGAACGCCATCTCGTCCGGGCAGTTGTCCAGCACATAGCGGATGACGTACTTGGTCATGGCCTCGGCGGTATCCATGTAGCCGTTCAGGTCGCAGAACGCCATCTCGGGCTCGATCATCCAGAACTCGGCCGCGTGGCGGGTGGTAAAGCTCTTCTCGGCACGGAACGTGGGGCCAAAGGTGTACACCTTGCCGAACGCCATGGCCATGGCCTCGGCCTCCAGCTGGCCGGAAACGGTCAGGTTGACAGGCTTCTCGAAGAAGTCCTTGGTGTAATCCACGGTTCCGTCCTCGTTCTTGGGCACGTTGTCGAGGTCCAGCGTGGTGACACGGAACATCTCACCGGCACCCTCGCAGTCGGAGGCGGTCAGCAGCGGAGAGTGGGCATAGACGAAGCCGTTCTCCTGGAAGAACTTGTGGATGGCGTAAGCAGCCACACTGCGGACACGGAACGCCGCGTTAAAGGTGTTGGTACGGGGGCGCAGGGTGGGCATGGTGCGCAGGTACTCCATGCTCATCTTCTTTTTCTGCAGGGGGTACTCATCGGCCGGGCAGTCGCCCAGGATCTCCACGCTGTCGGCGTTCAGCTCAAAGGGCTGCTTGGCCTGCGGGGTGAGCACAACGCGGCCCACAACGCGCAGGCTGCTGTACAGGCCGGTGTGGACCACCTGCTCATAGTTTGCCAGCTTGCCGGATTCCAGCACCACCTGCAGGGTCTTGAAGCAGCCGCCGTCCGACAGGGCGATGAAGCCGATGTTCTTGGAGTCACGGATGTTCTTGGCCCAGCCGCAGACGGTGACCACCGTGCCGTCGGCCGGGGTGTTCTTGTACAGCGAAACGATCTCAGTACGTTCCATAGTGTTTCTCCTCTTTCTGATTTTTATAAAAGAAAAAGACAGCTTTTGCCCTGAAAGTTCAGGGCGAACAAGCTGTCTTGTAATGTCCGCGGTGCCACCTGAATTACCGGGAGTGCCCCGGTCGCTCGCGCGCTCCTTTTTCACAATAAGCGCTGCCCCTGTAACGCGGGGCCTGCGGCGCGCCTACTGGCGGCAGGGCTTTCCGGCCCGCCGGGGTTCAGTTTGCAGCTCCCGGGTGTTCGTTCACGCTGTGTCTGCGCGCGGCTCCCAGCTGCTGCCGCGCTCTCTGGGCCAGACTGCCCGCGCTACTTTTCCCGATCTTGGCTTTTCAGTTTTTTAAAAATAGCACATTTGCGCCGCTTTGTCAATTAAAAAGTGCACTCTTCCCCTTGCAATCCGGCAGTTTCCATGATATCTTGTAAATTGAAATTGTATGCCGTCTGTCACCACACGAAGTCAGACTGCACAAACCGTTCCCACACAGGATACAAGGAGAAACAGAACATGATGGAAAACCAGCCTGCGTACGGGCAGGAAGACGAGATCGACCTTGTGGCGCTCACTTTCACGCTCCTGCGCAAATACCGGCAGATCCTTGCCGCCGCCCTGGCCTGCGCGATCATTTTTGGCGCGGCCGCCGGGGCACACACCGCATGGGGCGGGGCGGTCTCTCAGGATGCCCAGAAAGCCTACGAAAGCGAGCTGGCCGAGTACAACCGCAAAAAAGAGAGTTACGAGGCTGCCAAACAGCAGTATTCTCTCGACATTGCCAACAACGAAAAAAGCCAGCGCGATACCGAATACGCCATCCAGAATGCGCAGGAGTACGCTGAGAATTCCGTCTGGAACAATCTGGACCCCTACAATGTCCGGGTGGCACAGGCCGACCTCTATGTGACCACCAATTATCAGATCCAGCCCGGCATGGCCTACCAGAATCCGGACCGCACCGATTCTGTCCTTTCGGCCTACGCTTCCCTGCTGGGAAACAGCTCTACCCTGAGTGAGGTGGCTCAACAGTTCAACATGCAGGAGCGCTACCTGCGGGAGCTGGTGACCATTTCTTCTGACCCGGACACCCACCTGCTGGCCATTACGGTCATGAGCAGCAGTGAGCAGACTTCCAGCAACATTCTGGCCGCCCTGCTGGAGCAGGTAAATGCCATGAACGCCAATATCACGGCCTCGGTGGGCAGCCACACCATCAGTGTCATCGCGCAGAGCAGTTACAGCACCGTCTCCACCGACCTGCGGGACGCACAGACGGAAAACAGCCAGAATCTGCTCTCCCTGCAGACCCAGATCGACCAGCTGCAGCAGGGCCGCACCCGGCTGGACAGCAACTTTGAAGATACCACCAAGGAGTGGGAAAGCACGGAAGAACCTGTGCTCCAGTCCACCCGCATCTCCTCCGCCGTGCTCAAGTTTGGCCTTATCGGCCTGCTGGCAGGCATCGTGCTGGTCTGCGGCGTGGGCACCGTGCAGTTCCTCGTGCAGGGCAAAGTCTATTCCGGCAAAGAGCTGCGGGACACCTGCCGCCTGCCCCTGCTTGGCACCCTGGCCAGCGGGAAGACCCGGCAGAGCAAGCAGCTGGACGCCGCCCTTGACCGGATGGAGCACCGCCCGGACGGCAGCACCGATGCTGAGATGATCCGCCTGATGGCGGCCACCATCGCCAGCCGAGCCCCGGAGGCAAAGCATATCCTCATTACGGGCGACCTGCCCGCTGATCAGCTCACCGCGCTGGCAGCCGCCCTGCAGGATACCGGTGCCCTCCGGGCACAGGTGGTTACCGCCGCCGAGAGCGTCCTGACCTGTGCGGCCACCGTGCCGCAGGTGACCAGCGCCGACGCCATTGTGCTGGCCGCAGACTGCACCTGCTCCCACTACACCGCCGTCAACGACCAGAACGAGCAGATCCAGCGCCTGGGCAAGAAGATTCTGGGCTGCATCGTGTTTGAATAAAGAAGACACTTTCGAAAGGCCGCTGCCGCGCAGCGGCCTTTTTCTTATCCCCGCAGCGCTTCCACCAGCCCATTCGCTGCCAGCTGCCCGGCCCGGAGGGCCTCGTTGAGGTTGTTGCCGTGGCCGCCGATCTCAATGAGCAGGCTGCCGGTGGTCAGGTCCTGATTGTAAAACCGGTAGCTGAACAGCACCGGGCGGGTGAACCCCGGGTAAAGCGCTTCCATCGCCGTCTCCCACCGGGCCGCAAAGCGGAGGTTCTGCCGCCAGTTGGGCAGCTGGACGCTCCCGCCATTGTCACACCCACAGATGATCATGACCTGCGCGGCCCGCTCCCCCGCCCCGCTCCCGGCCCAGACCGGGGCCATCCGGGTGCCGCTCTCCGTCTCAATGGCGTCCCGGTGGACATCCAGCACGATTTTGATGCTGGGGTACTTTTCCAGATATTGCTGCACCACGGCCCGGCTGTTGGCGTAGCTGCCAGTATAGCTGGGGTAGTCGTTCAGGGTCTCGTCATGCAGGGTATTGAGGCCTGCCGCATGGAGGGTATCGGCCATCACCCGGCCCACCGCACACATATTGATGCTGCGATCGGTGCTGCGGGCCCCGTCACCCGGGCGGTACCACAGCCCGGCGGAAAGTCGGTAATCCTCCGTGGCGTGGGTGTGCATAATCAAGATCTGCGGGTCAGGGCTGTTCCACTCTACCGCAAAGGGCAAAGGGTTTGTGATTTCCGCCGCCACTTCTGCCGCCGGGACACGGGTGTTGTTTTTGATACTGCCTCCGCCGCAGGGGATATATTTTTCGCCGCTGCCGTGCGGGTAAGTCTTTTCCTGCACGGCACCTGCATCCGCGGGGCGGGCGTCGTCGGCTTCCAAGGCTGCAAGATAGCTTTCCATGTCGGTATTGGCCGGGGCGGCGGCTTCGGGGGCAGACTCCGGGGCGGGCTCTGAGGCAATGCTGCCCGATGTCTCGTCCGGGACTGCCTCCTGCATGGCTTTCCGGCTCAGGGAGAGGGCGGTCCGGGCGGCAGGCAGCGGCCCTGCAATGACCGCCGCCAGCCCCAGCACCACCCGGTGGGCAAAAACGGTCAGCACCAGCAGCAGGGCCAACGCCAGCAGGAATGCCCCCAGCTGGCCTGTCCGCTCCGTGCCGCCCCGCTCTGTCTGCCGCATGGCCATCCCCTCCCCGTCAAAATGCTATGACCATTCTATGCAGTCAGCTCGCCAGCCAGCACAGCTGCGCGATGCTCAGCCGAGGCTGCAGAGCCCGGTTGATGGCGCTGCCCAGCAGGGCCGCCCCGTGGGCGATGACGCTGTCCAGCTCCCGGGGCGTGACCACCAAATCTTTGCCCTCCCTGGCTTCCATCAGGGTGGGGATGCCCGCCGCGAGCACCGGGACCCCCAGCCGGGCGGCGGCCAGGTGCTTCTGGCTGCCGGGCTGGGCCGGGCAGAGCCCGGTGTCCGAGAATTGCAGCGTCCGGCCCAGCCGCTCCGGCTCCGAGGAGCAGAGGCTGTCCACGCAGAGGAGGGCGGACGGGCGGAGCTCCCGCACCAGCGCCCCGGCCAGCTGCTGCAAACTCAGGCCCGTGGCCCCGGAGACCCCGGGGGCGACCGCCGCCACGGGGCGGATGCCGGGCAGCGGCAGGCGGCTCCCGGCCCCCATGGTAACAAAGATCTTCTGCACCGTGCGGGGCCCCAGAGCATCCGCCGTCACCCGGCGGTTGCCCACTCCCAGCACCAGCACCGGGCCCTCAGGCGGCAGCAGGGCCCGCAGCTCGGCCGCCGCCTGCTCGATGACGCCGCTGTCCCGCTCGTCCAGCACGCTGACGCGGGGCACTTCCAGCGTCACATACCGCCCCCGGGGCCGCTCCAGCCCCTCCCGCGCGATCTCCACCCGCGTCACGGTCACGCCACCGTGCCGGGCCGTGGCCACCCGTACCCCGCCGGGCAGGGCCGAACAGGCGGGCGCCGCGTACAATTCATCGGCCATGTCTGTCAAACGCATGGTTTTCCCCTCTTTTTCTGCAAATTTGCCGCCGGAGGCGCTGTTTGGGCCCCTCCGGACAGGAGAAGTATGGGAAAAATAAAACTTTTTGAAACAAAAATCAAAAAAACGCTTGCGTTGGTACGGCAAATATGGTATCATAAGGTGCGCTGTTATAGGTAGCCAAGGAGGTGGAACGAATGCCTAACATCAAATCTCAGAAGGACCGCGTCGTGCAGGCTGCTGCAGAGCAGGCTCACAACAAGGCCATTAAGACCAACCTGAAAACAGTCGTCAAGAAGGCAGACGCTGCCATCGATGCGAATGCCGCTGACAAGGACGCAACCGTCCTGGCTGCTGTTTCCGCGATCGACAAGGCTCGCGCTAAGGGTGTCATCAAAAAGAACACCGCAAGCCGCAAGATCAGCCGTATGGCCAAGCGTGCTAACAAGAACGCTTGATTGCTTTCTGATTGACGAACAAAACCTCTGCTCCGGGAAACCGGCGCAGGGGTTTTTGTTTTACGGTTCTTCAATTCTGGTCGTGGCTCTTGCCCACCCAGGAGCAGACCACGCCGCACACCAGGCTGGTGGTGATGCCCGCCGCGGCGGCCGTCAGCCCGCCGGTTAAAATGCCGATGGCCCCCTCTTCTTCGATGGCCGTTTTTACCCCTTTGGCCAGCAGGTGCCCGAACCCCAGCAGGGGCACGGTGGCCCCGCAGCCCGCAAACTCGGCCAGCGGCGCGTACCACCCGATGGCGGAAAGCACCACCCCGGCCACCACATAGCCCGTTAAAACGCGGGCCGGGGTCAGGGCCGTCAAGTCGATCAAAAGCTGGCCCGCCACGCAGATGAGCCCGCCCACCACAAACGCCCAGAAATACTGCATCTCATCATCCTCTCGCAGTGCATTCCGGCCCGCGCAGCTCCACCAGATGCGCAATGGCCGGGATGCTCTCTTTTTGTAAAAACGTGGTCTGGCTCATAAGCGCCCCGGTGGCGATGAACAGCACCCGCCGATAGCTCCCCCGCTCCAGCCTCGGCAGGATGCGCCCGCAGAGGACGGCGGCACAGCAGCCCGGGCCGGAGCCGCCGCTCTTGACGTTCTGCCGGGCGGCATCGTAGAGGATGCTGCCGCAGTCGATGTGGTTTTTCATCACCAGGCCCTCGGCGGTCAGGATCTCCCGGAACAGGCGGCTCCCGAGATGGCCCAGGTCCCCGGTGTAAATGGCGTCAAAATCTTTGGGCTCCTGCCCGGTGTCGTGCAGATAGCGCAGCAGAGTGGCCGCTGCCGCCGGGGCCATGGCGGCGCCCATGTTGTTGATATCCTTGATCTGGTAATCCTCCACCCGGCCAAAGGTGGCCGCGGCAATGCCCACACCCTGCCCGGCAGGGTGGAGCAGGCAGCACCCCGCCGCCGTTGCGGTCCACTGGGCCGTGGGCGTGCGGACGGCACCATAGCTCAACGGCGTGCGGAACTGCCGCTCCGCCGCGCAGAAATGGCTGGACGTCATGGCCAGCAGGCCGTCGGCAAGGCCCGCGCTGCAAAGCGCGGCCCCCAGCCCCAGCGCCTCGGCCATGGTGCTGCAGGCCCCGAACAGCCCCACAAAGGGCAGGTGCAGCTCCCGCAGAGCGTAGCTGGACGCCGTGCACTGGGCCTGCAGGTCCCCGGCCAGCACCAGGCTGACCTGCTTTTCCGTGGCGTGGGCCTTTTTCAGGCAGAGGCGGGCCGCCCGCAGCTGCAAAATTTTTTCCGCCGTCTCCCAGTTGGCCTGCCCGCAGTTGTTGTCCGGGAACAGCTCGTCAAACTCCGCGGCCAGAGGGCCCTCGCCCTCTTTTTTGCCGCCCACCGCCGCGTGGGACGCGATCACGGGCATCCGCTCAAACAAAAGGGTATCGCCGCGCCGTGCTGCCATTGGTTTTTCCTCCTTTGGGGGCTGATTTTATCGGATTTTTGTGGTATACTTTACGCTCGACGGGGAACTGCAATTTTTTCCGCTTCTGCCCCGTATTCTGGGCGTGGTGGGTTCAGACCATGGCCCCCATCCCCCAGAGCACCACGCCATACACCACCGCCGCCAGCGTGCCGTACACGATGACCGGCCCGGCAATGGTGAACATCTTGGCCCCGGTGCCTAAGACCCGGCCCTCGGTCTTGAACTCAATGGCCGCGCTGACCACCGCGTTGGCAAAGCCCGTGATGGGCACCAGCGACCCGGCCCCAGCCTTGGCGGCCAGTTTCTGGTAGAGCCCCAGGGTGGTAAACAGGGCCGAGAGGGCCACCAGCGTGCAGCTGGTCAGGGTACCGGCCAGCTCCCATTCCAGCCCTTTGGCCAAATACCACTGGCGGAGCACCTCCCCCAGCAGGCAGATGCCGCCGCCCACAAAAAAGGCCCACAGGCAGTCTTTGCCCAGCGGTGAGGGCGGGCTGGCCCGCTGCACCCGCCGCGCGTATTCCCGCGGTTTCAGTTTCATCGTCTTCGCCTCCCGGGATAGTCTGCCCGTGTTGTGTGTATTTTATCCGTTTTGATAGAAAGAAGGTCCCACATGAATCCATCTTCCCAGTATCCGCACCGCCGTCGGCTCACCCGGGCCGAGGTGCGCCGCCGCCGTAACCGCGCCATCCGCCGGGTGGCCGGCCTGACGCTGGTAGCCTGCGTCCTCGTGGGCGGGGTCTCGTTCCTGCTCCACCGCAAGGCCCCCGTCCCGGCTGCCTCGGCGGCGTCCGCCCTGCCCGCGGCTTCCAGCACGGCGGCCAGCGAGGCCGCCACCAACGGCCTGTTCGGCAAAAACGAGGCGGCTTCTTCTGCCGTTTCGTCGGAACCGGCTGCCCCGGACAACGCCCTGGGCCTGACGGCAGAGGAGGCCAGCGCCATGCTGGCCGACCCGCTGATGGTGCTGGTGAACCACGCCAACAAGATGCCGGACAACTACACGTTTGATACCAAGGAGTGCGGCTCCTCTACCTCGGTGAATAAAACGCTCCAGACCGTGGCCTGCAACGCCTTTCTGGCCATGCAGAAAGCCGCTGCCGCCGACGGCGTGACCGTCTGGATGCAGAGCGGCTACCGCAGCGTCTCCTACCAGACCAAGCTCTATGAGCGGAAGACCCAGTATTACCGCGACAAGGGCTATGACGAGGCCACCGCCAAGGAAAAAGCCGCCGCCATCGTCAACCCGCCGGGCTACTCCGAGCACAACTGCGGCCTGGCCGCCGACCTGAACAGCCCGGAGCACACCGGCCTGGACGAGGGTTTTGAAAACACGGCCGCGTTCCGCTGGCTGTGTGAGCACGCCGCCGAGTATGGCTTTATCCTGCGTTACCCCCAGGGGGCCGAGGATGCCACCGAGATCACCTACGAGCCCTGGCACTGGCGGTATGTGGGCCCGGAGAACGCCGCCAAGATCAACGCAAGCGGCCTGTGCTTTGAGGACTATATCGCCGCCCTGCAGTCCATTGCCGCCTGATGGGCAGACTGCACAAAATATTCCGGTGAACTTTCGGCAAAAGTTCTGTCCGCCCCTTTGCATTTCCGGGGCCGATATGGTAAACTAACAGTGGTCTGCCCCTGCGGCAGGCTCAATCCATAAAAGAAGGAATAACCCATGAAAATTCGTGCAAAAATGATCTTATCCACTGCCGCTGTCGCCCTGAGCTGTGCTCTGCTGGCAGGCTGCGGCGGTTCCTCTTCTTCCTCTGCTCCGGCGGCCTCCTCTCAGGCTGCTTCCAGCGTGGCAAGCTCGGCTGTTTCCGAGGCCGCCAGCGCCACGGCAGAGGGCACCAACGGCACCGACGCCCTGGACGACGCCGTGAACACCCTGCTGGACACCAACCCCATCTCCAACCAGTTTGAGATCGCCGCCATGAACATCGAGTACGATTTCGGCATCCAGGCCGACGACATCACCAGCTACAAGGGCGTCAAGAGCAACGATAACGGCGACGCCGGCCTCGTGCTGGTCATCCAGGCCGCCGCGGGCAAGGCCCAGAACGTCGTGGACGCGCTGACCACCTATCAGAAAGATCAGGTAGCGTTCTACGGCAACTACGCCGAGTTTGCACAGGCCCAGTCCAATGTGGAGAATGCCGTCATCGGCAGCAATGACAGCGACCTTGTGGTCATGGTCATCGCCTCCAACGAGTGCTCCGCTGACCTGAGCAGCGCCGTGGACAGCATCCTCGGCAAATAAGCAGCTTTTCTTCGGCCGGTGCCATCTGCGGCATCGGTCTTTTTCATCACCACAAAAAGGAGGCTGACGCCGTGGTTTTCAGCACCATCCTGTTTTTGTTCCGGTTCCTCCCCATCACGCTGGCGCTGTACTATCTCGCGCCGGCAAAGCTCAAAAATACCGTTCTGTTCCTGTGCAGCCTCGTGTTTTACTGCTGGGGCGAGGTGCGCTTTTTCCCCATCATGATCGCTCTCATCCTCCTCAACTACCTCTGCGGTCTGGGGCTGGAACGGTTCGACGGCAGCGAGCCCGCCCGCAAATGTTTCCTGCTGGCAGGCCTTGTGGGCAGCCTGGGGATGCTGTTTTATTTCAAATACGCAAACTTTGTGCTCAGCAGCGCCAACGCTCTGCTGGGGACAAGCTTTTCCCCCATCCAGGGCATCAGCACCCTGCCGCTGGGCATCAGCTTCTATACGTTCCAGACGCTCTCCTATACCATCGACGTCTACCGCCGGGACGTAAAGACGGAGCACAACATCATTGATTTCGGCGCGTATGTCGTCATGTTCCCCCAGCTCATCGCGGGCCCCATCGTCAAGTACCGGGACGTGGCGGCCCAGCTGCATGTGACTCATGGCCGCTACAACCTCAAGCAGATCGAGGATGGCATGACCCTATTCACATTCGGCCTCGCCAAAAAAGTCCTGCTGGCGGACACCATCGGTGCCCTCTGGACCGACATCATCGGCATTGCGGACAGCCCCTCCACCACGTTCGTGGGGCTTGCCAACGCCTCCACGGCGCTGGTCTGGCTGGGCGTCATTGCCTACTCGCTCCAGCTCTACTTTGATTTTTCCGGCTACTCCATGATGGGCATTGGCATGGGCAAGATGCTGGGATTCGATTTTCCCCAGAACTTCAACTACCCCTACATCTCCGCCTCCATCACCGAATTCTGGCGGCGCTGGCACATGACCCTTTCCGGCTGGTTCCGGGAGTATGTGTATATCCCCCTGGGCGGAAACCGCAAGGGCCTCAAGCGGCAGATCTTCAACCTGTTTGTGGTCGAGCTGCTCACCGGCATCTGGCACGGTGCCAACTGGAATTTCATCTGCTGGGGCCTGTATTACTTTGTGCTGCTGGCCATCGAGAAGCTGTTCCTGCTCCAATACCTGCAAAAGGGGAAAGTCTGGCCCCACATCTACACCCTCTTCCTCGTGGTGGTGGGCTGGGCCATGTTTGTGGGCAACGACACCGGCGTCTCGTTCGGGCTGCTGTTCCAGAAGCTCTTTGTCCCCTCGGGCGGCGTGTCGCCCTTCTATTTCCTGCGCAATTACGGCGTGCTGCTGGCCGTCTCGGTGGTCTGCTGCACCCCGCTCATTGAAAAGCTCTGGAACCTGCTGCGCCGCCGCACCCTGACCCGGGTGGCTACCATCCTTGTGCTGCTGGTGGTCTCCACGGCCTATGTCGTGGGCAGCACCAACAGCCCGTTCCTGTATTTCAACTTCTAAAAGGGAGGCATTTTTGATGGAAAAACACAACAAAAAACGCGCCTCCCTGCGGCAGTACCCGGTGCTGCTGGCGTTCGGGCTGTTCTTCCTCGGACTGTTCGTGCTGGATCTCGTCACACCGGACCGCACCTACAGCGAGCTGGAAAACACCACCCTCGCCCAGCGGCCCAAGCTCACCGCTCCCTCGGCAGACGGGCTGAACAATTACTTTACCGGCTACACCAAGTATGTCAAAGATCAGGTGTTTGGCCGGGACGAGTGGATCAGCCTGCAGGGCTTTGTGGAGACAGCCCTCTTCCAGAAGACCGAGAACGGCGGCATCCTGCTGGGCAAAGAACACCAGATGTTCCCCCGCACTTACAGCCTGCTCTCCAGCGAGACCCGCGCCCTGCCCAAGAACACCGCCGCCCTGGAATCCCTCTGCCAGCGTTATCCGGGCAAGGTCAACGTGATGCTGGTGCCGGCGGCCTCCGTGATCTACCCGGAGAACGTCCCCGCGGGCGCTCCGCTCCTCCGTGAGGAACCGTATCTCGACCAGCTTTCCAGCGCCGTACAGGCCGCCGGAGGCCGCTTTGTGGACGTGCGGGACACCCTGCGCAGCCACAAGGACGAATATCTCTACTACCGCACCGACCACCACTGGACAAGCCTGGGGGCATACTACGCCTACAGCCAGCTCTGCGAGGCACTGGGCCTGACGCCCTTTGATCCCGCCGCCCACACGGCCCTGACGCGGGATGGCTTCTATGGCACCCACTATTCCAAGGCCCGCACCTGGAACGCCGTGCCGGACACCATCACCTACTACGAGCTGCAGAACGCCCTGACCATCTGGAACGTCACCGGCCCCGGCCAGCCCACCGAGGGCACCACCACCGGCCTGCACGACACCGACAAACTGAATGTCTATGACAAATACGCCATGTTCCTCCACGGCAACAACGGCCTGAGCCGGGTGGAGGGCGACGGCAGCGGAAAGATCCTCGTCATCAAGGACAGCTACGCCAACTGCTTTGTGCCCTACCTGACGGCCAACTACGCCGCCATCGACGTGGTGGATTTCCGCAACTACAACTACGGGCTGGACCAGCTCATCGCCGACAACGACTATGACCAGATCCTGGTGCTGTACAGCTTTGACAGCTTCAAGGGTGACCCCTACCTCTACCGCGCGGGCGTTGCAGGCTAAGTTCGAGAATTATTGCAGTGCTTTTTCACAAACTTTGGAAAGCTTTTTCATGCGAGTTCCCGTTTTTGCACCATTCGTTCCCAAATCTCTTGCAGAAACCACCCCCCTGTAGTAGAATGAAACTACCAGAGGAAAACTTTCCGCCACAGGTTTCCCGGTACAGCGCTTTGGCTGGCCCGGGGCCCGGCTTCATTGCAAATCATTTGTAAAGGAGTAATATACTATGACCAACAAACTGAATCTCCCTGCCAGCTATGCAGTCATGAACGAAGAGGAAATGACCTATACCCAGGGCGGCAGTGCTCTTGGTGCAGCCGCCACCGTCGTAGGTGCCGTGGTGCTGGGCTCCAGCTACCTGTGGGGCATCTCCCAAGCCAAGGACTGGCTGAGTGTCAAGAAGAACCGTGCGGGCAATTTCCTCACCGTGGCAGGCCGCGCCTCCGACGCCATCGCCGCCGATATGGCCAAATCCCCCGCCAACTTCCTGCGCGACGGTGTTTCCACCGCCATGGTGGTAGCCTTTGCCCCCCTGAGCGCCATCCTGCTCATCCTGTAAAGTTTATTCGATTTTGCGGTATTTTTAATTGGATAAACGATGCACTCCTGCATCGCTTTGGATATTTGCTTTGTAAAGGAGTAATGATTATGGAAGCCAAAATGATGATGCCCGCTAATTACTGCGTCATGTCTGAGGAAGAAATGACTTACACCGAAGGCGGCGCAACTGCCGTACAGGCTTTCTGCGCTTGGTTTGTTCCTTTCTATGGCTGGTATAAGGGTATTACCGCCGTCCGCGATTATCGTCAAAAGAATCCTAAAACTTGGACAAAAACCGGCATGGATGCCTTAGATGCACACATGGCTAAGAGCACTGCAAATGCTATCTATGATATTGGCTGTTCCATCTGCGTCGTGAGTTCGTGCTTGAGTGGTGTCGGTTTAATTATCAATGCCCTTGTGGTCTATGCGACCTGATTTTTCATATTTGAAGAGCGCCTATCTTTAGCAAAAACGGAGAAGATTCCCCATAAAGGGAGTCTTCTCCGTTTTTTATACTTTCTTATTTTGAGCTTCTTCATCCAAAGATTTTTTTGCTGTTTTAATTTTTCCCATTCTTCTTTAAATTCAGGCTTCTTTAATTCTTCTGCCAATGTTTCTCGAAAATTTTTACTCTCTGATTTGCCCCTTTTCTATACACAAAAAGGAGACTTTCTCTTTCGGGAAAGTCTCCTTTCGATACGCATTTTTATGCAAACATGTCTTTCAGCCGCTTGAAGAAGCCTTTGCGTTTCTCGTAGTTGTCTTCTTTCAGGGTGCCCTCAAATTTCTTCAGGGCGTCGCGCTGGACCTTGTTCAGCTTCTTGGGGATCTCGACCTCGCACTTGACGTACATGTCGCCCCGGCCGCGGCCGTTCAGATACTGGATGCCCTTGCCACGCAGGCGGAACGTGGTGCCGCTCTGGGTGCCCTCGGGCACGGTGTACTCCACCTTGCCGTCAATGGACGGGACGGTGATGTTATCGCCCAGGACCGCCTGGCTGTAGGTGATGGGCACCGTGACCCAGACATCATAGCCATCGCGCTGGAAGAGGGGATCGGGCCGGACGGTGACCATCACGATGACATCACCGGAGGGGCCGCCGTTGGCACCGGCATCGCCCATGCCGCGGAGTGCAAAGCTCTGATCGTCGTCGATGCCCTTGGGGATGGAGACTTCCAGCGTCTTCTTGGTCGCGGTCTTGCCGCTGCCGTGGCAGCTCTTGCAGGGGTCCTTGACCAGCTTGCCCTTGCCGCCGCAGCGGGAGCAGGGCTGCTGGGTCTGCATCACGCCAAAGGGGGTGCGCTGCTGGCGGATGACATAGCCGCGGCCGCCGCAGTCCGGGCAGGTCTCAGGGCTGGTGCCGGCCGCGCAGCCGGTGCCGTGGCACTCGGTGCACTCCTGCTGGCGGGTGATGGTGATGTTCTTCTTGCAGCCGTGCACGGCCTCGTCAAAGCTCAGGGTGATCCGCACGCGGATGTCCTGGCCCTTGCGGGGGGCGTTGGGGTTGGCCTGACGGGACGAACCGCCAAAGCCGCCGAAACCGCCGCCGAAGATATCGCCGAAGATGTCGCCCAGATCCACGCCGTCGCCGCCAAAGCCGCCGAAACCGCCCGCGCCCGGGCCGCCGCCGTTCTGTGCCGCATAGCTGGGGTCTACGCCCGCAAAGCCATACTGGTCATAGAGCTGGCGCTTCTTGGGGTCCGAGAGGACCTCGTTTGCCTCATTGACTTCCTTGAATTTTTCCTCGGCGGCTTTATCGCCGGGGTTATAGTCCGGGTGGTATTTCATTGCCAGCTTGCGGTAAGCCTTTTTGATCTCCGCATCCGTGGCGGTCTTGGATACCCCCAGCACTTCGTAGTAATCACGCTTTTCCTGTGCCATATCCACTCACCTCTCAATTAGTCGCACAACCTCCCCATCACAGCAGCGCACTGCTGCTTCTCGCACAGAAAGCTTCCAGCGGTCTGTACAGACCTGCCCGGCCTGCCAAGGGCTCCCCTGTCAGGAGAGCTGGCGAGCGCAGCGAGACTGAGAGGTTTTAAACCCACAAAGGCCGCCCCGGCCAAAACCGGAGCGGCTTTTGGGTTGCTTATCGGCCGCCGCACCCTCCGGTTTGGCCGGGTGCCGTGCCGTTTGTGTCAGCGTTTAGACTTCCTTGAAGTCCGCATCCACGACGCCGTCGTCGTTGGGCTTCTGCTGGTTGTTGTTTGCGCCAGCATCGGGGCCGGGCTGCTGTGCGCCAGCGGCCTGTGCAGCGGAAGCGGCCTGATACATCTTCTCAAAGACGTGGCTCAGAGCCTCCTGCTTTGCCTTGATGTCGTCGATGGAGCCGGACTGGACAGCAGTCTTGAGCTCGGCCAGCTTTGCTTCCGCCTCGGTCTTGACGTCAGCGGGCATCTTGTCGCCGTTCTCTTTCAGCATCTTCTCGGTCTGGAAGACCATCTGGTCGGCACCGTTGCGGATATCGACCTCTTCACGCTTCTTCTTATCGTCAGCAGCAAACTGCTCCGCTTCCTTGACAGCCTTGTCGATGTCCTCCTTGGACATGTTGGTGGAAGCAGTGATGGTGATGTTCTGCTCCTTGCCGGTGCCCAGATCCTTCGCGCTGACCTTTACGATGCCGTTTGCATCGATATCAAAGGTAACTTCGATCTGAGGCACGCCACGGGGAGCCGGAGCAATGCCATCCAGGTGGAAGACACCCAGGCTCTTGTTGTCGCGGGCAAACTCACGCTCGCCCTGCAGGACGTTGATCTCAACAGAGGGCTGGTTATCCGCGGCAGTGGAGAAGACCTGGCTCTTGTGGGTGGGGATGGTGGTGTTGCGGTCGATGATCTTGGTGCAGACGCCGCCCAGGGTCTCAATGCCCAGGCTCAGCGGGGTGACATCCAGCAGCAGCAGGCCCTTGACGTCGCCCTGCAGGACGCCGCCCTGGATGGCAGCACCGACAGCCACGCACTCATCGGGGTTGATGCCCTTGAACGGCTCGCAGTTGAGCTCTTTCTTCACGGCATCGTAGACAGCGGGGATACGGGTGGAACCGCCGACCATCAGGACTTTCTTCAGGTCAGAGGGACGCAGGCCTGCATCCTGCAGAGCCTTGCGGACAGGGCCCATGGTACGATCGACCAGATCAGCGGTCAGCTCATTGAACTTTGCGCGGGTCAGGGTCATATCCAGATGCTTGGGGCCGGTAGCGTCCGCCGTGATGAACGGCAGGTTGATCTGGCTGCTCATTGCGCTGGACAGCTCGATCTTTGCTTTCTCGGCAGCTTCCTTCAGGCGCTGAGCGGCCATTTTGTCCTTGCGCAGGTCGATGCCGTTCTCGGTCTGGAACGCGTCCGCCATCCAGTTGATGATGCGCTCATCGAAGTCATCGCCGCCCAGGTGGGTATCACCATTGGTGGCCAGGACCTCGGTCACGCCGTCGCCCATCTCAATGATGGAGACATCGAACGTGCCGCCGCCCAGATCGTAGACCATGATCTTCTGGTCTTCCTCTTTATCAATGCCGTATGCCAGAGAAGCGGCAGTGGGCTCGTTGATGATACGCTTGACGTTCAGGCCCGCAATGGTGCCGGCGTCCTTGGTTGCCTGACGCTGGCTGTCGTTGAAGTATGCAGGAACCGTGATAACGGCCTCGGTAACAGGCTCGCCCAGGTAAGCCTCAGCATCGGCTTTCAGCTTCTGCAGGATCATAGCGCTGACCTGCTGGGGAGTGTACTCCTTGCCGTTCAGGGTCACCTTGTGGTCGGTGCCCATATAACGCTTGATGGAAGCAACGGTGTTCTCCGGGTTGGTGATGGCCTGACGCTTTGCGACCTGGCCGACCAGACGGTCGCCGGTCTTGGTAAAGCCGACCACAGACGGGGTGGTGCGGGCACCCTCGGAGTTTGCGATGACGACGGGCTCGCCGCCCTCCATAACAGCCACGCAGCTGTTGGTAGTACCAAGGTCGATACCAATAATCTTACTCATAAATGAAGTCTCCTCTCAATAAAGAACTTGTTTATCTCATGCTTGAGTGAAAAGCGGATGTTTATTGGAACGCTCCTTTGGGAGCGGGGAAGCTTTGCTTACTCGGCCACCACAACGGTTGCATGGCGGACGATCTTGTCGCCCAGCTTATAGCCTTTCTGGTAGACCGTGATGACGGTGCCGCTCTCCTGCCCGTCCGGGGCGGGGATCTGCTGCACGGCGTTCATGAAGTTGGGGTCAAAGGGCTTGCCCAGCGCCTCGATCTCTTCTACATGCAGGGCAGCCAGCGCCTTGGCGGCTTTGTCCAGCGTCATCATCACGCCTTTTTTGTAGTTCTCGTCGGTGGTTGGGGCGTTGGCGGCCATATCCAGCGTGTCCAGGATGGGGATGATCTGGTTCACGGCGAACGAAATGCCATCGTTGAACTTCTGGTCAGCCTCACGGGTGGAGCGCTTGCGGTAGTTTTCGTACTCGGCAGCCATCCGCAGCAGCTGATCCTTTGCCTGATTGGCATTCTTCTCAGCGGCGTCCAGCTTGGCCTTGACGGCTTCCAGCTCCCGGGCTTTCTTGTTAAAGAAGCCCTCTTTCTTTTTGCCGTCGGTCTTTTCAGTCTCGTCCGTTTCGGGGGCAGCGGCGGTCTCTTCCGGCGCTGCTTCCGGCTCGGCCTGCGGCGCGGTGTTGGGCTCCTCAGCGGGAGTTTCTTCCACCGTCTTCTTGGTTTCTTCGCTCATTCCAGGTCCTCCTTATAGATCACAGTCCGCCGGGGTGCGGCCATCTGCGGGGTGTCTTTTCGTTTGCCGCTCATTCCCTCGCCCAGCTGGTCTGCAAAGGCGTGGAGCAGCGGCATCAGTTTCTGGAACGGCATCCGGGTCGGGCCGATCAACGCGATCGAGCCCCACAGCCCGCCGCCGACCAGGTAGCGGTCGCTGACGATGCACAGGCCGGGGATCTGCGGCTCAATATCCTCGCCCAGCAGGATGCTCTCATTCTGCTCATCCAGCGGGGCAATCAGCCTTGCGGCCTCTTCCTCATCGTTCAGCAGTGTCAGGATGGTGCCCACCTTGCCGTCCAGCTGAGGCCAGTCCAGCAGGTGCTGCTCACCGCCCAGGAACACATGAGGCGTGGTGGAGTCCTGCAGGATGGCGGCGGCGGCGCTGACCACCGGCACCAGCTCCGGGCTGATCTGGCCGCACAGCTCGCTCAGGAGCCGAGACGACAGATCAACGGGTGCCACGAACGTCAGGTTGCGGTTGAGCAGCGCGGCCAGCGCGGCGGCGTTTTCCCGGGAAAGCCCGGTGCGGACCCTCGCCACACGGGTGCGGACGTAACCGGCTGTGGTGACCGCCAGCACGGCGGCGGCGCTCCGGCCCACCTGCACCACCTCATAATGGGCGATGCAGAGGTCTTCGGCGCAGGGGGTGCTGACAGCGGCGGTGCAGCCGCTGATGGCGGCCAGCGCCTTGGCAGCGCCCTGTGCCAGCTTTTCCGGCTCATGGTCCAGGCTGGCGAACACCGCGTCCACACGGGCGCGGGTCACACGGTCCAGCGGCTGGTCGTCGGTGAGCAGATGATCCAGATAATAACGGTAACCCTTGGCACTGGGGACACGGCCCGCACTGGTGTGGGGCTGCTCCAGCAGCCCGAGCTTTGTCAGTGCGGCCATCTCATTGCGCAGCGTGGCGCTGGAGACTGCCATGTCAAAGTAGTTTGCCAGCACACTGCTGCCAACGGGTTCGCCCTCGAGGCCATACAGCGCTACAATCGCCTGCAAGACTCGCTGCTTGCGTGCATCCATTGTCATAGCGCCTGCCTCCATTCGTTGTTTTTGTTTCTTTAGCACTCCATCTTCCTGAGTGCTAAGACCATTATAGCCAAATTTCCGGCGCTGTCAATAGCTTCCCAGAAAAGTTTTGAAAGATTCACAAATTCGTAATAACCACGCACGCAAAAAAGGGCCCGTGTCCAGCACGGGCCCTTTTTTCCCTTTCATTCTTCCATCTGTTTTGCCAGAAAAGCGGCCGCAACGGCCACGGCTTTCTGCTGGGAGGCGTCCGGTTTGGCGCTTCGGTCCTCTGTCAGCAGGCCCACGGCCCCGGCCACGTCTCCCGCCGCGATGATGGGGAACGCGCACAGCAGCACCCGGGGCGAACCCTCGCAGGGGAGCACCGTCTGCTCCGCGTCCTGCCGCAGGTAGGGCTTGCGGCTTTCCATCAGCTTTTCCAGCGGCTGGCTGATGCTCCGGTCGGCCAGGTCCCGCCGCCCGGCACCCGCCACGGCCATCATCCGGTCCCGGTCGGCCACAAAGGCCGTCAGGGCAAAGCACTTGCTCAGCACCTCGGCGTACTGCATCGCCACCCCCTGCAGCTCCCCGATGGGCGAATACTTTTTAAAGATGACCTCGCCGTCCCCGGTGGTAAAGATCTCCAGCGGGTCTCCCCGGCGGATGCGCTGGGTGCGGCGGATCTCCTTGGGGATGACCACCCGGCCCAGCTCGTCGATGCGGCGGACGATTCCAGTTGCTTTCATGGGTTCCATTTCCTCGCTTTCCAGCCCCGTGGGGCTCTGGCTCCTAGATTTTGTACAGTATGGGTATTATGTGGAAAGCAGGCTGGAATTATTCGTCTCCCTATTCTTATAATAATGTCTTTAATGTCTTTTATCGTCCCTGTCTGCCGGGCTTATGGGCTTTATCCTCGTACATCCGCTGGTCGGCCAGGATGCGGATTTCTTTTACCTCCGTGCTGTCCGCCGGGTAAAGGGCGCTGCCGCAGCTGGTGCCGATGTGCAGCTCCTGCTCGTTGATGACGAACGGCTGCGTCAAGACATTTTTGATCCGCTCGGTCCGCTTGGCGCAGAATTCCTCGCTAAGGGCTCCGTTGACGATGAGGGCAAACTCATCGCCGCCGATGCGGAACGCGTAGTCCGTGCTCCGCACACAGGTCCGCAGCCGGCAGGACACAGCCTTGAGCAGCTGGTCGCCCACATCGTGGCCGTAGGTGTCGTTGACGGGTTTGAAGCTGTCCAGATCCAGATAGAACAGCGCAAACGGCTCCCCGGCTTTCTCCTTTTTCTGCAGGGTCGCGTTGAAGAATCTCTCGTTGGAAAGGCCGGTCAGGCCGTCGGTGTTGGCAAGATCCTCCATCTTCTGCCGCTCGGTACTCTCCCGGTGGAAAGCTTCTTCCTGTTCCGCCAGCACAAAACGAAGGTCCGTCTTGATGCTCCGCACCAGCGCGGCCACCACCGCCAGTGCCAGGAATGCCAGCAGGAAGATGGTGACGCACTGCACTTTACGCATTCCGGCGTCCACCACGTTCCGCTCCACGATGCCCACAATGGTCAGGTCCTGGAAGCCCACGGGCTGGTACACCAGATAATAGTTCCGGCCCTTAAAACGGTAGGGCACACTGCCGCTGCCGCCCTGCAGCGTCTGCTCCTGCATCTCCCGGAGACACGTCTCGTTCACCTCTGTGTTGGTTTCCAGATAATCAAACAGGTTTTCCATCCAGGCCGTGATCTCACTCTTGGGCTCTTCCGAGAGCATGATATCGCCGTTGGGGTGGATGATGTAGCAGTCGCTCCGGCCGCCGTAGGCCCGGCCGCCGATCATCTCTTCAATGGTATCATTATCATAGCTGACCGCCAGGCTGGTGTAGGTGACGCCGCTCATGGTGATGGGTTCCACCGGTACTGCAAACACGACCTTGCGGATCCCACTGGTCGCCGTATAGCTGGAAACGATCGGTTCTCCCGCCACCTGCAGTGCCGTAAACACAGCCTGGATGTTTTCACTTCCCAGTCCCTCACGGCCGTCTACCGTCCAGTAATCGCCGTTCTCATTCGCCATATAAAAATCGCTGTAGTTCCAGGTCTTCTTTTCCTCTTCAAAGTCCTTCCACTGGGTAGCCGTCTCGGGGGCGGCCATCTCCCTCAAGTAACCGCCCCAGTCCGTGAGGACATTCCAGTTGCGCTGGGCAAACATGGTAAAGGTCTTGTTCACCTGTTCATAAGTCTCCAGCATGGCCTGCGTGCCCTCGTAGTAGATCTGCTGCCGGATGTAGAGCGCATAAAAGAAGATGCTCACGGTCATGAGGAGAACGAGAGCCATGGAAAGGCAAACTTTTTCTTTGTTTTTACGCATTTTTACGCTTTCCTCCGTCTTTTTCACCGAAACGTTACCCCCCCCCGGCCAAAAAATGCAGGAAAGAAAAAGGTTCTGCTCATCATTCCCAATATACCAGATTTCCAGAATCCGTCAATGCACGATTTTTTCAAAATCTGGACAAAAAATTCTATATCTTTGCCACATCTTTGCCGTTTTTCGGCGTTTGCGTTTCCCTGACGTGTATGTTACAATAAAACCACGTTTTGATACTGCAATGTACAGGGAGAGGGCGGAAAAAGATGCAGCAGGTTTTGGTTTTGGGCGGCGGAGCCTCCGGGCTTGCCGCCGCACTGGCGGCAGCGCGGGCCGGGGCGCGGGTGACGGTGCTGGAGCGGAATGCAAAACCCGGCAAAAAGCTGCTGGCCACCGGCAATGGCCGCTGCAATCTGGACAACACCGGCATCGCGCCCGAGCGGTATTTCACCTCGGACCCGGCCGGGCTCAAGCCTCTGCTGGCTGCCGTCAACGCGGCCGACCCGCTGGGCTGGTTTGAGTCGCTCGGCCTCTACACCCGCACCGACGAGGCCGGGCGGGTGTACCCCTACTCCAACCAGGCGGCAGACGTGCTTGCCCTGCTGGAGCACCATCTGGAAAAATACAACGTCCGCATCCGCTGCGGGTGCACTGTCCGCACCCTGAGCCAGAGCCGGGGCGGGTACGCCGTCCAGTTTGTCAATGCCGACGGCCAGCCCGAGAGCCTGCGGACGGACGCCGTCATCTGTGCCATGGGCGCGGCCGCCGGGCCCCAGTTTGGCACCGACGGCTTTGGCACCACCTTTGCCGCCCAGTGCGGCGGAAAGCTGGCCCCCCTTTACCCCTGCCTGACCGCTCTGCAAATTGCAAAGCCACAGAAAGCACTGGCGGGCATCCGGGCCAAAGCCACGGCCTCCCTGCTGGATGGCAAAACTCTGTTGGCCGCAGAGACCGGCGAGGTCCAGTTTACGGACTACGGCCTCTCCGGCATCTGCATCATGCAGCTGTCCGGCCTTCTGGCCCCGGGCCGTGGGCCGAAACAGCCCGCCGTGGAGCTGGACCTCTTCCCCGCGCTGGACGAAGCGGCCCTTGCCGCCCTGTTTGCGGCCCGCCCGCCCCGCCTTGCCGGGGACAGCCCGGCGGAATTCTGGCTGGGCCTTGTCCACCCCAAGCTGGGCCGGGCCCTCTGGGCGGCGGCACGGCTGCCGGAAACGTCCCTCCACGCCCTGCCCCCGCAGGCATGGCAGACGCTGGCCCGCACGGCCAAACACTGGCGGTTTGAGGGGCTGACCCCCTGCGGCTGGAAGCAGGCCCAGACCACCGGCGGCGGCCTCTGCCTCAACGAAATGGACGAGCGGTTCCAGTTCCAGGGCTGCCCGGGCCTTTACTTTGTGGGCGAGACGCTGGACTGCGCCGGCAGCTGCGGCGGGTTCAACCTCCACTGGGCTTTTGGCAGCGGCCTGGTGGCCGGGCGCAGCGCGGCAAAGCCCGCCCGGCCCCCAAAGCCCTCAAACCCCAAAAAGAAACGCTGATACCACAAAAGGGCGTCCGCTCATGGCAGACGCCCTTTGTTTTGCTGTTTTTTATTCGTTGACTGCATGGCCGCCCAGAATCTCCAGCTCTGCCAGTGCTTCCGCTTCCCGTGCCTGCTTGGCTTCCTCGGCAGCTTCCGCCTCCTCGGCTTTCTGGTACTCGGCAAAAGCCGACCACATGGGCGGGATATCCTTCCCATTTACCTTGCGATCGAGATAGTTTTTCGTGATCTGCACCACCGTGCCGGAGAGTGCCAGCACCGCGAGGAGGTTGGGGATCATCATAAGGCCGTTGAACGTGTCGGAGAGATCCCACGCAAGGCCCAGCTTCATGGTGGCACCCACCACCACCATGCCCACGAAGATCACTTTGTAAACACGGGTGCCTTTCTGGCCGAAGAGATACTCCACAGCCTTGGTGCCGTAGTGGCTCCAGCCCAGCACCGTGGAATAGGCGAAGAAGAGGAGCGAAATGGCAATGAACTTGGGGCCAAAGCTGCCAAAGGCCGCTGTGAACGCCTGGCCCACCAGCGCATTGTCCTGCACGCCTGCCAGCACGCTGCCGCTCTCAATGTCCACCACGCCGGTGGTCAGGATGACCAGTGCCGTGATGGTGCAGACCACAATGGTGTCTGCAAAGATCTCAAACACGCCCCACATGCCCTGCTGGACGGGTTCTTTCACATTGGCGGAGGAGTTGACCATGACGGCCGAGCCAAGGCCGGCCTCGTTGGAGAACGCGCCCCGCTTGAAGCCCCAGGTCAGGCTCTGGCTGATGCCGTAGCCCAGCGTGCCGCCGCCTGCGGCCTGCAGGTTGAACGCGCCCCGGAAGATGGCCCGGAATGCCGCCGGGATGTTGCCCGCGTGGAGCACCACGATGACGACAGCACCCACGACGTAGAACAGTGCCATGAGGGGCACCAGTTTTTCGGTGACAGCGGCCACCCGCTTGAGGCCGCCCAGCACGATGAGGGCCGTGACCACCATCAGCGCCACGCCCGTGACGAGGTAGGGCGTGTGGAACGCGGCGTTCATGTTGCCCGCGATGGAGTTGATCTGGCTCATGTTGCCGATGCCGAACGATGCCAGAATGCAGAAACAGGCAAACAGCACCGCCAGCACCTTGCCCAGCGTTTTGCAGCCTTTCTTTGCGCCCAGGCCGTCGGTCAGGTAATACATGGCACCGCCGGACCACTCGCCTTTTTCATTTTTGCGGCGGTAGTACACGCCCAGCACGTTTTCCGAAAAGCTGGTCATCATGCCCAGAATGGCCATGACCCACATCCAGAAGATGGCGCCCGGCCCGCCCGAGACGATGGCTGTGGCCACACCCACGATGTTGCCGGTGCCAATGGTGCCCGCCAGCGCCGTGCACATGCTCTGGAACTGGCTGATGGCCATGTCCTCTTTGCTGGTGTGGGCGGTGACCTCCTTGTTGGTGAACACCGCGCCAATGGTGTGCCGCATCCAGTGGCCCACCCGGCGGAACTGGAAGCCGCCGGTGCGCAAAGTCATCCACAGGCCGGTGCAGAACAGCAGCGCCAGCCCGATGGGCCCCCAGACGATGCCGTTGACCATCCCGTTGATCTTCGTGATCCACTCTACCATACGTTTCCCTCTCTATACACAAAAACCCTCTGGAACCCGCGCTGCACTCTCTCCCCCAGTGCCCCGCGCATCCTGTTCTTCTCACGAGAACAATTGTTTGCAATAAGAAAACTTTATCATATTTTTCCGGCGCGCGCAAGGTTTTTCTCCCATTTTATGCTGCAATTTCATCGATCATGCCCGGGGATGAATTTTATTATGGTATGACTTTGTTCGATTTTTCAGAGTTTGCATCCTGTATAACCGCCAGACAAACAGCCCATCCTCCTGCTGAAAGGGGGATGGGCTGTTTTGCATTCTCATCACGATAAAACCCGCGGCTGGCAGCCGTTCTGGGCCGCACTGGGGGCAGCGCTTCTGGTACTGCTGCCGCTGGTGGGCGGCACCATCCTGCTCACCCGGCAGTCCCTCCGCACCAAGCTGGCCGCCAAACCCCAGAGCGGGGTGGCTGTCCGGATGCCAAAGACCGAAAACCAGCTCACCCTGCTGGTCTGCACCGCAGGCGAGCAGCCGGGCTTCGTGCTGCTCTACCTCAACGCCAGCCAGAACTGCATCCGGCTGGCGGCGCTGCCTGCGGAGACTGCCATCCCCTTTGGGCAGGGGGAGGCCACGCTGGCCCAGTGCTATGCCGCGGCCGGCCCAGCCCGCTGCCGGGAAGCCTTATTGGAGCCTCTGGCTCTGCCCGAGACCACCCGCTATCTCGCTCTCTCCCCCAGTGTCCTGGCCGCCATCGCGGACCGGTACGGGATGCTGCGGGTGGGCTTTTCCGGCGCGCTCACCGCCGACGAGCTGGCCCAGTGCGGCCTTTCCGGCGGGGTGCAGGCTCTCTCGGCCCGGGAGGCGCAGAGCCTCTTTTCCGGGTGGGACAAAGACGGCACCCTCCCGCCCAGCCACCGGGCTGCCGCCCGGGCGGCGGTGTGGGACGCGTTTTTCCGGCAAGATCTCGAACTGCTCCCCACGACCCTCCCTGCGGCCCTCCGGGCCCACAGCTCGGAGCTGCTGACTGACCTGACGGCGCAGGACTTATTGACACTGGAAAGCACACTGGAGTTTCTGGCCAACGGCAATGCCGCCGTTTCCGCCGACGCGCTGCCCGGCGCGTGGAACCCCACCCGCCGCTTTTACGGGTTGACGGATGCTTCCCGGGCCTCCGTGCAGACCCTCTTCAACGTCTGGCCCACCGAGGCGCAGGCGGCATCGTCCAGCGAGCCGTAACCCAGCACCAGCGTTCCGGTCTGGTGCCGGGCTCCCGTCAGGTCGTAATCGCTCAACAGGTTCAGCCGCACCCCCTCGGCCTCGGCAGCCCGGCGGAGGGCTTCATCCGGCGGGGCATTTTTCAGGGAGGCCAGCAGGTGCAGGCCGGTATGGAGCCCCGCCAGCCGCAGCTGCCCGGGGGCAAAGGCAGCGTTCAGGGCTGCCGTCAGGGCATCCCGCCGGGCCTTGTAAGCCACCCGCTCCCGGGCCAGATGCCGGGTAAAATACCCCTCGGTGATGAACCGGGCCAGCGTCTGCTGCTCAAACCGGCCCACCGTGCTGGCATAGAGGCGGTAGGTCTTCCACCAGGCGGGCAGCAGGTGCTCCGGCAGCACCATATAGGCGATACGGATGCTGGGGGCCAGGCTCCGGGAGCAGGTGGAAAGGTAGACCACCGGGCCGTCGGCCCCCGCCATCCCCTGCAGGCTGGGCAGGGGGCGGGTGTCAAAACGGAACTCGGAATCGTAGTCATCCTCAATGATATACCGCTCCCCGGGGCGCTTGGCCGCCCAGTGGAGCAGCTCGGCCCGGCGGCCCGCCGGCATGGTGACGCCTGTAGGGAACTGGTGGCTGGGGGTAACGTAGCAGACCGACGCCCCGGACCGGGAAAGTTCCTCGATGGAAAGGCCGTCTTCGTCCACGGGCAGACAGCAGCACTCCACGCCATTGTTCTCCAGCACCTGTTTGGCGCGGGGGTACCCGGGGGTCTCCACGGCGGCTTTGCCGGGCAGCAGCGGGGCCAGCAGGCCCAGCAGGTATTCCAGGCCGGCTCCCACCACGATCTGCTGGGGCGAGCACTGCACGCCCCGGTATTCTTCCAGATAATCCGCCAGCGCCTGCCGCAGCTCCCAGTCGCCCTGAGCATCGCCGTGGGTCAGCAGCTCCGGCGAGGAGTAGAGCAGCTCCTTTTGGAGCCGCGCCCAGGTACGGAACGGGAAGAGCGCCGGGTCCACGCCCCGGGTGGAAAGATCATACCGGACCGGCGGAGAGGGCGGCGCAGCCTCCCCGGCAGGCGCTTCCGGCTCCATGGGCTTTGCCGGAGTACCCGGAGCACGTTCCGGCCGGGGAGGCAGAGCCAGATATTCCTGTACATAAAAGCCGCTGCGCTCCTTTGGCTCCAGATAGCCCTCCGCCGCTAAGATCTGATACGCAGCATCCACCGTGTTGACGGAGACAGAAAGCTCCGCCGCCAGCCGCCGTTTGCCGGGCATCCGGGTGCCTGCCGGGATGGCCCCGGCGCGCATCTCGGCGGCAAGACTCTGATACAGCTGCTCATACAACGGCACAGCGGAAGCCGCGTCCAGTGCTGTGGTCAAATGGAACACAAAACCCCTCCTCTTTTTGGGCAAAGACCCGAACTGACCCTATAAAAAATCTTTATTCTGGGTATTTCCATGGTGTCAGTTCCGCGTATAATAGGAGCATACCCGTTCGGAGCAGAAATGTCAACTATTCCGGTGGGTAAGCGGTTGCGAAGCAATCAAAGCCCCAGTGGGGCTTTGAAGCGAAACGAACGGTCTTGCAAGGCAAGATGGAGGGGCCCCGCCCCGACAAGTTCGTAAGACCTTAAAATTGGAGGGAATCATCTGATGTCTACCACTGTAATGTGGCTGCTGCTGGCAGTCGTTGTGATCCTGATCGTCTTTGCCAGTGTGCTGTACAAGCGCACCTTTACCGTCCACGAGCTGGCCCTGACCGGCGTGATGGCCGCTCTGAGCCTTGTGGCTTACCTGTTCTTCCGCATCCCGTTCTACGGCGGCTCCTCGTTCCATCTGGGCAACACCTTTACGGCCCTGACGGCTCTGCTGCTGGATGGCGTTTCCGGCGGTCTGGCCGGTGCCATTGGTCTGGCTCTGGCCGATATCCTGGCCGGTGACCCGGGCTACGCCATCACCACCTTTGTGCTGAAATTCATCATCGGCATCACCTGCGGTGCCGTGGCCCACAAGGTCTTCAAGCTCCGCGACCGGAACGCCCATGAGAAAGGCTATCTGGTCAAGGTCATCGTGGCCGCCGGTTCCGGCCTGTTCCTCAATGTCCTGACGGACCCGTTCCTCGGCTACTTCCGCAACGTGTTCATCTTCGGCCAGGAATACACCGTGGCACAGGCCCTGTCCAAGATCGCCGGCGGCGTCACGCTCGTCAACAGTGTGGCCTCCACTGTCTGCGTCGTCATCCTGTACCTGGCTCTGCGTCCCGCTCTGGAGCGTGCAAAGCTCCTGACCAAGGGCGAAAACAAGTAAATTCTTCTTTCACGGCTCCCCCCGCCGTGCTCACATAACGGAAAAGCGCCCAGCCAATGGCTGGGCGCTTTTCCGTTATTTTGTCACAGTTTTTCAAACACCAGAAACCGGAATGCAATCTCCGTGGTCAGCTCCGGCAGAGCGGCCAGACGGGCAGCGCCGTCCCGGGGCGTTTTCCAGTAGTAAGGCGTCATGGCAAACAGGGCCTCCAGCTGGGAGGCAGGCACGGTGATGGTGCCACGCGCTTCCCGCTCCCCGATGGGGCGGAAGCCCTCGTAGGCCACCTCCTGCACCGGGTTTTTATAGGGCTCCGCGTACAAAACGGCTTTCATCTGGTAGAGATGTTCCGCCCCGGGCACGACGTAGATCATCCGTCCGCCGGGGCGGAGCACCCGCAGGAACTCTTCCCGCGCAAAAGGCGAGAAACAGTTGAGCAGCAGGTCGGCCCAGCCGGTTTTGACCGGCTGGTGGAAGCTGGACGCCACCGCATACCGGGCCGTGGGCAGAGCCTTGGCGGCCAGCCGCACGGCGGGCTTGGCAATATCAAACCCGGCCAGCTCCAGCGGACGGGCGGCAGCGGCAAACTGCCGCGCGATGCAGCGGTCATACCAGCCCTCGCCGCAGCCTGCATCCAGCAGGCGGAGGGGTGCATCCTGCGCGGCGGGGATGCCGTATTCCAGGCACAGCTCCCCCAGCGCCTGCCCGAAGATGCCGTAATACCCGGCACCCAGGAACGCGCGGCGGGCCGCCACCATCTCCTTGCTGTCACCGGGGGCTTTCGTCCGGGTATTCTGGACGGGCAGTAAGTGCCAGTAGCCCTCCTTGGCGCGGTCAAAGCAATGGCCGGAGGGGCATTTCAGGGTCACATCCCCGGCAAGCGGTGCCCCGCACAGCGGGCAGCACCAGGGTGCAAACGCGGCGGTGCCCATTACACTTCCTCGCTGTGGTCCTCAATGGGGGCCGTCGCGCCGCCGTGGGCGCTCATATACTCTTCAAAATTGGTAAATTTCTGCTGCGGCGGGCGGCGGCTGATGAGGACAAGGCCCGGGTCTTCGTCCTTGGCGGCGGCCACACGGCCCCGGCGGCTGGGCTCGGCCTTGGGGGCACGGGCCGGGCGGCCTGCCCCCTGCCCCGCGCTGAACGCGCTGCCACGGCGGTTTGCCTGCGGCTGGCTGCCGGGCTGTGCATTCCGGGGCTCGTTCTGGCTGCCGCTCTGGTTCTGGGCCGGGCGGGCACCGCGGTCATTCCGGTCATTCCGCTCATTGCGGCTGCCGCGGGCATTGCGGTCACGGCGGCTGTTGTTCTCGCCCTTGGGACCGTTATTGCTCTGCACCGGGGCGGCATTCTGGTTCTGATTCAGATTCTTCTTGGCCGGGCGGAGCGGAGTCGTCTCCGGGGCGCTGACAAAGTGGGGGTCAAACTTGGGCTGTGCGTTGCTGCCGCGGCTCGGGGCCTGCGCGGCACCGCCCTCACGGCGGCGGTTATTATTGGAACGGCGGTTTTCATTGCGTCCGCCGGGAGTGCGCTTCTGGTTTTCGTCCATGAGATGTTCCTCTTTTGCTTCGATTTTGGGGGTCGCGTTTGCCTTTTGGGCTTTGGGTTCGGCCTTGACGGCCTTTGCCGCTTTCGCGGTTTTTTCTGCTTTGGGTGCTTTTTCCGCCTTGGCGGCTTTTACAGGCTTTTCAACCGGGGCCGGGGCCTCGGCTGCGGCCTCCATCTTGGGTTTTCTGCCCCGCACCGGGGGCGCTGCTTTCACCGGGGCAGGCACGCCGTCCCAGGGGTGGCCGGAGATGACCGGGATCTGACGGCGGTTCAGCTTTTCGATGCCGGCCAGATACTCTTTTTCCTCGGGTGCGCAGAAGCTCACCGCCGTGCCGTCGGCACCGGCGCGGGCCGTGCGCCCGATACGGTGGACATAGGTCTCGGGCACCTCGGGCAGGTCGTAGTTGAAGACATGGGACAGCTCGCTGATGTCAATGCCGCGGGCCGCAATATCGGTGGCCACCAGCACTTTTGTTTTGCCGGCCTTGAAGCCCTCCAGCGCCGCCACGCGGGCGGACTGGCTCTTGTTGCCGTGGATGGCGGCGGCAGGGATGCCCTGCTTGTTGAGGTCTTTGGCGATCTTATCCGCGCCGTGCTTGGTGCGGCTGAACACCAGTGCGTTGACCACCGGCGGGTTCAGGTTCTTGATGAGCCAGGGCAGCAGGAGCTTCTTGTTGCCTTTTTCGACAAAATACAGGCTCTGGTCGATGCGGTCCACGGTGCTGGAGACCGGGTCCACCTTAATAAACGCCGGATCTTGCAGGATGCCGGCGGCCAGCTGCTCGATCTCTTTGGGCATGGTGGCGCTGAACATGAGGTTCTGGCGCTGCTTGGGCAGCTTGGCGATCACTTTCTTCACGTCGTGGACAAAGCCCATGTCCAGCATCCGGTCGGCTTCGTCCAGCACAAAAATTTCAATGTTCGAGAGGTCCACCAGCCCCTGCCCCACCAGGTCGTTCAACCGGCCCGGGCAGGCGATGAGGATCTCAACGCCCTTTTTGATGGCCTCCACCTGCGGAGCCTGGCCCACACCGCCAAAGATGACGGTGGCGCGCAGCTTCTGGTACTTGCCGTAGGCGGCAAAGCTCTCCCCGATCTGGAGCGCCAGCTCCCGGGTGGGGGTGAGGATCAGCGCCCGGATGGCACCCGGCTTGCGGGGCTTGGCGGCATTGAGGCGGTCCAGCATGGGCAGCGCGAAAGCAGCGGTCTTGCCGGTGCCCGTCTGGGCGCAGCCCATTAAATCCCGTCCTTCCAGCACCGGCGGAATGGCTTTGGCCTGGATGGGCGAGGGCGTTTCGTAGCCCGCCTCCGCAATGGCACGCAGCAGGGGGGCGGACAGATTCAGTTCGTTAAAAGTCATGGTTCTCCTATTGGGTTATTCGATAATTTTCCGGCACTCGATGTAATAGCGTTTTTCCTCCGCATGGCCCATACTGAACGTCTTGCGGGGCAGCACGCCGCCCATCACGATGCCTTTGAACAGATCGCTCTTTTCAAAGGGCGGCAGCAGGAAGCCCACCCCGCCCTGTTTGGTCAGGGCACGGACCGCAGGCTCATCGTGGACATAATCCACCCGGGCCTCCTTATGGCGGGCCATAAAGTACTCAATAAATTCATCAATGGTGCCCACGGTCAGGGGGGCCACCGGGTCTTCAAAGCTCAGCACATTGGCGATGTGGGGGCCTGCCAGGGTAAAGGACTGCTTTTTGGAGCTGCCAAAGCAGATGCCCGCCATGTTGCCGTCGCTCCAGGTAATGAGGGCCAGCAGCACGGCCCCGCAGTCCACGTTGAAGAGCACTCGGTGGATGGGCTCGATCTCAATGGCAGGCGAATGGACATTGCACACCTCGGCCAGGCACCAGCGGGCGGGATGAGTCTCCCGCTGCTCGGGCGTCAGGGTGGGTTTCAGCTCTTCCCAGTAAGCCTTGGCGGAGGCCAGCGAGTGGTTGCCGTCGCCCACAGCCAGCGTCAGGGGTTTGGCCCCCCTGGCCTCCGGGTACTTGGCGTCAAAAGACTCCTGGCTGCCCAGGCCCTGCAGGGCCGCGTCGATCCGGGCCAGCAGGGCGGGGTCTTCCACAGCCCAGCCCGCAATGTGGCCGCCGCCCAGCATCAGCTCGCCCTCGTACACCTTGCGCAGCTCGTTCTTGCGGGCACCGATGGGCTCAATGAGGGTGCAGGCCGGGTCATCGGCCAGCATCATCACATGGGGCGTTTCGAGGCAGGCACCCCGGCGCACCGCCATGCGGGGCGGGATGCGCTCCTCCACCGTCCGCTCACTGGGACGGATGGCCTGGCGGGCCCCCTGGGCATAGCTGTAGGCTTCCAGGTCGATCTTGCCCACGAGGCCCTGCCGCACCCGGCCGCTCCGCTCGGTGCGCTCCACATAAATGAAGCCGTCTACCGCGCGGGTCAGCACGTTGTGGGCATAGTCCTCCATGGTCTCGTGGATCTTGGCCACCCGGGCGGGCACATCGCTTTCTTCCAGATAGACCTCCGGCAGGATCAGGTTCAAGGCGCTGGGGCTGCCCGCTGCCGCCTCCGCGGCCCGCTCCCAGTAAGAACGGTCGCTGGTAAACTGATCACAGGCCACACAGCCCCACTGCTCCAGCGGGATCTGCTCCGCAGGCAGCAGAATGTGTGCCGGGGAAAAGCACGATGTCTGATTCATAGTGGATTCCTCGCTTTCATCTTTCCAAAAATGCAGCCAACGCAATACTTACGATCACTCGAACCGGCCTGCCGCGTCGTCCCGGATGACGGTGTGCTCCACACCGGCGTCCTCCAGCATCCGGGTCAGGGTGGTGCGGCCAGCTTCATCCAGCGTGGAAGAGCCGGGCACCTCCACCAGCAGGTTTTTCATGCCCAGCTGGGCAGCCGACACGCCCAGCGCGCTGGTGGCATCCGTCACCTGGCTCAGGCTGTAGCCGTACCAGAGGGTGACTTCGGTGCCAAAACGGCTCTGCCAGGCGGCAATGTCCGCCGCCAGCTGCCCGGCACGGTCCACACCGTTGGTGCTGCCGTAATCCTGCTTGGAGCTGGTGGAAGACGGGAACTGCACGTTCTTCAGCAGCACCTGATCAAAGCCCATGCCGTGCACTTCCTCGATCAGGTCGCCGATATACTGCACCGCCTCCGCCGCATAGGGGTTGAGCCACGGGTTTCCGCCCGCCGAGGCCTTGTTGTCCAGCCAGAGGTATTCCTGGCCTTTATAGCGGATGGCCATGGCGTGGTCCGCGCGGGCACCGGCCGGGTCACGGAACGCGGCCAGCTGCGCCACCGGCGTGATGCCGTTTGCCTTGAAGACGCGGGCAATGGCTGCCGCATCCACCGGGTTTGCCGCCACACTGCCCGCGGCTGCAGGCACCTGGGAGGCGTAATACAGGCTGCCCGCCGTATCCTTGAGCGGGACCACCGCATACACGGCACCCTGTGCCGCCAGCTGCTGGGCAGCGGCGGTGATGGCAACTTCATCGGTCAGGGTGGTCACATCCACTTCCGCCCAGCTGCCCGCCACAATGGAGGTGCCGGGGGTGGGTTCCGGTTCCGGGGCAGGCTCCGGCTCCGCCACGGAAGAAGCCGCCGCTTCCGACGCGGCCGTGCTGCTGGCTGCCTCCGAGACGGCCGGAGAGGAAGCGCTCAGGTCGCGGTTGCGCACCACCGTGTACCAGGTGTGGGTGGCCCAGTCCAGCACATGGGGCGCGGCCAGCCAGCCGATGCCCAGCACCGCCAGCACCAGCACCGCAATGCCAATGCCCTTTTTCAGCTTCATTTCCCGGCTGTAAAAACTGCGCCGGTAGCGCTTGACTTTGGGGCGTTTTTTATAGTGTGCCATAGTTCGTTACTCCCCTCCTTGCAGAGATCAGAGGATCACAGAATGTCCGGTAAAACCATAGATGGCCAGCGCCAGCACGCCGATGTAGACGAGCGTGACGGGCAGGCCGCGGAACGCCGACGGGATGGCCCGGCTGCGCAGGCGGTGCCGCGCCTCCGTGACCAGCAGGACAGCCAGCAGGTAGCCCAGGCCGCTGCCCAGGCCAAACCCCAGGGACTGGCCCAGCGTAAAGCTCTGGGTGCGCTCCACCAGCACCGTGCCCAGCACGCAGCTGTTGATGGCTGCCGTCGGCAGGATGCGGAGGAGCTGGCCGCTGCGGGGGCCTTTGACTGCCCGGAGCACCAGATGTTCAAAAATGCAGACCACCGCCACGCAGGCCACATAGACCACCGGGCGGAGCTGGGCGCGGTTTGCCAGCGGGGCAATGAACCGGCCGGCGTAGAACGCCAGCGGGGCCACCAGCAGCTGGGTGACACAGAGCAGCAGCGCAAACCACCAGCTGTTGGTGCGGTCGTCGCCCACCAGCTGCACCAGGCGGGACACGCCCAGGCCGCGGGTGAACACGGCGCTCTGCGCAAAGACAGCCAGCACCGCATAGCTGCAGAAGATGCCAACGGCACGCAGGACTTCACTCATGCTCGCGGTTCGCCTCCTTCTGGTGATGCACGGCCACGGTATTGCGGGCCTCTGTCTTCAGGTAATTTTTCCGGTGCTGGGCCAGGGCGCGCCAGATGGCGCACAGGATGCCCAGCACGATGAAGCCGCCTGCCGGCATTCCGGCCATGGGCAGCACCGGGCGGCTGAGCAGCGGCAGGCCGAACACCGTGCCCAGTGCCATCCACTCCCGCACACAGCCCAGCAGGAGGAGCAGTAGCACATAGCCCAGCGTGATGCGCAGGCCCTTGGAGACTGCTTTCTGCATGGTCTCCTGCACACGGCCAAAACGGTAGATGAGCATGGGCTCCACCACCAGCATGGGCAGGTAGATCCCCAAAGCCAGCAGATCCACCCCGAACAGCGCGTTCAGGATGGGATACACGGCCAGATACACCACTGCCGCGCTGCCGCTGTAGATGAGGCCGCGGGGCAGCAGTTTTTTCTCCAGTTCTTCTTTGGCGGGCTGCTCGTCCCGCAGGGGGAACGCCCGGCTCAGCAGGCAGGCCAGCATCCGGGAGGGCGTCAGCAGCAAAGCCACGGAGACCGCCAGCATCAGGGCGTTTTTGCCCGTGGTAGCAAGCACCACCAGCGGGGCCAGGCCCATGCCCTGCATGACCACCGGGTTATTGAGGAACACACGGTCATGGTGTGCGTATTTTTCCGGGTCCCGGACGATCATTTCAGCAACAGAACGTCTCATTCGGCCCCCTCCTTTCCGGTGGCATCTCCCGCGTTTTTCCGGGAGTGCAGCAGTGCATAGAGATGGGTCTCGGTGCGGTCCATCCAGCCGGAAATGCTGTTGACCACCAGCAGCGCAAAGCAGACACCGGTCTCATAGACGCCGAAATAGCGGAAGCTCACGGTCACAACGCCCATCAGCACACCGTACAGGATGCGGCCCCGCCGGTGGTGGGCGCAGGTGTACGGCTCGCTGAGGAGGAACACGGCGCTGAACAGCATGGCACCCGTGAGCAGCTCGTCCCGCACACAGCGCAGGCGGAACGCCAGATTCATCAGCAGCGGGCCGTTGTCCAGGCCCACCTGCCGGGGGAACAGGAACACGATGACCGCGCTGGTGATGAGGAAACTCAGCGTCGCGCTGAGGCGGATGTCTTTCTGCACCCAGAGGAACAGCCCGCAGGCCACCAGCACCAGGGCGGCACCCGTGCCCATGGGGGCCGCGTACTCGCCCAGCCCCAGGGAAAGGGTGCTGATGTTGAGGGTGCCGCCGCTGCGCAGGGTGTCCGAGATGGTGCTGGACACGGCCACGCCGGAGGCATCCCAGAGCGGGATGCTCGCGTAAGGCTGCGGATACCGGAACACCTGCTCCGGCCAGGAGACCGCGGCCACCACATAACCCACAGCGGCCGGGTGGAACGGATAGCTGCCGTAGCCGCCGAACACCTCTTTGCCGATGAGGACGCCCGCCAGCACCGCCGCCACCAGAACATACCAGTCCACCGTGGCGGGCATCAGCAGGGCGATGATGAGGGCAAAACTCTCATTGGAATAATCTTTGGGCTGGTACACCCGGCGCCGCAGCAGGGAGATGAGGCGGTCGCACAGGTTGCCCACCAGCAATGCCACACCGCAGAGCAGCAGCGGGCGCGGGCCGTAGAAATAGCAGGACATCCAGAGCAGCGGCACCACCATCCAGCAGATGTGCTTGTAATAGTGGCCCGTTTGGGTCAGCTCCTGCTCCTGCCATTGGATCAATGCTTCTTCCATGGGCAGCTCCTTACAGCGCGGCCAGCTGACGCACCGCGTCCGCCGGGTCGGCTGCGCCAAACACGGCGCTGCCTGCCACGAGGATGTCCGCCCCGGCCTCCGCGCAGAGAGGAGCCGTCTTGGCGTCCACGCCGCCGTCCACTTCCAGCAGGTAGTGGGCAGCCCGCTTCTCCCGCTCGGCCCGGAGCCAGCGGAGTTTGTCCAGCGCCGAGGGCATGAACTTCTGCCCGCCGAAGCCGGGCTCCACGCTCATCACCAGCACCAGATCCAGCTGGTCCAGATAAGGCTCCAGCGCCTCCGGGGCGGTGCCGGGCTTGATGGTCAGGCCCACCTTGCAGCCCAGCGCTTTCACCGCGTCGATGGTCTGCTGGATGTCATCCTCGCACTCGAGGTGGAAATTGTACAGCGTGGCACCCGCCTTGATGAACGGCTCTGCATACTGCAGCGGGTGGCTGATCATCAGGTGGACATCATAGAACGCGTCCGGCATGGCCTTGTGGAGGCTCTTGAGCACGGGCACACCAAAGCTGATGTTGGGCACAAAGTGGCCGTCCATCACGTCATAGTGCAGCATCTGCGCGCCGGCATCCAGCACCATGCGGCAGTCCGCACCCAGGCAGGAAAAATTGGCTGAAAGAATCGAAGGACTTACGATCGTCATTTTAATTTACTCTCCGTTATTTTTAGAGAATTTTATTCTGCAAGTCATGTCAAAGCCGTCGTTTTTGCGGTGGGAAACAGCCCTGACATGGTTACTCTTTAGTTTACATGAAAACGGGCAAAAAATCAAACCCGCGGCCGTGTTTTTCACGGAAAGAACGCAATCCGCCGCAGCAAATGTAAAAGCAGCCAGACCATCCCGAGCACCCGGGGTAGTCTGACTGCCGTGATTCAGTTGACAGGTTTCATGCTGGCGGGGTCTTCCACCGCGCCGGGGCGTCCGCTCTCGTCGGGCAGGCGCTTCATCTCGCCGGGGTTGGGCGGCTGGGTGGGCAGGGTGAAAACGAATTTGCACCACTCGCCCTGCTGGCTCTCCACCCGGATCTGACCGCCGGAGAGGTTCACCAGCACCTTGCAGATGTTCAGGCCCAGGCCGGCACCCCGGGCATGGAGCCCGCGGGAGCGGTCTTCTTTATAGAACCGCTGGAACACATAGGGCAGTGCCTCCGGGCTGATGCCCTGGCCGGAGTTCCAGATCGAGATTTCCACTTCAGGGCCCAGCTTTTCCACCGAGAAGCGGATGGTGCCACCTGCCGGGGTGAATTTGATGGCGTTGTCCAGCAGGTTGTAGGCCACCTGATGGATGAGGTCCGGGTCGGCGTAGACGAGGACTTTTTCGTCCATGGTCAGGCCGTCAATGTCGATCATCCCGTCGTTGATCCGCTGCTCCGCCGAGAGGGCCACGCCGGTCAGGGTCTCCCAGATGTTGAACATCCGGGCGTTGACCTGATACTCGCCGCTTTCCAGCTTGGAGAGGTCCAGCATGTTCTGGATCAGCCGGGCCAGCCGCCCGGTCTCCTCACTGACCAGCTGCAAATAGTGGTTCTGCATCTCCGGCGGGATGGTCCCGTCCAGAATGCCGTCGATGAAGCCCTTGATGGTGGTCATGGGGGTGCGCAGCTCGTGGGCGATGTTGCCCATGAACTGGCCCCGGGAGTTGTCGTTCATCTGGATGTTTTCGGCCATGGTGTTAAAGGTGCGGGCCAGATCGGCCACTTCGCCCTCGCCCTCGACACCCTCCACACGGACCGAGAGGTCGCCGCCGCCAAACCGCTGGGCGGCATCCGTCACTTTCTGGAGCGGGTCGGTAAGCTTGTGCATCAGCACTTTGGTCAGCACGCTGGCGCAGAGCAGCATCACGCAGGACGACAGCAGGAAGTTGGACCAGAACTGCTGCTTGAACTCCGTCAGCTGCTCACCGGAGGAGCAGAGGAAGACATAACCGCTGTGTCTGCCCCGCTCCGAGCGCAGCTCACTGGCCGAGATATAGCTCTTCTCCGTGAGCACGCCGTCCATGGTACTGAAGAGGTGGTAGTTTTCCGGTGCCGCGTCGGTCTTCTGCAGCACCGCTTCCGGCACAGCGCAGCCGCTGAGCTTGTCCGGGTTGGAGGCGATGAGCACGTTGCCCTCGTTGTCCGTAAAGAACAGGTAGGCCTCCGCGCTCTCGCCAATGATCTCCAGCTTGGTGCTCAGGGTGTCCAGCTCCTCGCCCTCGGGCAGAGCCGCCTCCTGCACCAGATACTGCGCTGTCCGCCGGGTGACATTGACCACCTCATCCAGCGTGGCGTAGCGGTCCTTGGCAAAATAATTTCTGAACAGCAGCCACTCTGAACCGCCCATCAACACGATGCCCAGCACCATCAGGGTGGACACCGTGGAGAAGAACGCCACGGAAATACTCTTGCGCATTACTGACGCACCTCGAATTTATAACCCACGCCCCACACGGTCTTGAGCTCCCATTTATCAGAGGCCCCTGCCAGCTTCTCGCGCAAGCGCTTGACATGGACGTCAATGGTGCGGGAATCGCCGTAATACTCAAAGCCCCACACCTCGTCCAGCAGCTGGTCGCGGGTGTAAACGCGGTTGGGGTGGGAGGCCAGGCAGTTGAGCAGCTCCAGCTCCTTGGGAGGAGCCTCCACCACCTTGCCCTTGACCCGCAGCTCATAGCTGTTCATATCCAGCCGCAGGTTGTCAAACTCAATGACGCCCTCGGTGCTTTCCGCCGCGGCGGAGGAATTCTGGCAGCGGCGGAGCACCGCCTTGATGCGGGCCACCACTTCCTTGGCGTCAAAGGGCTTGACCATATAATCGTCGGCACCCAGCTCCAGGCCCAGCACCTTGTCAAAGGTCTCGCCCTTGGCCGTCAGCATCATCACCGGGGTGTTGCCCATCTTGCGGATGCGGCGGCAGACCTCCAGGCCGTCCAGCCGGGGCATCATCACGTCCAGCAGCACCATGTCCGGCTTGACCTGGCTGAATTTTTCCAGGCCCTCTTCCCCATCATTGGCGGTGGTGACCTGGTAGCCCTCCTTGGTCAGGTAGAGCCGCAGCAGCTCGCAGATATTGGTATCGTCGTCCACGACAAGGATCTTTTCGTTTGCCATGAGAGTGTTCCTCCTCTGTATTTGTTGTAAAGCAGACCCGCCGGGAGCGGGTGGCCGCAAATTTCCAATGAGTCCCTATCTTTTATTATACGGAACAGTTATGACAAAATAAAGAAGCTTTTGTACATTTTTTGTTCCAATGGAGTGCTTTGACCCACAGCACGAAAAGGGCGGCCCGTTTCCGGGCCGCCCTTCTCTGCCGCTGCAGCGGCTGGCTGATCTTGCCGCTGGGGCCAGTGTTTTAATTGAGGTTCTGGGTGGAAGAATGTTTTGGTTACAGGATGGGGCTCTCGATGTTCTGGTTCTCCTGGATCCCATGCTTTTCGGCGTAGCCGGTCAGCATCAGGGTCAGAGCACCGTCACCGGTGACGTTGCAGGCAGTGCCGAAGCTGTCCTGCAGGGCAAAGATGGCCAGCATCAGGGCGGTGCCGGCGTCATCAAACATCAGCACGCCAGTGATCAGGCCCAGAGAGGCCATGACCGTACCGCCGGGGACGCCGGGAGCACCGATGGCGAAGATGCCGAGCAGCAGGCAGAACAAGATCATAGTGCCGATGCCGGGCAGCTTGCCGTAGAGGATCTTGGAGATGGTCATGCAGAAGAACACTTCCGTCAGGACCGAGCCGCACAGATGGATGTTGGCAAACAGGGGGATGCCAAAGCTGACCATATCCTTGCGCAGGACCTTGCTCTTGCGGGCGCAGTCCAGAGCAACGGCCAGGGTAGCGGCGCTGGACATGGTGCCGACAGCGGTCAGGTATGCGGGACCATAGTGGCGGAGCACTTCCCAGGGGTTCTTGCCGGAGTAAGCGCCTGCCAGCAGATACAGGACCGTCAGCCAGATGTAATGGCCGATCATGACGATAATGATGATCTGCAGGAACGCGGGCAGCTGATGGGTGATCATGCCCTCATAGCTCAGGTTGCAGAAAGTGGTGGCAATGTAGAACGGCAGGATGGGAATGATGATCTTGCTGACGATGTCCAGCACGATGTTCTGGAACTCGGCCAGGAAATCACAGGTGAGCTTGCTGTTGGTCCAGGTAGCGGCCAGGCCAACCAGCACGCTGAGAACCAGCGCGCTCATGACACTCATGATCTGAGGGATATTCAGCTCAAACACAACGCCCGGCAGCTCCCGCAGGCCAGCGACTTCGGTGTCGATGGACAGGTGAGGGATCAGCGCGTAGCCGGCAGCCGTGCTCATAAATGCTGCGCAGATGGACGAAACGTAAGCGATGACAACCGCCACGCCCAGCAGGCGGGACGCGTTCTTGCCCAGCTTGGTGATGGACGGTGCGATAAAGCCGATGATGATGAGCGGGACACAGAACGTGATGAGCTGGCCCATGATGTACTGCAGGGTAACGACCACCCGCATGAAACTCAGCGGGAAGACCTGACCCAGGATAATGCCGATCACGATGCCCAGCAGCAGCCGGAACGGCAGATTGTTCAGTAGCTTTTTCATAAATAGTACCCCTTTTCCTCCCTGCATGGGACGCAGGGTTTTTGCACATGATTTTTCCGGCAGCCGTATGCCGCCAGAGAGGTTACTCCGCTTCGGGGAGATGTTTGTTCAGCATCAGGTCCAGGATGACCTTGTCGCTGGTGCCGTGGGTGCTCAGGGTCGCAAAATTGTCCAGCGTGTATTCCACGTTGTCTTCGATGATGCCGTCGGTGCTCTGCACCCGGATGCCGCGCGTGCCCATGGCCGCTGCCTGGCAGGCCGCGTTGACACAGGTGGAGATCTTGAGGGCGCAGTCCGCCTTGGCACCGTCGCAGACCATACCGGTCACGTTGCCCACCATGTTCTGGATGGCACAGCAGATTTCATGGTAGCCGCCGCCCAGCAGGTAGGTGATGCCGCAGGCGGCACCGGTGCCGGCCACGGTCGCGCCGCAGAGGTTGCTCAGGCGGCCAAACTTCGATTTGATCCGGATGGCGATGAGATTGGAGAGAGTGACGGCCCGCAGCATCTTTTCTTCGTCGATGTCCAGCCAGCGGGCCGCTGCCACAACAGGCATGGTGGCCGTAATGCCCTGGTTGCCGCTGCCGGAGTTTGCCACCACCGAGACCGGGGCACCCGCCATCCGGGCGTCCGCGCCCGCCGAGGCGATGATCATGGCATTGGTGGTCAGGTCGCGGGTCATCAGGCCCTTGCGGCAGTTCAGCTCCAGGTTGCGGCCAATGGCCAGGCCGTACTCCTTGGAGAGGCCCTCCTCGCTGATGGCGGTGTTCACTTTGACGGCGCTGCGGATGATGTCGATGGGGTCATGCAGCGGGTCAAGCTCCTCCGTGCAGTAATCCCAGATGGACTTCACGGTCAGGAAAGCGGCGATCTCTTCCGGCGGCACCAGGTCGCGTCCGTCCGGAGACTGGGCCGCGGCGTTCGTCTTGTCCAGCGTGGTCTCGCCGTCCTGCTGGACCAGCACCACATTGGTGTGCAGGTCCCGGACCACGGCACGGCCGGTGTGTCCCTCGCCCTTGACCGTCACGTCCACATAGAGCTTCTGGGGCACCTGTGCCACTTCCACTTTGACTTTGCCTGCTTTGACGAGAGCTGCCGCCTGCTCTACCTGCTCCGGGGCCACATAGTTCATGACCTCCAGCAGGTGGACAGGGTCACCGCCCACCGCGCCGATGGCGGCCGCGTAATCCATGCCCTCGTAGGAAGTGCCCGGGATGCCCGCCGACATCGCGTTTTTGATGATGTTGACGCTGGCGCTCACCAGCACCTCTTCCACCGTGTTGGCTCCCGCCCGACGCAGTGCGCACCCCGCCTCGGCGGCGGTCAGTGCCACGGCACCGGGCTCCGTACATCCGGTAGCAAGCTCCATCTCGCTGTTCAGGATCCGAATGAACATGTTCTTTTCCATATTCGTTTCATCTTCCTTTTCTTTCGGCTCCGCTTTGTGCAGAGCGATTCCTTTTCTTCTTCAAACTCTCCCGGCATTCCGGAACAGAAGAGCTTTTCAGCCCATGATCCATCCTTTCCGGAACTGGCCGGGCACTTTATACCATACTGCTTCCTCCTTTGCATTTTGATGGGAAGGCTCCTGCTTCCCTGCTGACCCCATCGTATTCTTTTGTGACAGAAATGTCAATAATTTTTAACTTATATTTTACAAAATCATCGTTAATGACAAATAGTACGACAAATTATGAGCATTTTCACAAATACCCATCGGTTTAATTTCTTTTTAATTGTCAAAACCAACAATTTCAGTTGGCTGCACACGCAAAATTCATCTTGTGGGTGAAAAACATTTTCTCACTGTGCTGCCTCTTGCGCTCTCCTCCCCCTTTGCGTATAATGATAGCTGTATTATTATGTTCACCCAACGTGTAAGGAGCGTATTTTATATGAAACTGGGTATCGTCGGATTGCCAAACGTGGGCAAATCCACTCTGTTCAACGCCATCACCTCCACCAAGAACGCGGAGGCTGCCAACTACCCGTTCTGCACCATTGAGCCCAACAGCGGCATCGTGGCCGTGCCTGACAAGCGGCTGGACAAGCTGGCCGAGGTGTGGCAGACCAACAAGAAGACCCCTGCCATCGTGGAGTTCGTGGACATTGCAGGCCTGGTCAAGGGTGCAAGCCAGGGTGCCGGCCTGGGCAACAAGTTCCTGGGCCACATCCGCGAGTGTGACGCCATCGTGCATGTGGTGCGCTGCTTTGACGATGACAACATCATCCATGTGGTGGAGGATGTGACCAAGGCCGAGGCCGTGGATCCCATCTCCGACATCGACGCCATCGACTATGAGCTGATCCTCTCCGACCTGGAAGTGGTGCAGAACCGCGCGGGCCGGATGGCCAAAGCCGCCAAGAGCGGCAACAACAAGGGCGCCGCTGCCGAAGCAGCCTGGCTGCAGCAGCTGGCTGACCACCTGAGCGCTGGCAAGCCCGCTCGCAGCTTTGATTTTGATGAGAGCGACGCCGAACAGCAGACCGTACTCCACGAGATGGGCCTGCTGAGCGCAAAGCCCGTCCTCTATGCCTGCAATGTGGGTGAGGATGACCTGATGGAGGGCATCGAGAACAACAAGTATGTCCCGCTGGTGGCCGCCCGCGCGAAAGAGGAGGGTGCCCGCTACATCCCCATCTGCGCCAAGACCGAGGAGGACATCGCCGATTACTCCCCCGAGGAGAAAAAAGAGTTCCTGGCCGAGATGGGCATTGAGGCCAGCGGCCTGGACAACCTCATCACCGCCAGCTACGACCTGCTGGGCCTGATCTCGTTCCTGACTGACGGCAAGAAAGAGTGCCGCGCCTGGACCATCCGCAAAGGCACCAAGGCCCCGCAGGCTGCCGGCAAGATCCACAGTGATTTCGAGCGCGGCTTCATCCGCGCCAGCGTCATCGGCTACAGCGACCTGGAGGCCAACAATTTTGATTACGCCGCCGTCAAGGCCAAGGGCCTGCAGCGCACCGAGGGCAAGGAGTACGTTGTGAAAGACGGCGATGTCATCGAGTTCCTGTTCAACGTCTAAACCTCTCCGTCTCACTTCGTTCGACAGCTCCCCTGTCCGGGGAGCTTCTCAGGAAAAGGATCAAAATTATGATTATCGGTATTATGGGCGCAATGCCCGATGAAGTCGATCAGCTCTGCGCAAAGCTGGAAAACGTCACCGTGGAGCCCTACGGCGGCGTGGAGTACCACAAGGGCACGCTGGCAGGCAAGCAGGTGGTGGTCTGCTGTGCCGGCATGGGCAAGGCCAATGCCGCCGCCACCACTCAGGTGCTCATCACCATGTTCGGGGCCGAGAAGATCATCTTCTCCGGCATTGCGGGCAACATGACCAGCAAGATCGGCATTGGGGATGTGGTCATTGGCAAAACGGTGCTCTACCACGACGCCCAGCTGGACATGATCTGCCAGAACCCGCCCTACCTGAAAGAATACTCCGGCGACCCGGCCCTCATCGCCGCCGCCGAGTCTGCCTGCGCCGCCTGCGGCGTCCAGTCGCTGACGGGCAAGATCGCCACCGGCGACCTGTTTGTGGGCGACAGCGCCACCAAGGCCGCCATTGAGGCCAAGTGCGCCCCCGACTGCGTGGAGATGGAGGGCGCGGCTGTGAGCCAGATCGCCGCCAAGAACGGCGTTCCCTGCGTCATCCTCCGCGCCATGAGCGACAACGCCGACGAGGATGGCCACGAGGTGCTGGTGGTCAAAAAATTCAGCATTTCGGAGTACGTTGCCACCGCCACCAAGATCGTGGCAGCTATGGTCGAATCCCTGTAACCCCGCGGATACAAAAACAGGCTGGCGCTGCCAGCCTGTTTTTTGTTATAGAAACTGCTCCATTTTGATCCGATTGTCCTCCTCAAAATCCTGCAGTTTCTGCATCAGCCGCTTGGAGCCGGGCGCGGCGTCCGGGTAGTCTTTCTGGGATTTGATGCAGTCCATGACGCCCTGGCTGCTCCCCTCGGAGAGCATTTCGGCCAGATTCCGGGTGGATCTATCGGTCAGGGTCTTCATGCTGATGCCCATTTTGGTGTTGAGCTTTGCCATGGTGCTCTGGCCCTGGGCCGTGCCGCCGCAGGCCGTGATGGCCGTGCGCGCCTCCTGGTTCAGTTCCCGGTAGATATTCCGCTGCCGCAGCAGCTCGGCCTTGAAGCGGGGTTCCTCCGTCATGGGCACGATCTGCTCCAGCGTGTTTTTGCCCATCTCGGTATTCTGCACCACGGCTTCCAGAAGGTTGAGGTTGTCGTTTTTCTGATTTTCCATATAAAAAGAGCCCCCTTTTGGCCTTAGCGTTTCCAAAAGGGGGCTCTTTTATCCGTTGTGGTTCAGGACTGGCTGACCTGATCGCCGCCCGCCTGCTGCACGGCCTCGAGCCGCTGCCGACAGAGCTGGAACACGGCCTCCCAGTTGCGGCCCCGCACCTCACTGGTGCAGGCCACGGCAATGGACTGCGGGATGGGCACCATCTTCATCAGGCCCACGGACGCCACACACTCGTGCGGCATCTGGCCATAGAGGGTGTGCAGCTCTTCCTCCAGCTCCTTGCAGTTCTTGTCCGCACAGCCGATCACAAACAGGCTGTCGGCCAGGCGGCAGACCACCCGTTCCGCCGGGCGGTCAAAGTGCTTCTTCCACTGGTTTGCCACAAAGCAGACCAGCTGGCTCATCACCACCGGGCCATACCCGGCCCGCAGGGCGTCGGCGTTGTCCAGCGCCACCAGCGCCAGCGAGGCGCAGCGGTGCTGGTCGGCCCACTCATCCAGGCGGGTGCAGAACTCCGTCTCAAAATAGCGGCGGTTGAACACACCCGTCAGAAAATCGTGGTTCATATCCTCGCGGCAGAGCTCGCGCTCCCGCGGGGTCATCCGGTCTTCCGGCAGGCCGCTGCCTGCCAGAGGCGCTGTCATCTGCAGCTCCCAGACTTTGCCCTCGGCAAAGATCTGGCGCCGCAGCACGCAGCCTACCTGCCCGTTGCGCAGCTCGTAGTCCACCATGAGGCCATCGTCCTGCCAATAACGGCTGCTGTCTTCATCCAGCTCCGTCAGGGTCACGTCCTCAAAAGCGAGCTTCGCGTCCTGCACAAACCGCTGCAGGTCCTGCTCCGTACATTCTTTCTTCATGCGTTTTTCCCCATCATCCGCGCGCCGCTTTCTCCCTTGCGGCACGCTTTGCCTCCGGGGCCGCGAAGTTGCCTGCCCCGTTTCAAAGTGATTATAGCACTCAGTGGCAACACTTACCAGCAAAACGCATAAAATTTCTCAAACTTTTTTACATTTTCGTCAAGTTGCTAAAAGCGTTTCGGGACCGGGCCGGAGTTCGGCACGGCAATACACCTCGCACTCTTCCAGAACGCGCTTGGCCAGCGTGGTTTTCGCAAACCCGTCCGCCGCACGCCAGATCCAGTTGCCGCCCAGCTTGCCGGGAGTATTCAGGTGGGCCTGCGCGCCCAGGCCCAGCCAGTCATACATGGGGATAATGACCCGGTCCGCCACCGAGCCCAGCGCTGCCCGGATCAGGGCAATACGGGCGTCGTCCGGCTTCACCGCGGCCACCTCCTTGGCGGTGGGCTTGCAGGGGGTCAGGTGGAGGTAGGCCGCCGCCGTGGCTTTTTCTTTCTCCGTGGCAGAATTTACCCACCAGTCGGTCAGGGTGGTGTTATCGTGGGTACCCGGGTAGACCACGCAGTTCTTGACGTGATTATGGGGCAGATACTCGTTGTCGCCGCCGCCAAAGGCAAACTGCAGCACTTTCATGCCCGGGAACGTGCTGTCCGCCAGCAGCTCCCGCACGCTGGGCACTAATTCGCCCAGATCTTCTGCAATGATCGGCAGCTTGCCGAGGGCCGCTTCCAGCGCGTTGAACAGGTCCATCCGGGGGCCGATCTCCCACTTGCCGTTGCAGGCCGTGGAGCTGCCCGCCGGGATGGCCCAGTAGGTATCAAAGCCGCGGAAGTGGTCGATGCGGAGCAGATCGTAAATGCCCAAAGCATGGCGGACCCGCTGCACCCACCAGGCGTATCCTGTCTGTTTATGGTACGGCCAGTGATACAGCGGGTTGCCCCACAGCTGACCATCCGCCGAGAAATAGTCCGGCGGGCAGCCGGCCACCCGGGCAAAGCGGCCCTCGCCGTCCAGCTCAAACAGGGGGCCGCCCACCCAGGCGTCCACCGAGTCCGCAGAGACGTAAATGGGGATATCGCCCAGGATCTTCACGCCCTTTGCATTGGCGTAGTCCTTGACGGCTTTCCACTGGGTGTCGAACTTGTACTGCAAGAACTTCCAGAAGCCGATCTCTTCCTCATGGGCGGCGCGGAACCGGGCCAGCGCTCCGGCATCCCGCGTCCGGTACTCCCGGGGCCAGTCGGTCCAGCTCTTCATCTGGTGTTCGGTCTTAAGGGCCATGTACAGGGCGTAATCCTCCAGCCAGGCCTCGTTGGCCAGCGTAAAGGCATAATAATCATCCGGATAATAAAACGCGCAGCCGTGCTGGCCCGCGCACTGCTCCCGCCAAGCCTGATAAGCAGTGCGGAGCACTTTGTAGCGGCTGGTGTAGAGGGTGCCGTAGTCCACTTCCAGCGGGTTTTCGCCCCACTCTTCTGCCTTGAGCTGGGCCGCGGTGAGCAGACCCTCAGCCTTGAGGGCGTCGAGGTCGATGAAATAGGGGTTGCCCGCAAAGGCGGAGCAGCTCTGGTAGGGGCTGTCGCCGTAGCCGGTGGGGCTCAGGGGCAGGATCTGCCAGATGGTCTGGCCTGCCTCGGCCAGAAAATCCACAAACTCCAGCGCCGCTTTGCCAAAGCAGCCGATCCCATAGGGGCCGGGCAGGCTGGACACCGGCATCAGAATTCCACTTTCACGCATGATGTGTTCCCTTCCTCGTTTGGTTTTGTCCGTTTTTATGCTAGTTCCTATCATAACATAACCGCAGACTATTTTCCACAGGCAAAAATCGTGGTATACTTATGAAACCTCTCAGGCGCTTTGCGCCAGCCGTTCCCCTTTCGGCACTTCCGTGCCACCTCCCCCGGCCGGGGGAGTCTTT